>Ga0316197_10003917_pt1 | contig 10582 bp, 8 predicted proteins | sample OudBiesiAoxic_MG_FD_204939 | JGI IMG/M metagenome (GOLD analysis project Ga0316197, IMG submission 204939) | Coastal sediment microbial communities from Oude Bieten Haven, Netherlands - site A oxic | ecosystem: Environmental > Aquatic > Marine > Coastal > Sediment | place: Netherlands... | reverse complement strand
TGCCCGATGCCGGCCTGGATGGTTGTTGGCGTCTGGCACCGGCCAGAGCCTTCTTGACGCACTCGTATTGCTCCCATCCTTTGAGGGGGTAGTTCAAATCGACAGATTTCCACTTCGGGTGTCCATTGGTTTTCAGCCAGTCCAAGTTTTCATAAATGAGTTTCGCCACACGGCCCACAGTGTCGCAGTGATAACGTCTGAAATCATAAGAGATGAGAACGGCTTTGACGGCTGCGGTGATCACGGTTTGATCCTGAAAGCTATAGGTGTTGGCCGGAATCTCAACCTGCGGGTAGAACTCGAGGATGCTTTTGTTGAGAATCGGGATCAACGCCAAATTGTCCTCAGGCGACACGTTTTCACTGAAAAGTTTTACAGGATAACCGGCAACGTAGAACATCGCATCGATTTTGCCCTCCTTGAGTTGGGTCAGGGCCTCGTCTGTACCGATGGTGATCATTTCCGCCGGTTCAATTCCAGCGACTTTGAAAAGCAGTTTTGCTGTCAAGTAGGTCCCGCTGCCTTCTTTGCCGACGGCCACCTTTTTGCCTGCCAGATAATCAAAATCGATAATGTCTTTTTTGCCGAGAAGATGAATTTCTTCGTTGTACAGTGGAAAGACCATCCTGGTCTTTTGGGCGATCCGCTTCAGGGCCGGATTGGTTTCGACCTGTGATACAAACGCTAGAACGTCGGATTGCACGATCCCCAATTGGGTCTTTGGTTTCTGATAGACGGCATAGATGTTTTCCACCGAACCTTTGGAGTTGTCGACGCGGAGTTCAATTCCGTTAGTGCCGATCAAATTTTGAATGTTCAAGCCAAACTGATAGTATGTTCCCCTGGGTCCGCCCGTCATAATTCCCATTTGAATGGGTTCGGCGCTGTGGACTGGTCCGGCGTTGATTCCTGCTGCCATCAGAATGGTGATCAAAATTACTTTAATCATCGCTGTGTTCATTCTGGCGTACCAGGTGTTGCGGTACCATTTTCGCATATCGCCCCCTCCTTCAAATCATGATGTCAAATGCAAGTCAGCGGCCAAACAAACAGTTTGTTTCAGGCGCTCCCGATGCCTTTTCTTGTTTTTATCCAACTGAAGAATTCTAGTTACAATTTAGTAACCCATTTAAAATATGCAAGTTTCATGCTCGGCGAGGTGATTAGGTGGGTTAAAAAAATGTTAAGGATTGAGGCGGGTTATTGTTATCACATGTTTACGCCTCCTGACTGGAGGGAAAAAAATGTAACAAAATTGTGGAAAATAGTTTACAGTTCTGAAAAGGCATCTTTTTTTAAACTTAGCAATGGAGGCGACGGTGAAGGTCAAGTTGACGATATTGAGTGAAAATTCGGTTGGTGTTCCATTTGGAGTCATCGGTGAACACGGTTTTGCCTGCTACCTGGAAACTGAGAACGGAAATTACCTGTTCGACACGGGCCAGGGGTATGCCATCGTTCAAAATTCATTGGCACTCAATAAAGATCTCCGCAACATCGAAGCAGTAATGATAAGCCACGGCCATTACGACCACACGGGGGGATTACCGGATGTTCTTAAAATCCGCGGACCGGTGAATGTGTATGGACATCCGGATATATTCATCGAACGAATATGGTCTTCGGAAGGACGCACACGGTTCGTCGGCATACCCTTCAGCCGGCGGTATCTGGAATCACTCGGGGCCACTTTTCGCTTGGGAACTGACATGGTCGAGGTGGGGGAGGGCCTGTTTCTGAGTGGCGAGATACCACGGATCAACGCGTTCGAAAAGGGAGATGCGAAAATGACTGCAGTTATGCCCGGAGGAGAAAAGGTTCGCCCTGATCCTTTGACGGACGATCTTTCCCTGATCGTTGATTCCGACTGCGGTTTAATCCTCGTTCTCGGTTGTGCCCATGCGGGTATGATCAATATTATCGAATACGCTCTCGAACAGATGAATCGGGACCGAATCTATGCGATTATCGGCGGTACCCACCTGGCCTTTGCAACTGAAGAGCAATTCGCCGCGACCATAAGAGTTATCGATCGCTACGATATCGAACGGATTGGCGTTTCCCATTGTACGGGGCAGTTGCCGGCTGCACGGCTACAGGCCAAATTGAAAGAGCGATTTTTCTTCGGAAATGTCGGCTTTAGCATGGATGCCTGAGCTATATGGTTCTCTCCACGACCGGGATGCGCAGATCCTGGGAGGGCATAAGTGAGGTAAGATCCACGTTGCTGTTGTACCTTCTGATTAGCCACAAGGGCAAGTCGAATTCTTCGCGGGATAGTGTCCAGATATTGTCTCCCTTCTTGATGGAATAAAATTGTACCGTGTCGATGCGATAGGCTGCAAAAAAATCTTCCGCCATTTCCTTATGATATTCGAACCGGGTTTCCTCGAAGGCTTCCTTCGTCACGCGGTGTAGGGGAATTTTGAGTTTTTGACCCAAACGAATGGGTTGTCCATAGCGCATATTGTTAAGCCGCCGAAGGTCACGCGCTCGGACACCGGCCCATTCTGCATAATGCCCAAGGGTTTCCTCTATCTCGACCAGAATGATTCCAACAGGCTGATTTCGGTATTGAATGACGTTCTCGACTGTAAAACTTCCGGTGACCATATCGGGGCCGGGTTCCGGGCCCGTCAACGGCGTCAGTTCCTGTCCCTCAACTGTGACCGATGCCTGTAATACTGGAGGAACATATCGATCAGTCGTTGTCTCAACAACGCCCGACACCGGCTGCGGGTCAATTTCGCTGGCCACCATGTTGCCCGTTTCAGAATCAGAAGCGAAGGTCTGCACAGCACCGGTGACCTGCGACGCCTGAATCAGATTTGAAATATCATCCTTCCTGTTGTCGGTGGCAGTTTCCGAATAAGCAAGGCCAAATACGGGATTGACGGGAACCGCCGGTTCAGTTTTGATGGCGTCGATTGGTGATGCGCTACGATGTGATTTTATTTCCGGAACCCTTTGCGATTCATTAGCCGAATTCGGTTTAGATTTGATTGGTGGTTTTTCAGTCTGGTCTGTTTTCGCCACTACCACTTGATCTATTTTTGTTTTCTGGGGTGATTTGAGGCCGGCGATCATTTGTGTCTTGTCTTCCGGAACGGGTATGCGCAGGTTCTGACCGACATAGATCGTTGCCCTGGTATCGAGATTGTTGAATGCGATCAAATCCCGCAGTCTGACACCATGCAAGCGTGCGATTTTGCCGGCTGTGTCTCCGCGATCCACCTGGTAAAGCCGGGAGTGCTTCTGATCAGGTTTGTATATTTCCTCAGATACCGACGCCATCATGTCTTTCCAATCGCGATGGTCATCTGCCGGCAATCGCAAACGATAACCCTTGGGTGCATATTTACGGCCGGTGAAAACTGGTTTCCGCAATGCAGGATTGAGCCGGCGCAGGGTGTCGAGATCAAGATCCAGCTGCTGTGCAAGTTGGGGGATCGATGTGTATTCGGGCAAAGTGACTTCGGTGGTCTTCGTGGGCACATTCAGTGTCAATACGCCGAAATAGTTTTGATAATTGTCAGCCACCGCCCGGGCCGCCAAAAACTCGGAGTAGAAGTTCCTTGAGGCAAACTTGAATGTGCGGCTTCGATATTTTTTAAATACTTCTTCATAGCTACCATGCTTTCCCTGGGCCCGCAGCATACCTGAGAGGCCGTGATTGTAGGCCGTCATGGCCAAGGGCCAGCTCTTGAGCTTATCATAGTTATTTTTCAACAGTCTGGCGGCAGCGTGGGAAGCGCGAATTGGATCCCGGCGTTCGTCAATGGTGTAATTGATAGTCATGTACTGCCGACCGGTTGATCTTGTGAATTGCCAGGCACCGGCAGCGCCAAACTTGCTGTAGGCCGCAGGGTTAAAGGAAGATTCCACGTGGGGCAAATACGCGAGATCCTCGGGCAGGCCGTGGTATCGCAATATTTTTCTTATTTCTTCCAGATAGGCGCCGGAACGGATGATGCCCTTGCGAAAGCGATCTTTCTGACCAACCTGACACCGGATTCGGCGAGTGGCATTCTGAAAGTCGGCCCGTTTTGCATCCGGGCCGAACATTTCAGCGACGCGTTGTTCTTCCGGTTGCGATGCCATGGCTTTGCCATCCTGCCCGAGCTTCTTGAGAATTGATCGATATTTCGATTTGGCCACCTTTATTCGATTCCGGTTAATTCTACGGCCGCTGGGTTGATTTGGATCTCTCAGGTCGATGACATCGTAGATAATACGCAAGTTCTTACTGTCGTGGAGAACACCCTGGCGGGTAGAATATTCGGAATAAATTTTTTTCCAGAAATTAACGTTGGGTTGAATGCTTTCAGGGGCAGGAAAGGGGTCGGATTCGGCGCCAAGATTTCTACAGAGTTCCGGGTGCCAGGGCAGAACAATCATCGACAACAATAATACTATATATTTCAACCGGTTCATGTTTTTCGCCTTCAAATGGTTTTCCGTGTTCGCAATCCGTGCCTGCACCCGTCTGCCTTTCATTGAAAATTTTCCGTTTTCCAGCCGGCTCAACCCGCATACCGGTGCTAGTTGTGCGCCGACTGATAAACGTAATAGGGGTAAAAATCTATAGTGCTCTCGTATACCAAGGCATGAATTAACCGGCCGTGTATGGACTCCGGAGCGCTGACGCTTATACCTACTGGTCCAGTCTTGTTTATCTTAATCGCCCCGACCGATTTTTTAACGGTTGATGCTAACGTCCAAAGGGTTGCGCCGCTGAGACCTTCCATGAGTCTGGTCGTGAGTTTTCCTTCCAGATAGGCTTCTGCCTTGGCAGTGGTTGCCGCCGGATTCCAGCGGATTTCGGGTTTGATATACGAGATTTCCAAATGACCCGCAAAAATGGCTTTGACCTGATATTTGGCGGATAGGGTCTTGATAGCCGCCGGGTCGAGACGAGTCGCGCCTATCGACTGAAGCAGAATCTCGACATTTCCGAGTTCGAGAAATCTTACGTCTGGCTGGGCCGACTGTATTCGTTGCATGAAGTTCTGCGTAACATACGATTTGACCCACTCTTCCCCATTGGATGTGAACTCAATGATACCAATATTATTGTAGGCTGCCAACTCAATTCGGGGCGCCACCAGGATTTTTTGCTTGGACGTACATCCGGATAAGAAAACGAGGATTGTCAGGAGCCAAACGATACCAGGCAACAACGTACGACTGTTTTTAAATGGCACAAGGCCCGTCTTCCGGCACATGCCTTTCACCTTTTGGATGATGGAGTAAACTGTAGGTAATAACCGGCGAGAATGCGGTGCAAACCCCTATTTTCTGCAAAAATCGGACCAGGCGCCAGGATAATTATTTCTATTTAATTTCAATAAGTTAGAAAATTGAGACCGGCATATCATCGCCGAAATTGCCGTAAATTGTCAATTTTCTAACAAAGAATGTCCTGCTATGGATGGAAACTAACTATTGGTAAACCCTTCCGGTGATAAGAGGAAGCGTTTACCGGCTAAGCGAACCGGATGGTTTCTGCAGCGGTTTTGACAGTGCCGGATTTGAATCTATACTTATGCAGTAATACATTCTTAAAAAGAGTGCGTATATTACAAAACCAAGAAAGGGAGGACTCATGAACAACTTGAAAGAAAAAATACTGGCCAAAATGACGGAACTGACGCTGGCTTCTTTTGCAACCATTACCGAGGATAACAAACCCTGGAATCGATATATCGTCGTCAAAGCCGATACAAACCTGGACATCTGGTTTGCGACCTTCAATAAGTCCCGCAAGATCACACAGATCGCCCACAACCCGGAAGTTCATATCACCCTCGGTGTATCTGAACCGCAGTCGGCCGTATCATGGCTCCAGATCCAAGGCCGTGCCGAGATACTGGAAGACACCAAGACGAAAAAGGCGATGTGGTACGATATGCTCGAGCCGATTTTCTCGGGTCCCGATGACCCGAATTATGTGGTCTGCAAAGTAAAGCCCTACCGGATCGAGTATTATTCGATGAACAAGCGTGAACCAGATGTATGGCAGGCCTGAGGTCTTTGGTAGAATCCCGATTGATGGATGGAGTTTCTTCCCCTTTGCCTTAATCTGCGTTTTTAATTCGAATCATGTGATCCAAAAAAACGGGATCAATGGCAGGCACGCGCTCCATTCGGCCGCGGGACAGCGGGAAGGCGCTGGTGGACGTAAAGGGGGGGACACGCCAATTTATATGAGCCGTCGGGGAGTTTCATTAACCGGGAGTGGTGGGAATGATCAGCGACTTCAGCGCGCAAACTCATGCAGAAGGCAACCTAAAAAGAGAACAGATTTTTATTATATAGTGTTTGTCAAAAAAACGTTCCGCAATGCGAACGTTTTTTCTATAACCACTTATAATACCCTGCCGTATTGCGGAATTTATTTTTAAAAGCGGTATAATATAGAGTCGTTAAATCCAGTTCACCATTTATGGTCCCGATCTGACAGCCAGGGTTTCCGCTGTTCTTTCCCAAGGCTGCCGAATGCATTCAGATCCCGCTGCTGCGGGACCCGCTTTCGCTGCTGATCATTTCCTCCGCTCTGGTGCAGCTTTTGCGGGAAATATTCACCGACCCCTCATTTATATAGTTTCTGTATGCAAGTTTCAAAAATTCTGACGATGTTGAAAAGTGATATCCGCATGGACCAATCATGAGCCGGGTACTCTGGAAATTTCGGGATTGCGTATCTATTTTTGTTTTGAGCCAGCGCTCGAAATCCAAATTCACCGATGTTCCACATCAGGGTTTCATAACTTGCTGAATTCAAATCACAGGCCCAAACGGTGCATTTATCGGTTGCCAGCAAGCTTTTGTAGTCTTCAGAAAATATCGGCCGATTGCCAAGACTGACCGGATCACCCAAATCATCGCAACAGTATGCCAGGGCAATTCCATAAACGGCGCCGTGCATTCGTAATTGCCAGACTGCGTCGATGTCAGAGCGCGGTAGCGGGTAGTCACCGGTTTCGAGACTGATCAATGATGCTAATGCACCAAATTCACCCACGTAACGCAACAACAGGGTGAGGGAATTCTCATCGATTGTTTTGGACCATTTTGTCAATTTGGACATCAAGCTCCCTTATCTATGGACGGATGGATCAAGTATTAGCCCGAAAATCAGGGCGGGAGTTTGGAAATCGGTCTAATACAGGAACTGATCGGCGGGTTTGTATTAATGTCTTCGATGCTGGTTGTTCTAAAACATAAAAAGCCGAGCCCCCTTTCTTCAGGTAACCCGGCGCATGTTTGCTTTCCGGCAACCCGGCGGTCTCCGTAAGATCCGTGGCTTTCCGTCCCTGCCTCACGGCAGGTTTGGCCTTTTTGCGAGCATCAATAATGTGACAAAAAGTATACGCTGCCGGGAGCTTTTTGTCAAATCTGAAGAGTGGTTAAAAAGGAGAACATGCAATGGAACCAAATGGGTTTGTTTCCTCTTTCAACGGTTACCATCCTGAGATTCAAATTTTCCGTGCTGCCCACCAGGCAATAGAAGGTCTTCAGGATTTCACTAAAATTGACTATGGAGTATAGCGCTGAGTGTTGAACGAGGGTGTACGGGAAAAAGGGTGACAGGGCACTCAAGAGTCGACATACACTCATTTCTCGAATTGTGAATCCGGCGTGCGATCTGCGAAGCGTCCATGAGCAGTTTCTATCGCCGGATCTCCAACTTGTCTTTAATGGAGTTTTTCACTTCAGCGATGGATATTTCCTGTCGGTGAAATATGCCGGCGGCCAGAGCTGATTCAGCTTGGGTTTCCGTGAAGACTTGGTAGAAATGCTCAGTGCAGCCAGCACCGCTTGACGCAATGACCGGAATAGAAATCGAATTCTTGACCACATTGATCAATTCGATATCGAAGCCCAGATTGGTTCCGTCGCGGTCGATACAGTTCAAAAGGATTTCTCCGGCACCCAATTTTTCGCATATCCTTGCCAGGGTCACAGCATCGATGTCCCGCCCTTCACGGCCGCCGTTGACGGTGCACTGGTACCAGCAGAACCGTTCCCCTTTCGGCCCTGGCGTGGGCGTTTCGATAACCGTGTGAATGGTGTCATCCGGAGACTGAACGTAAACCCTCCGCGGATCTATTGAAATGACCACGGCCTGATTACCATACACACGGGCGATTTCTTCAATGGCGCTCTGGCCTGATTTTTCTCCTTTTTTCAGGTAGTCCTCCGCGATCATTACCGCCTCGCTACCGATGGATATCTTGTCGGCACCCGAGCGGAAATACTCGGCAGCGACTTCGAGGGCCGTGTATTGGCGACCGTTTGTGTCAGTATAATTTCTAATCCCACCACCGATAGTCAGCGGCACGAAAACATTCAGCGAGGTTTGTTTAAGAACCTCGAGCATTGGCATGTCCTCTAATGGGAAGTCCCTGAAGCCGGTGATGTTTAGAAAAGTTATCTCGTCAGCCCCTTCTTCGTAGTAGCGTCTTGCCAGGTCGACCGGCTTGCCCAAATTGCGAACGGCACCATTTTCCCTGACGTCGTATTGATCGCCTTTGGTGACCACAAGGTCGCCCTGATCGTTCGACCGAACATCGAGGCAGGCAATGATCCTTTTGGCCAAACGCGTGCGGTCTGCTGGCCGGACCTTTACCTCGATGGGACTTGTGCTTTCTATAAAGTTCTGCAGGACACGGAGACCATTTCGGCCGCTTTTTTCCGGATGAAATTGGGAGGCAATGATGTTGCCCTTCTGGATGCTGCTGACGAATCTATTACCGTAGTCGGTTGTTGTCAGAACGACCGAATCGTCCTTGGGAACGACGTGGTAAGAGTGGACAAAGTAGAATTTTTCATTACCGTGCAGCCCGTAGAAGACCCGTGACGGTTGGATAATGTCAACGCCGTTCCATCCGATGTGCGGAACCGATAGATCCAGTTCGAATCGCACGACCGAACCCGGAAAAATTCCCAGGCCGTTGAAGCCGGGGGCCTCCTCGCTGTTCTCGAACAGGGCCTGGAGTCCCAGACAGATACCGAAAAACGGCCGGTTGGATTGGATGTAAGATTTGAGCGGAGCGACGTAGCCTTTTCGGTTTAGAATCTGCATCATACTGCCGAAAGCGCCCACTCCGGGAAAAACCAACTTTTCAGCTGTCAGGATGTCCTCACTCGTCGCCACGATTTTGACCGTTTCGCCCAATCTTTCGATGGCATTGACGACGCTGCGGACGTTGCCGGCGCCGTAATCAAGAAGCGTTATCATGTATCATTTCCTGACGGATTATTTTATTTCCAGAATATTGCCATGAGCGTAACTTTGCCCGAGTATTTCATAAGTAATTTTTAGCGGATCTGAAATAAGCAGAATATTATACCGCTTTTCAAAAAATATTCCGCAATACGGAAGGGTGGTATAAGTGGTTGTAGATAAAACGATCGAATAACGGAACATTTTTTTGACAACCACTACGGGCGCATTCCGAAATGAAGTGCCGCTAAATATCCGCAGGCGCTTTGCTCAACGGTTGTAAAAATTACGGGGAGATACTCATAAAATATTCAGGGTAGCACAATTAACATCCAGTTAACCAAAGATCAATAGCGAAGCCGCAAGGCCGGCGCTTCGAGATACCGGTCTCAATTGAGTCGCCACCGGATCTATGCTATGAGAAATTCAAAGTGAAGAATTTTAGGGGCACGATGACATTCTTTCATCTGGAGATTCAAAGTGGCGGTCGATGCTTTTACGAGACAGTGTGTGAGCGACACCCTTGACGGGCTGAGAGACGGATTATCACATTTTTCCGGTCCGAGCCGGACGGCCGTTATTTTTGCCATTGCACCCGAAGAATCCTTTCACGTCTGTGATCCACAAAATCTTCTTCGGGGACACGAACCCAGGTTAACAGAACTATTCATAGATGGATCAAACCGGGGCACCGGTGAAAGCGTTGAGCGTGACAAAAGCAAATTCAGCGACATGCTGCCTGAAAAGAATCTTGACTTGACCGGGCTCATTTCCTGGGGTGGCCGGTCAAGCTCAGTCAATCACCAGACGTGGTTTACCGAACACCATCCGGATATGTGCGCTATTGGCCCTACCGAGCGTTGGTTGGAACACGCGGCTTGGCGGTTTTCGCATGACATTGCGAATGAAATGGTGCTTTATACTGGGATTTCAGGCAGTTTTTTGCGTGAGTATGCCCGCCATGCCGTCCGGGATTACATCGTCGACAGGATGAATGTCGAATTGGGCTGGGACAGCCAGCTGAGGGTGTATCAGATTCTGGATGCGGTCTTGGGGATCTCCCGAACGCGTGAAGAGCGCGTAATGCCAGATGGGAAGCTTGTCTTTGCGGAGCGGCGACATCTGGAAACGATTGATTTCCTTGCACGTTTTCCGGAATTGGAACAACCGCTACTCGATAACTTTAAACATGTTCGTAAACTTCTTCAGGCGGCGGAAGATTCAGATCGAATGCTCGTTTCCGACGGCAGACATATTGTTGGGATTTGTGGCCACACCCAAATGCCCCGTTTTTTTCTGACGGCAGATTTTAAGGGTAGTCACGGCTATCTCAATGTCAACGATGCGGCCGTC
>Ga0316197_10003916_pt1 | contig 10583 bp, 7 predicted proteins | sample OudBiesiAoxic_MG_FD_204939 | JGI IMG/M metagenome (GOLD analysis project Ga0316197, IMG submission 204939) | Coastal sediment microbial communities from Oude Bieten Haven, Netherlands - site A oxic | ecosystem: Environmental > Aquatic > Marine > Coastal > Sediment | place: Netherlands... | reverse complement strand
ACCGCTGCGTTGACGGACCAGTTGATCTTCTGACGCATATACCCCCCTTTATCGCGAGAACGAATCGCAGATCCAACTGCGTCTGAATGCAGCTATCAACATCCTGATTTCTCGAAAAGACACTATTCAAAAAATCGCTGCACCGCGAAAGTTCGGCATCACCCATTTGGGTGATACGCAGACATCGACAACGATTCTCGACGAGGATCTAAAGCGCCTCAGCCCGAAGAAAAATCTCCAGAGGCGCTCCAATACTGGCCCGCCGGTCAGCCCGTCATCCAAAACGCCTTCATCCAGTCGGTCGTGTTCTTCAGCTTCACCTTGTCCGCAAACTCGACCATATAAGGCATTTTCTTGATGGCATCCATCGGAATCGACACATCTGACGGAAAGACCGGCGCCTGACGATGGTATCGGTCGCGGAGGATCTGTTTGCACTGGTAGTGGGCGATACCTGAGATCCCGTCGAGCATGAGGCTGATCAGCGGTTTGATCCACTGGGCGTAGCCCCAGTCGAGGATTTCTTTTTTGATGTGGAAGAGGCTGGTCCCGGTTCCGAGGGAGAGCAGGACGACATCAGACAGGCCCGTCGGGGGCGCGAAGTACTGATCGTCCTGGGTCTGCGCCAACGCGCACATGGAGGGGTTGTTGGCATAAACCCCGCCATCGATGTAGCCGTCGACCGAGGGGAAATAGGTCGGCGCCGCCGCAGTGTAGAGGCCTACTTTGTGGGCCAGCCGGTTGCGATCATTCTTGGGGCCCTGGAAGTTGTGGAAGAGCTTTGGCTTCCAGGTTCGCTTTTCCTTGTTGGGGTCTTTGTTGTCGAGGTCGAACGCGGTGATCAGGACGTGTTTTTCGAGGTCTCCCAACGTGGTGTCTTTCCCCAGGACCCGCTTGAACACACGGCGCATGTTCTTGGTCTTGTAGTCGGCTCCTCGGAGCTTGCCTAGATCCAAAAGATCATCGATCCACGAGTCATCGAAGATCTTCGGCCCATCGTTCAGATAGAGATCGCGAATGTCGTCAAGCGGCAGGCCGCGGGCGATTCCGAGAGCCAGAAGACCTCCGGTGGAGGTCCCGGCAATGAGGTCGACCTTGTCGAGAAAACCCTCTAGACCGGGCGTCGCCGCCAGGCGCTGCATCATCACGGTCGTGATCAAGCCACGAATGCCGCCGCCGTCGATCGATAGAACGCGGTACTTACTCATGAGGTGCCTCCGTTCGCCTCAATCGTCCAGACCCTCTCTCGAGGTAATTGTCGCTTTCTGACTCCCATCTGTAGAAGATGCCCGGTCGGTATCGAGCAACGTGTTGAGCTTGTTGCGCAGATCATTTTGGAGATCTTCGGTATCGAGCTTTCCACTCTTGTCGCGCCTAACGATCACCATTCGTTGATTTTCAAGATCAAATGGCGGCGCTGGCGACCGCTCCTCACGAATCGGTATCCAGCCCGTCCCGGTTGAGGAATCAGCGCTCGTAACCATGTGGAGCATTCCAGCCTCGACGAGCACGTTGGGGTTGTCGCAAAAGGTCGATGTCTTCCCACGTCGCCCTTTTGAATCTCCATTATCTTCGGACAAAAAACATATTCCGTAGTGCGCCTGCCGAATCTGCTCAACCAGCTGCATGTTGATGTTCCCTGGGTGATGAATGTCACCCCAATGAACGGCAAACACATGGTCCTCGTATTCCTCCAGAGTCTCCTTGATCACAGCCATCGCGTCCTCTGGTGCTCGATGGGAACATGCAATGAACATGAGCGGCCTCGGACCGGTGTCCAGATCCATGTTTGGTAGAAGATCGCCGAGTCTTGAGATGGCGTTGTTGGTGCCTTCTCGTTGTTCTTTCGTCCCGAGGTCTGTGGCGTAGAGAATACCGACTGCATCAGCGAGTAATCGCATTTCATTTCTCAGGACTCTCGTCGGTCGTACCGGATCTCGGATTTCCACGAGCAACGCACCGTTGATCTGTCCGTGGGAATCTCGAGTCATCACGATAATCGACGACAGCGAAGGTTGGGCGTGACGTGAGAGATAAAAGGGTGGCAACTCTGCATCTTCGCAATCACCCCATACGTCGACACCGCGATTTTCCGGGCATAACCTTTCGCCATTCGTACTGACGACCCAAAGATTGCGCGAGTCGCCAATTGCCATCGCAAGTTGACGGCGATAGGCGCCGTCCTCTCGGCGTAATGACTGCCTGACGCGCAGAGGCGGGAAGCTCCACACTGTTTCCATTCCCTCTCGATCGTCGACAACGGCCCGGGCGAAAAGAGCCACCTGAACAGCGTTGAGTTGTTTCTCGAGGTATTTTTTAATGATTTCATGGATGATTACGCCCTGATAGGTTTCTATGAAATCGATCGACAGCGCAAACTGTCTGAGGTGCTCCCCGAACGTCATCCGGTTGTATGCCACGACCCCTCCTCTTCAATCCCAAGGATGCGGCTGAACGCCGTCCCCGCCGATCGCTATCCGCCTCGAGTTGCGGCGATGGTTGGTTCCGACGCTTCACGGCACGCACAAAACCATGCCGGCATCGAAATGTTGTTCGATTGATAAAACCTGCCCAGTCGTTGATGGCTCTTTCCACCGGACCTCAGACCAAGAAACTCGAGCGCATTGCCTCCCCGAAAATCATTGAGGCCAAGCTGGTCATAGATCTCAGCCTTCGTCAGGACCCGCTGGTAGTTTTCGAGGAATTCTTCGAAGCCCTTGATACGTCTCAGGACGTGCCAATCGGTGCCAAAAAGAATTCGTTTCTTGATCTTTTCAATGTGGTCAGCGAAGTCCTTCTGCATTTGGCGGTAGCCCTCGACAAACTGATCTCTCCCCTTTTTGTCCAACACCCGATGGTGGGAGATATCCGCGAAGACGTTTTCATACTTCAGCATCAAATCGCAGATTCTTATGACCCAACTCTGGTCGCCGGCGTATCCCTGGTCCGAAGCCTGGTTCCAGCCGAAGTGGGCCAGGTTGAGACGGAGGTTTTTGTACCTGTCTTGTCGCAGCACCTCTTCCCAGAACTCAGCGGCGCCAAAGTCGAAGCTTGCTCCTGGATAGGCCTCGATACCGTTCATTACACAGTGCGCAGTTATGGGCACCTCATTATCGACGCAGTAGTCGTAGAGCTGGCATAAGACTTCGTCGTACTCCTCGCCGTCAAAGAGGTAGGTCAACTTGTTGTTGCGAACGGCGATTCTTCGACGCTTCAGCGACACCTCAGGATCGGCGTTGCCCAGAGGTTTGTAGCCCAACGAGTTGTACAGCTTGACGCCGATGAACCCTTTCTCCTCGATCGCCTCTTTCACCAGCCTCATTGGGCGGTCGGCTTCGAGCTGGCCGTCCGGGCCGACCATTCCTTTTCGGTACGCCAGCTCGCGCGCTGGATCAAAAGGAACAAACGGGTGGATCTTCCCCTGGTGTGGTAGGACAACTTTCTTGAAGACGGTTTCGATCTGGTCGCCGAGGCGGTTGTCTATGGTGTTCGCGAACCAGTATTCGTAGTCGATCATCAGGGGTACGAAGAGATCAATGTCGGACCAGGTTTCGACCAGAAGATTGGCATTGATCTCTGCACAACTCGAGAGCGAGTCTTCCCAGTCGAGGAACTTCTGATGCGCGGCCACGCCATAGGCGCGCAGCATGAAGGAATAGAACTTTCCGCGCTTCGCCTGTGCGTCGAGCCGTCGCGTCACACACCGTTCTCGCGCCCGCTTGGCCACGTATCCCATCAGCTGTGGCATGGGGAAGACCGAAGTGAACGGGTCGAGAATCAACCCCAGTTTGTGTTCCGACCGCCGGGAAAGGAGATATCCCTCGAGCGGTATGTCCAAAGCGCTGAAGATATGTGTGTGGACATCGATGATGGGTGACGACATTTGACCCCCTCTGGGAACACAGACCCTTGTCCGCGGAGCGGCAATTTGTCGGCTTGTCGTTGAGAAGATCTGTTATCACCCGCGCCAACGCATCACCCAAACGGGTGACAGGGGTGCGGCGTGCCCTAGAGAACTAGTTTCGCTGAGGTGGCTTGAAGGCATCCATATCGTAACCCGAAGTTTCGTCCGGAGCTTCGACCGGAGCGACGGACGTCAAGAGCAGGGTCAACAGTTCTGCCTGGCTCTTGGTGCCTGTTTTTTGGAACACGCTGGCGAGCTGCGAGTGGACGGTGTTTCGCGACAGCCCGAGCCTTTTGGCCGCGGCCGTGAGGCCTCCCCCTGCCAGGAGCTGAGTCAACAGACGAGCTTCGGCGTCCGTGAGGCCGTAGAGCTCGCCGAAAAGGCAGTCGACCGGGCTCTGCGCCCTTTCGGGGTCGGTGATGAAAAGCACCGCTGCCGCACCCTTGCCATCTGTGGGTTGGCACCGTTTTGGTAGTGGAAGGACCACAACGTGGTAGTGGGGCAAACCCGATGGTCTCGATAGACGGATTGCCCCCGCACCTGAGCGGGCCACTCCTGAATTGTAGGTTCCTACACGTCCGACCAGATCCCGAAGGACCTCTGTCTCACCAAGACGGTCGGCCGCAAGCCGATCTGCCAGCAGCACAAATCCGTCTTTCATTCCGGCGATTCGTTCAGCTTCGCGATTGACCATGACCGGCGCGCCTTTGACATCGAGCAATACAACTCCGACCGCCACCCGATCGAATGCGCCAACCGCCATCTCGGCCTGGAACTCGGCTTGATGGATGCGGTGGTGCACAGTCATTGCTCGCGTTACGTGTGGCAGGATCTCTCCAAAGGCGTGAACATCGTGGATCGAGAAGTCGGGTGACCGGTCGGAGCGCGCCATCCACAGCGAGGCATGGACTTCCGGCGTGTTCAGAGCCGCGGCTCCGGCGATGTGGTAGAGGTCACTCGGCTGAAGCAGGCGTCGATAGACGGAAGTCTTGAAGAACGGCTTGCCGCGGAAGGAACGCCCACTCGACACGACGATCCCGGGCGGGCCGTCCATCGATTCGCTGATCAGCTCGTCATCGTCGAGATAGTCTCCGGCGTACGCACCCAGGGCGAATGAATCAAAACCAGTCCCCTCGAGGACACGGAGACCGCCCACAGAGTGGTTTCCGTAGACCAGCAACATGGCGTCGACATCGAGTACATCACGTGCGGCTTCAAGTGCGCTTCTCCATCGCAGCGGATCTGCAGCCGCTTCATAGATTCTACCGATAGCCAACTCGGTCCCAAGGGCGCCTAACATTTGGTCCCGCCAATCGCGTCTGGAGGGGGATTTATAAGAAACTGAATCCTCGACGGAGATCGGCTTCGTCGTGCGGGTAAAAATTCAGTTTCACCTCGGGACAATAGAAGATCGATCAACGGGCGGTCATCTATTGGCATCAGCCCCTCCTGGAAGCGTTCCGTACTTCCGCAGATGCTCGTTTTCGGACCCTTAAACGGCCACCCGGATCCGCCAGGATCGGGCACCGGTTGATCCCCCGTTGATGGTGGTTCTGAAAAAGAATTTAGCGCTCGAGATCGGCCGTGTCAACTAGATATTTTGAAAATGAGAAGGCTGCTATTTCGTCGAACAAGAAAAAGTGTCGTAGTTCAAAAATGCCCACCGAGATGGCGTTTATTACGCCGGTTGGAGATGAGATCCCGTAGCCGATCAAAGCACCCGATCTCCCCCGCAGAGAGCCACTCTTGCTATCTCCCCTCCCCTGCCGCATATTGATACTGAGAAAATAACGACAAACAGGAACCGTTCTCTCAGGAGCTATTGAGCACCCCGGAAGGCGGATGATCGGAGAGACCCTCTCCCACTACGAGATCGTTGGCAAGATCGGCGCTGGCGGAATGGGTGAGGTGTATCGGGCGCGGGACCCGCGGCTGGGCCGCGAGGTTGCGATCAAGGTCCTCCACTCCTCGCTGAGCCAGGACACCAAACGCCTGGCGCGGTTCGAGCAGGAGGCAAGGGCCGCAGGCACCCTCAACCATCCAAATGTGCTCGCAATCTACGATGTGGGACACGACCGGGGGATGCCGTTCCTGGTGACCGAGCTCCTCGAGGGAGAAACCCTCCGCGCGAGAATCGAGAGCGGCACCCTAACTCGGCGCAAGGCGGTGGAGTACGCTGCTCAGATTGCGGACGGGCTGGCGGCGGCGCACGGCAAGAGCATCGTCCACCGCGACCTCAAACCCGACAACGTGTTCATCACACGCGACGGCCACCTCAAGATCCTCGACTTCGGCCTTGCCAAGCTGACCGAGCGGGATCCCAAGAACCCAGTCTCGACGGAAAGCCCGACCGAAGCCCTCACCGATGCCAATGTCGTCGTCGGCACCCCCGGCTACATGTCACCTGAGCAGCTCCACGGTGAACCGGCAGACCCACGCTCGGACATCTTCGCCTTCGGGGTGATTCTGTACGAGATGATCTCGGGACGACGTCCCTTCGTCGGCGATACCGCCGCAGAGATCTCCGCTTCGATCATGAGGGACGAACCGGCGCCACTGTCCGAAGCCGATCACCCGGTGCCGCCGACCCTCGACCGGGTAGTCCGCCAGTGTCTCGAGAAGAGCCCCAACGAGAGGTTTGAGTCGGCGCACGACCTCGGCCATCTGCTGAGGGCGGTTTCGGATACCGGAGAGGTCACGGCGACGATTCCGAAAAGGCGCAAGAAAAAGCCGTGGCTGCGACCAGTCGTGGCCGCAGCCGGCATCGCCATCGCCGCGGTGATCGCCTGGGAACTGGTGGATTTCGAACCGCCGCCAACCATCCCGGAGGTAAAGCACATCGCGGTGCTTCCGTTCGAGGCGGCTGGCGACGATCCGGAAGGGCAATTCCTGGCGACCGGCCTGGCTGAAACGGTAGCCGACGGTCTGACGATCATGGAGCGGGAAACGCGTGGCGCGGCGTGGGTGATCGCGCCGTCGACCGAGCTGACGCTGGAGAGCGCGCGGACGAAGCACAACGCAACCATTGGGGTGCGAGGCATCTTCACACCTGGCCCTGAGCGGGTTCGGCTGGACCTTGAACTCGTGGACATCGGCAGCGGCAAGATTCTCCTCCACCGCTCCCTCGATGAGAGCGTCCGCAACATCACCAGCCTTCAAAGGGAGCCGGTGCTGATGGTCTGGGAGATGCTGGGTTTCGAGGCGACGCCCGCGGCGCTCGAAGATCTCGAAGACAGCTCGACCAACACCTTGACCGCATGCCGTGCCTTTGTCTCGGGCCGTGGGCGGCTGAGCACCGCCACCGACGAGGCGGGGCTCCTGGCCGCGGTGGCGTCGTTCGAGGTGGCGATTGAGGAGGACCCCGCTTTCCTCCCGGCGCGAGTTGCCCTGGCTGAGGCCTTCGCCCGCCTTTTCAAGGAAACAGAAGCTAAGCAGTGGAAGGAGAGGGCGATCACGGAAGCGGAGTACGCAATCCGTCTCGACGCAGACTCGCCCGAGCCGTATCTGGTGCTCGGCAAGCTGCACGGCGACGATGGAGAAACCGAGCTCCAGTTCGAGGCCTTTCGGCAGGCCGCGAAACGCGCCAGAACAGCGGGGCCGTACCTCGTTCTAGGGGCCTCTGCAACCGAGGCGGGCGCATTCGAGGAAGCTGAAAAAGCCCTGCAGACAGCCATCAATCTGCGGCCGGATTCGTACGACGGGTACAAGGAGCTCGCGTACCTCTACTACACGATGAACAGCTTTGACGCCGCCACGAACCAGTTCCGGAACGCCGTCCGGGCGGCGCCCGAAAACTCGTCGGCGCACGTCAACCTCGGCGCCGTCCTATATTTCCAGGATCGGAGAGACGAGGCAATGGAGGCGTTTGAGAACGCTCTCGCCCTCGGACCGAACACAGCCGCCTATTCCAACCTCGGCACGCTCTATTTTGAAGAGGCGCGCTTTGGCGACGCGACCGAAATGTTCGAAAGCGCGGTCGAGATCGCCGGCGAAGATATTTCAGCTGACCAGTACAACCTCGTTGCAAATCTGGCCAGCGCTCAGTATTGGAGCGGAGAACGGGAAAAAGCGAGAGCGAGTTTCAAACAAGCCATCGAGCTCGGCGAGTCCTTCCTCGAAGAGGACAGCAACAACCAGGCGTTGATGGCTGATCTCGCCAGCTACTACGGCATGGTTGGAGAACCCGACCGGGGAATCGAGCTGCTCGAGGTCGTCACCCTGCAAGAGATCCTGGACCCATATCTCATGGGCACCATCGCCGAAAGCTACGAGGATCTCGGCAAGCGAGATCTGGCGGTGGAGTGGATCGGGACGGCGCTCAACAGCGGGCTCACGGAGGACTGGATCAAACGCAGGCCTTCTTTCAACAACCTGCGTCAGGATGATCGATACATGGATTTGGTTCGGCAATCCACGAACCGAGGCTGAGCTGAAAGCTCGGCGCAACCCACAAAAAGGAGCATCTCATGGCGAAAGGCACCGCAATCCAGGTGTTACCAACCCCAAAACCGAAGACGCACACGATCGCGATAACCGCGATTCCACCGGTGGCCTTCGCGGTGCCGGGGATTCGAAGGGTTCGCACCAACGACACCATCATCTTCCACAACAAAACGGGTGGGCCGATCAAGATCTCGATGGCTGCTGACGGAGTATTGAAGGGCGCCAAGCCGCTCAAACCGATGCTCGTCAGAAATGGGCTGAAAAGGGCATTCGTGGTTGTGGCTACCGATGGGACGCACGAGTTTTCGGTGCACTACAGCTACCAGGACAAACGGAAGAAAAAACGTCGAACAGGCTTCGCCATCGGCGCCTCGAGCCCCAAGATCATCATCGATCGTTGAAGGATGCGTTGCATGGGTGCCACTGCCAATGACATCGCCGACTCCGTTGGACGCGGAGATAATCCGGCGCGCTCGTCAGCCCCCGAGACGGCGGAGGGTGAATGCCGCGTCCACCCTCACCGGATCGAAGAATTCCTGCCAAAGCATGAGCTCAATGAAATCACCGTCATCCAGGCTGATATCAAAAGTGAAGTGCTGGGTGGTCCCCGTGGCCCCAAATCCGACCTTCTCGGCCGTCGCTCTGGCGTCGAGCAAGATCGCATCATTGCCGCCGTTCTTGCATACAAGGGCGTAGTAATACGAATCGTTGATATCTTCAGGATCCGGAGCCCCAATCCCCTGCTCAGGGTTGAGCCACCGTACAGCCACCTGGACGAAGTACCTTCCCCCAAGCCCCTCAGGAACCGAAAGACGGGTCGGCTCACCGCTGTCGAAATACCCATCGGGGCCCCATTCAACGTTCTGGAACGGGATGAGCGTGTCTTGATTTGTGGGCACGGGGATACCGCCCGTAATGACCTTGGCTCCATGCAGGTCGCCGCACACCTGTTGGAGCACGGCGTACATTTCGATGAGTTTGTTCCGGCGCAAGAACCTCCGAACGATTTTGAGTTCCTCCTTGGCGTTTGCGAGCCTTTTCTCTTCAACACTCTGGTCCGGCATTTTCCCCTCCATTTTGGGCAGAGTCACATTTGAATCTGGATCACCAAAGATCTCGCCTGAATTTCAGGCCACCATTGATGATCTGTAATTGAAGATGGACGGTGGGCCGCTTGAAGCCATCACCCATACGGGTGAACCCAGGGCGATTCCAAAGGGTGCGCACGCGAGGCGCCAGGCAACTGTGGCGGATGGGTGCCACCCGTCGCATTCACTCAATCTCATGGGTGCCACGTTCACATTTGTTGATTTTTCGCCTGGAGCTTGGGCCACCGATAAATGTGTAAGTGTGAACGTGGCACCCTTGAGTACTTCGTTTCATCACAATTCAATTTCCCGTAGCAAGGAATTTGGCTTCCACTTCATTGATAATGTCAAACCCATTATCTCCGTTTGTTAACATCACAATCCCGCTTTTGGATTCTGGAAAAAGGATCACTTTAGCGGCAACTCCGGCATCACTGCCTGTATGCATTAATGCGTGTTCACCTTTGTAGTAATTCAGTTTGATATACCATCCTAAACCAAAGCCTTCGTTGGGTTTTGCTGTTGCTTGAAGTCTGCGCATGTCGTTGTGAACTTCTTCTGTTAATCCTGATCCGTTCATTACATGAATACCAAATAGGCAATAGTCTTCAATGGTTGTAAGCACATCATCTGAAGCACAGGCGTCTTTTGTTCTCTTTACCAGACTATAAGGTTTACCCTCTTTGTTGTGTTCCTCAGCATACCTTGATTCATGGAAATCTCCATCCCACAACAATCTACTATCATTCATCCCGTAAGACTCAAATATGACCGAATCTACGAGTTCTTCAAACGGTTTACCAAACTTGTTTTCGATGGCATGTCTGAGGTATTCAAAGCCTTCTCCTGAATACTTGATCTCTGTTCCAGGTTCGAAATTGAAGGTCAACCTTTTTGATGTGTGCATTCTCCTCCAATTGTCAAATCCTGTTTGATGAGTTAACACATGTCGCGTCGTGAGTTTTCTGTGCAAAGGGTCATCCTGAACATCAGGGTCAACCCAATAGTGATAGAGAGGTTCATCTAAATCCCAATCACCATTGCTGACAAGTCGCAATGTTAATAATGTTGAAATTGGTTTGCTTAAGGAGGCGACATTAAAAATTGCATTGTAGGGAGCAGGAGAATTCATCTTTAGGTCTCCATAG
>Ga0316197_10003915_pt1 | contig 10586 bp, 4 predicted proteins | sample OudBiesiAoxic_MG_FD_204939 | JGI IMG/M metagenome (GOLD analysis project Ga0316197, IMG submission 204939) | Coastal sediment microbial communities from Oude Bieten Haven, Netherlands - site A oxic | ecosystem: Environmental > Aquatic > Marine > Coastal > Sediment | place: Netherlands... | reverse complement strand
GACGGTGGATAACGCTCGACGCCGGTCCGAGGGACGCTTCATCAATATCCAGAACTGGGCCTCGAAAACCAGCGAGCTGTCGCCGAAGTCATCGAAAAGGACCACGGGCTCCGGAGGGATTACCGCCTGATCCAGCTCTCCGACGGCTTGCTGAATCAATTCCTCGACGTGACGCGTCGGCGATCCGTAAGCAACCCCCACCTGCAGGTGGACCCGCACCAGGTTGTCCGAGTGGGTCCAGTTGATCAAATTCTGTTCGAGGAACACCCCGTTCGGCACGATGATGTGAAAGTTGTCGAAGGTCTTGACCTTGGTGCTGCGGGCACCGATGGTCTCCACCTCGCCGAAGGTATCGCCAACCTGGATGAGATCACCGACTTTGATAGGCCGTTCGGCGAGCAGGATAAGGCCGCTGATGAAGTTGTTGATGACATTCTGACTGCCGAAGCCCACTCCGATGGCGATCGCGCCGCCGGCCAGGGCGAAGACGGTGAGGGGGATCTCCGAAACCCACAGCGCAAACACGGCCAGGCACGCCACCACCGCGTAAAAGAGGAGGCCCTGGAAGGCGGAGGCGGCGCCCGGCTCGAGCCCGATGCGAGTGAAGAGGTGGCGCGAAACCCTGCGAATCACCACCTTGGCGATGGGTACGCCGACCACCAGCACCAGCACGGCGATGGTTACTTTACCGACGGTGAGGGGCTTCCCGTCGATCGCCATGAGCTGGAAGGTCCAGATTGCGGCGACTCGCTGCAAAACCTCTTGAATCGTCTCCCAGAAATCGGCCTTCAGTGGCATGAGGGAGGCCACCGCAGCAAGGTTCATGCGCCTGCCGCGCTGGCCGAGATCGAGGGGGTCGGGCCAATTCACGGATGACGCTCCGTCACGCGGTTGCCGCGGCCTCGCCTTCGGCAACGGCTGTGTCGGACAAATCGTCCCAAATCTCATCATCGACTTCGATTGGCCTCCTCGCGCGACCAGTGTATTCGATCACCTCGAACCACTGACATATTGATGCCACTGATCACGAACCACAATACGGTGCCACGTACCCCTTTGTCGCGTTGGTTGGGTCGGTCGAGGCGATCTCTACCGTGCCACGTAACGCTTTAACGAATTGTTGCGAACGCCGGCTGAGGTCATTCGAGCAGGGGATGCGAGACAATTGCGGAACCGGTGTTCAGAGCTCCAGGGTTGACACCCGTAAATTCGAACCCCACTCACAGTTCAACAATGAGGTACGTGGCACCGTAGTGACCGTGAGGTTGCTCGTTTGTGTCATTGCTCCGGCTGTGGCGGGTGGACGTACTCCCTCGGGGTAATGTAGGTGGCGAGGGACACCGGCTCGTCCTGCAGCCAGTGGTCGAACCATTCGAGCTTGAGGCGGTATTGGAGGACACGGTGTTCGGGTTCCTTGAGCCCGTGCTGCTCGCCGGGGAATTCGACGTAGACCGATGGCACACCCTCCTTCTGCAGGGCGACGAAGAGCTGGACGCCCTGCTCGGGGCGCACCCGCCAGTCGTCGCTGCCGTGCAGGACCATGGTCGGGGTGCGGAAGCTCTCGGCGGCCCACAGGGGCGAGTTGGAGAGGTGGGTTTCCCGGCTCTCCCAGGGCACGCCGCCCATTTCCTTTTCGGAAAAGAACTGCTCGTCGGTGGTGCCGGAGAAGGAGACCATGTTGCTGAGGCCGGCGCTCGAAATGGCTGCGGCAAAGCGGTCGGTGTGGCCGATGATCCAGTTGGTCATGTAGCCTCCGTAGGAGCCGCCGGTGACGCCCAGGGCCTCGGGTTCCGCCACGCCCATCTCCACCACGTGATCGACAAAGGCCATGAGATCGGCCATCGGTTTGGTGTGCCAGTCACCGTGGATGGCGTCGGCAAAGGCCTGGCCATAACCGTCGGAACCGCGGGGGTTCGTGTAGAGCACGGCATAACCGTGGTTGGCCAGGAGTTGGTAGTCGAACCGAAAGGACGGCGAGTACATGCCGTGCGGTCCGCCGTGGATATTGAGGATCAGCGGCACCCTGCTGCCCTTCTCGTAGCCGACGGGTTTGATGAGCCAGCCCTGTACGCGGGCGCCGTCTGTGGATTCGATCCAGATCTCCTCGGAGGGGCTGACCTGCCGATCCGCCCACCAGGCTGAAGCCTCGCGGGTGAGCTGACGTTGTTCACCGTTGATCAAGGTCCAAACTTCGGTTGGGATGACATCGGTCGACGCGTGGAGAACGAAGCGATCGGTGTCGACCACCCGAAACCTGAAGATCTGGTTGGCCCCTGTGGTCACGTCGTGAAACTCGTCCGCCTGGTCGATGGCCACCCAATGCAGATTTCGCGCGCCGTGACTCGAAGCGGTGAAATAAATTCGCTGGCTTGCCGGTCCCCAGGCGATGGCGCGGACGTTGCGATCCAGGGCCCGGGTCAAGACTCGAGCCTCACCACCGTTTCGCGGCACAACGTGGATCTTGTAGTTCTCGCTCTCGTAGTTGTATTCGTAGCTCGCGCGGTGGGCGATATATTTTCCGTCCGGGCTGAAGACCGGGCTGTGGTCGGGTCCCACGTTGGTGGTGAGCTGGCGGCTCTCACCCGAGGCGATATCCACCACATAGATGTTGGTATCGATCGTGTTCCACCACTCGGGCGAGCGGTTGGAGACATAGACAATCTCGGTCGAATCAGGACTCCACGCCCAGGAGTGATCTCCCTCGTCAGCGCACTCGCCGTCCGTCAGCTGACGGGCCTCGCCGCCTTCGGCGGGAACAACGAAGATCCGCTTGCGCGAGCCATCGTCCCAGCCCCGCCCAAGGTGGTAGAAACGCGGGTGCACCGCATAGAGCACATCACCAAAGGCCTCGCGCTGCTCCTCGGTGTGAAGCTCGCCGACCGAGGAAGTGAAGGCGATGAGCTTCCCGTCGGGCGACCACCGGGGGTCCTTCGCCCCGGTCTCCAAATCCGTAATTCTGCGCGCCTCGCCGCCGTCGATCCTGATGGCATAGACCTGGCTCTTCTGGTCGTCGTCCCGTTCGGCGGCGAACGCCACCGTGGAGCTGTCCGGGCTCCAGCTGTAGCCCGTCTCCACCCCGCTGGCGTTGGTGAGCTGGCGGGGCGCGCCACCCGCGAAGGGCACCAGAAAGATGTCACCCACCCGTTTTTCCGACTCCGAGCAGTATCGGCTCACCGAGTAGGCGACCCACATGCCGTCGGGAGACACCTCAGGTGCCCCGACGGACACGAGCCCGAGCTCATCGGCGGGCGTCAACGCCGGCGGTTCGGCGGCGTCGATCAGTGGGGCAACCAGCACGAGGGCGACAGAGATCACTCGGCAAATGGGGTTCACGGCGAGGCACCTCCTTCGATGTCGGCCGCCATGGTAATCCTCTCAGTTTGTTTTGCCAACGTGATTCGTCGTGGGATGAGCACTCAAGGGTGCCACACGCACGGGTGCCACGAACCTCATCACACGGGTGCCACGTACCTCATTGCTGCATTACTGACGTCGGCCGAGGTGATCCAATGGTCGATTGAATCGATGCGATCGCGGAACTCTGGGTCTTGGTGTTGAAGGCGCAGGCCAGTGTTGATCCATCTCGTAAGAGAGGATCAGTTTTTATCAGAAATGCGTCGGGTAGACCCGACAACCATGCTGCGATGACGATTGGGTAGATGTGTGCGTGGCAACCTTGAGGTGGACTATGCCCCGTCGGCCCGGAAAAGCTGCCAACGATCGCTCACGCCTTTCAACTCGTGTTCTCCCCGGTCGACAAAGGTGAGCCCGGATCCTGCGACCAGATCCTTGACGGTCCGCGAGACCAATACCTCGTCGGCCTCCGCCATTCCGGCCACCCGAGCACCGATGTGCACGGCGATCCCCGCGAGCTTATCGCCGGACCACTCACACTCGCCGGTGTGAAGTCCGGCGCGGATATCGAGACCGAGAGGTCGCAACCCGTCGCGGACCGCCATGGCGCACCGCACGCCGCGGGCGGGACCCTCGAAGGAGGCGAAAAAGCCGTCACCGGCCGTGTCGATCTCGCGTCCCCCGAAATGCGCCAGCTCGCGCCGGACGATGGAGTGGTGCCGCTCGAGCAGCTCACGCCACGCACCGTCGCCGAGCTGCTCCGCCTTGGCCGTCGCACCGACGATGTCCGTGAACAGAACTGTCGCCAAGACACGCTCCGATTCGAAAACCACCCGGCGGCCAGTCAAGAACTCCTGCACGGGCCCCAACATCGCCTCCGTGTCACCGGAGTGGAAGAAGTGGTCCGCGCCGGGAATCTCCACGAATCGCGCGCCCTCGATGTGCTCGGCCAGGTAGCGTCCGTTGCCGACGACCACGTAGCGGTTACCGGCGCGGTGGAGTACCAGCGTCGGCACACAAAGCGACGGCAGCACCCAGCGGCAATCGAACGAGTAGGTCTGCGGGTAGACCGGCTTGAACTGCCCCGGACTCATGGCCAGGCGTTCGTATCGCCCGCGCCACACGATAAAGGACTCGTCCCTGGCCAGGCTCGGAGCGCCGACCCGGGCCGCCTCGCCGGTGCCCCACGCGCTCAGGATCGCCTCGACCAGTTTCGGAGCCACGTCCTCAGGAACACCACATGGATAATCGGCGGCCTGCAAACGCCTGGCGTAGGCGTCCGCGAGAATCAACGCGGAAGTCCGATCGGGATGGGTGGCAGCGAAGAGCAGGGCCAACCTTCCTCCGTCGCCGTGGCCGAAGATCGCCGCCTGAGAGCTGTCGGCCGCGTCCATCACGGTGCCGACGTCGTACATCCACTCTTCCCAGGTCGGGATTGCTCCGAGCGGGACCGGGTCCGACAAGCCAGTACCGCGCTTGTCAAAACAGATCACCCGCGCGAAACGCGCCATGCGCCTGATGAAGGCCGCGAGCGTCGGATCTTCCCACATGGCGTCGAGGTTTCCGACCCAGTCCGGCACGAAGACGAGGTCCAACGGACCGTCGCCAACGGTCTGGAACGCCACCGACTGGCCGTCGCGGTTGGCTGCGAATTGGATGTCACTTTTCATGGTGCCGGGCGCGAGTATATACGGAGAGACCCGATCTCGCCGCGGGCGCCGCATATCTCACGAATCACTTCGCCGCTTTGGGGGGCGAGTCCACGTTAAAAGCATCTCCGAGGAAACGGCTTCGCTTGCCGAAGCCACAATGTGGTACGTAACACCCTTGGCACTCCAGTGGTCACTGGCATGGGTACCGCACATTAGACAATGCAACAATGAGGTACGTGGCACCCATGGTGCCCATGTTGGGCATGCCTTTTCTGAGATTCTGAAGCCCTACGGCGGTAGATACGGCTGCAGGTCTTCAGGTACGTCTGGGTGCGGTAATTTTTGCCGCGCTGCGGTACAATCCAGAAACTTAGTGAGAGTCATTCCTCGTAACGGGCGAAGATGGCGGAGAGAATTGGCCCGGAACGTGGACGGCGAAAGGGAGTGAAATGGCCTCTACAAAGGGGACACCCGCGGCGACACGTCTTCAGGTTCGCGAAAACCTGCTTTCCGAATACTCCGAGGTCTACACCCCGGAAGCTCTGGCCGCTCTCGAGGCCCTGGCCGTATTCAACCGCGACCAGAAGGCGCTGATGAAAACTCGCATCGAGCGCCGGGCCAGGCGCTTCGCGAACAGGGAACCGATCTCGTTTCTGGATCCGAAGGCCACCATCGGGCGCACCCGGATCACCGTTCAGGACGCACGCGACGGCAATTTCGTCGGTTCCGAGATTCCGGCCGATCTCCAGCGCCAGTGGATCCAGGGCACCGGCCCCGGCGCCAAGCCGGCCGCCCCGCTCGAATCGAGCCTGCGAAATGTCGCCTACGCTCTCCTGTCCGGCGCCGACGGATGGATGTTTGACGGCGAGGACGCTCTCGGCCAGATCACGAGCATGTCGCTCGACAACATCCGCAACCTCAAGTTGGCGGTCGACGACGATTCCCGCTTTCTCGCGATCGCCGAGCAGGTCGCCGCCAGCATGAACGCATGGGCCGACAGCTTCTTCGGCCAGCCGATCATCGACGACTGGCGGAAGCAGCTCGAGTTCACCACCCGGATCTACCGCGCGCGCGGTCTCCACCTCGATGACCGCCATATTCGCAACGCCGACGGCTCCCCGTTCTCGGCGTCGATCGCCGACCTCACGCTCTACGTCGTCAACACCTACCAGCAGCTGTTGGCGAAGGGCTCGTCCGTCGTCCTTTACCTGCCCAAGATCCAGACCGCCGAGGAGGCGGCGCTGTGGAATGAAATGTTGACTGCGCTCGAGGCCCACCTCGGGCTCAAGACCGGGACCATCAAGGTCTACGTGCTGGTCGAGCAGCTCGAGGCCACCTTCCAGCTGATGGAGATCCGCGCTGCCCTCGGCCTCCACTTCGTCGGCTACAACACCGGCCGTTGGGACTACATCAACAGCGTCGCCGACGCCAGTGTCTGGAATCCGGATTTCACTAACCCCAACATCGAGTCGATCATCATGACCTACGGCTATATGCGGAATTACGAGGACCGCGTACGGCGGGCGGTCAACACGCCGGATGCCAACGGCAACTGCGCGCTCTGGCAGGGCGGCATGGAACCGAACATTCCGGTCGGCTCGGCCGAGGGCGTCTCGAGCAGCATGGAGAAGGCTGTCGCCGGCGCCGAGCGAGAGCAGATGGAGGGTGCCAGCGGCAAGTGGGTCGCGCACTGGAAGATGGTCCACATCGTGCGGCCGGTGTGGGACAAGGTTGGCGAAGCCAACCAACTCGGCCGCGAGTTCCCTCCCCTCACCTACACTGACGAGGACGCCGCCGGCCTGATGCTGCTCGAGCCGGCCCCGCGCACGATACGCGGCGCCCGCGACCTGATCAGCGTCGCGCTGCAGTACGGTAACGCCTTCGGCCAGGGCATGCAGGCGGCGGCCCTCAAGCCGGCCGATTTCTTCGGCAACGAGGACATCCTCTATCTCATGGAGGACATGGCGACCGGCGAGATTCGGCTGAGCATCGTCTGGGAGTGGCTCCACAAGCAGGCGGCCCTGACCGAGGCCGACGCCGACACCGGGCTTGCCAAGGGTGACGTCGTTGACCGCGATATCTTCCTCAGGCTGCTCGAGGAGGAATACGACAAGCTGCAGGCGGCCGGCAACAGGGATGTTCACGACAATTCGAAGAAAACCACCCTGCCGATTGCGCGGGAGATCGTCGAGACCTACGTGCTGTCTGAGACCAAGGTCCCCTGGTACATCGATCTGTTGAACATCAACCTCAACAACTTCGACCTGGACGTGGCTCGCGAGCGGATCGCTGCTTACATGAGCGCGTTCACCGACGACGGAACTCGAATCACCGAGAACCTGGACACCGCCTAGGAGATCATCATGGAAGAACTGAAGGTATTCGAAGACAGTGTGAGCGGCATGGCGGAGTGGATGAACAGCCCCCGCTTCGACGGCGTCACCCGGCTCTACTCGGCCCGCCAGGTGGCCCGGCAGCAGGGGACGATCGACCAGGACTACACCGTCGCGAGACGAGCTGCGGAAGACTTTTTCGCGCGCCTGCGTGAGCTCTTCGCCGCCGGCAAGTCGATCACCACCTTCGGCCCCTACACCCCGGGCCAGGCGGTGGCGATCAAACAGGCAGGCATCGAGGGGATCTACCTCGGAGGCTGGGCGACCTCGGCCAAGGGCTCGGTCCAGGAGGACCCCGGCGCAGACCTCGCCAGCTACCCCTTGAGCCAGGTCCCCGACGAGGCGGCTCCGATCGTCCGCGCCCTGCTGACCGCTGATAGAAATCAGCAGTACGCGAGGTCGAGGATGAACGACCGTCAGCGCAAGGCGACCCCCAAGGTCGACTTCCGGCCCTTCATCATCGCCGATGCCGACACCGGCCACGGCGGCGACGCCCACGTCCGCAACCTGATCCGCCGATTTGTCGAAGCCGGCGTTCCCGGCTACCACATCGAGGACCAGAAGCCGGGCTGCAAGAAGTGCGGCCACCAGGGCGGCAAGGTGCTGGTGCCGGTCGACGAGCAGATCAAACGCCTCAACGCCGCGCGTTTTCAGCTCGACATCATGCAGGTGCCGGGCATCATCGTCGCCCGCACCGATGCCGAGGCCGCGAGCCTGATCGACGGCACGGCCGACGAGCGCGACCACCCCTTCATCCTCGGCGTCACCAACCCCGATGTGCCGGGCTGGAAAGTGAGTGCGCTGGCCATCCTCAAGACCTTCCACGAAATGGGCGCCGACGAGATCAACGGCCACCTGCTGTACGAGGTCTCCGACGAGGCCTACGGCAGAGCCGGCGCCTGGCTCGATCGCAAGGGCATCTTCGGCTACATCCGCGATCTCCTGTCGGCCCACCAAGAGGACCCGGTGCTACCGGTCGATACAATCCTCGAGCAGGCGATGAGTCGTTTCGCCGATGTCTGGGGGGCCGAGGTCGAGCTCAAGACCTACGGTCAAGCCGTGGCCGACGCGATGTCGTTCAACATCGAGCAGGGGCAGAGCTTCGACCTGTCGGCGGAGGATTTTCTCGAGTGGTCGCGCGGGGTGTCGTGGGCGGAGATCCACGACCGCGCCGACGCCATGGGGGTCGACGTGGCGTGGAACCCCGAGCAATCGCGCACGCCCGAGGGCTACTACCCTGTCCAGGGAGGCATCAACTACGCGATCGCCAAATCGCTCGCCGTCGCGCCCTACTGCGACATCATCTGGATGGAAACCAAGACGGCAAATCTCAAGGACGCAAAGGTCTTTGCCGAGGCCATGCATGCCCGCTACCCCGACAAGATGCTCGCCTACAACCTGTCGCCGTCGTTCAACTGGGACACCACCGGCATGACCGACGACGAAATGTCGGCCTTCCCGGCCGAGATCGGCAAGCTCGGCTTCGTCTTCAACTTCATCACCTACGGCGGCCACCAGGTCGACGGTGTGGCGGTCGGCGATTTCGCCGCTGCCCTCAGAGATGAAGGCATGCTGGCGCTGGCACGATTGCAACGCAAGCTCCGGCTGGTCGAATCGCCGTACAAGACGCCGCAGACCCTGGTCGGCGGGCCCCGCCTCGACGGCGCCCTGATAGCCTCCTCGGGCCGCACCGCGACTACCAAGGCGATGGGCAAGGGCTCGACCCAGGTCCAGCACCTGGTCGAGACCGAGGTGCCACCACGGCTACTCGAGGAGTGGCTGGAGATCTGGAGCGAGGTCAACGGGCTCGAAGGACCGTATACCGTCAAGCTGCGCCCGCACACCGCCGGCTCCGAGCTGCTCGAGCTGAGCGTCTACGATCCGACAGGCGACAAGGTCGCGCGGGTGGTCTTCGCCACCATTCGTGACCGGCGCGGCAAGAGCATTCTGTCGGTGCGCGATCAGGAGACGATCGCCGAAGCGCTCCGCAACAAGCGACTCTCGACCCTCTGTCACCTTTTCCTAATAAAGCGCTACAAGGCCGAGTCGATCCATTACGTGACACCGACCGACGACAATGTCGGCCAGACCAAGGGCATGAAAGGGCTCGGCGTCTTCGACGATGTCAGCGTCGAGATCGGCGACATCATCGTCGCCGGCATCGACCAGGAGCGGGTGCCGGCGCTGCTCGACTCCGATCTGGTCGGGCTGAAGCGGCTGATCAACAAGGAGTGAATAACCAGGCGGAAGGCGGCCTTTCGACCATAGACCCATAGGTGCCACCGGCACCCCTTGTGAGGATGTGATCAGTCGCACTCAAAGAAACTGTCAGAGCTGAGCAAAGAGCGAGGACAAGAACATTGTCAACCTCGTATATGGCACCTTTGCATCATTGAAAAAGTGCTAGCCCGCATTTCTCACCGGGTTTCGTCGTGAGGCCGGCGAGGCGCCGTGCACAGTGGGGTTTTCGACCCGAGGGGCGCGGAGCGCGTACTTGCGGTACGTCGAGCACCCCGAGGCGAGAAAACGCCGCCGGGCGCGATGCATCGCCGGTCGCAGCAGGAAGCTGGTGAGATATGCGGGCTAAACATAGAACCCATAGACGACAAAAAAGGACTCTCTGTGTGGATCTGTGTTCATCTGTGGAATCTATTCCCAGTCTTGGGCGGGTGGTGGATCGAGCATTGGCTGGGTTGAGCTAAAAACGGCCCTCCAAAGTTCCCGCATACCCCGTCATCTCGACGTAACCCTCGCCGCTGTGCGTGCCTTCGGCCACCACCGGCCCCTCCCAATAAACGACGCCGGTAGTGGCGGTGCTGTCGAGCTCGGCCGCCGTCAGGAGAGCCCGGACTTCGAGGTCGATGCCTTCGGCCGGGACATGAATACGCCATCTGGTGGGATAGCGGGCACCGGTCGCCGCGCTCTGCCACCGCTGGAGGACGTCGATGCCGACGTCTTCCCGCCCGAGGTGTTCGAGAGTTCCGTCTGCTTCGACCAGGGTCCCAGACGAGCGCGGGTCCGCCTCTCCATCCGAGCGGCGCAGACGATAGACCATCAGGTCGCGTCCGTCGTCGAGTCGGAGGCTGAACCAGTCCCAGCCGGCCACCTCCGCGCCGAGCTGCGAGGTTCCCCACTCGTGGTCGAACCACGCCGCGCCCTTCACCGTGACTGGAGCTCCCCCGACCTC
>Ga0316197_10003914_pt1 | contig 10586 bp, 9 predicted proteins | sample OudBiesiAoxic_MG_FD_204939 | JGI IMG/M metagenome (GOLD analysis project Ga0316197, IMG submission 204939) | Coastal sediment microbial communities from Oude Bieten Haven, Netherlands - site A oxic | ecosystem: Environmental > Aquatic > Marine > Coastal > Sediment | place: Netherlands... | reverse complement strand
GGCGTTGAATCGCGCAAAATCATAGTTATTGCAGTTATTGCAGTTAATGTAGCTATTATCGTCATTCGTTGTGAAGAGGCTCAAATGAACATAAACATTAAGCAGGTACATGCTTGGCAGAGTGTTAACTATCAAATTAAAGTTGACGGGTTTATTGAAAGTCATTTCTCAGACTCTTTTGCTGGCATGACCATACAAAGTCAGTTACGAAATGATCATACTGCAGTGACGTTATTAACGGGTTACGTTTTAGACCAATCACAGTTAATTGGTGTACTGACTGCGTTATTTAATATGGGACTGCCCATTTTATCTGTTGATATTGTTGATGATAAAAATGGAATAACTCAATGAATATTTTATTAAAGTTAAAAGGAGAGTCAGTGTGGAATTTATCGATATATTTACTTTAGTGGTGTTAGCTATTGCTATTATTTCTGGGGTTGTTGTGTTTGTAGCAATGGGCATGTTACCTGGAAAGATAGCCCATCAACGTAATCATCCTCAAGCGGAAGCAATTAACATTGCGAGCTGGGTATTTCTTCTTTTAGGGTTTGCGGTGTGGCCGTTTGTTTTCGTGTGGGCTTACGTGGAACTTGGCAAAGCGCCCCAAGCAAAATTGGAAGTAACGCCTTGTTTACAGGATAATGCGATTGGAGAAGTGAAATGATATTAGTATTGGTACTTGCCTATTTAGCCGTTTTATTTTTATTGGTAAAATTAAAACTGATTAAGTTAACGCTGTTCTGGAAGCTGTCACCAGTTATTTGGATTATATTTTTATTGATTGCCATATTTATTCCGCTTCAATTCTGGGCTCCGAGTGGTTTTGCTTGGTCTGTTAAACCTACCACTCAGGTTGTTCCTAATGTTGCAGGGCAAGTGACGGCTATTTATGTTGAAGGTAATCAAAGGGTTAAGAAAGGTGATCTACTATTTAAAATAGATGATACCTTGTTTAAATCAGCCGTGGACCAATTGAATGCCCGTTTAACGCTAGATAAAATCCAATTAGAACAGCAACAGCAATTAGTGAAAAAGAAACTGGGTAAGCAAGCTGATTTAGATAGAGCCAAAGCGAACTATTTAGCAACTAAAGCACAACTTTCAGGCGCAATGTATTCGTTAGAGCAAAGCTCAGTACGGGCGACTAGTGATGGGATTATTACCAACGTCGAAGCACTTCATATCGGTGCTAGAGTGGTTACTGCGCCATTGAGGCAGGCAATGTTGTTGGTGGATGATAGTAAAACTATCGTGCTTGCTCAAGTTCAGCAAATTTATTTGCGTAATATTGAAGTAGGTCAAAATGCAGAGCTGACTTTCAAAAAATTTCCCAATCAAATATTTACAGCTAAGGTAGAATATATTGCAGCGGGATCGGCATTAGGACAATTCTCACCGACGGGTAACCTACCGACGGCAGTCCCAGAGTCACATGGTCCGATGTGGGTACGCTTAACACTTGATGATAGCAATGTCGGTAGTCGTTTACCTGCAGGGGCAACAGGGAGTGTTGCAATCTATAGTCCTAAAGGTAAACCAGCTCAGATTATTCGTAAGGTAGCGATTAGACTAGAGTCTATTATGAATTACATCGTTCCTTTTTAAATATTAATTTTATTGAATCCAGCATTCATGCTAAAGCATGATAACATTTATAGTCTGAATGCTGGATTTGTGTTTTAACTAATAAGTAACCAACCGATAACGCATGGACAGTGTATGAAGTATTTTATCTTAATAGTATGTTTATTTTTAGTGGCGTGTTCTCGTAATGATACCGATGAGCTTAATGCTGATTATGGGACTCCTCAAGTCGTTGAACGCACTGTCGATGCTGAAACACAATTGGGGCATGATTTTTTAAATGAAGTGCAGCCTATATTAGAAAATCGCTGTGTGGTTTGTCATGGTTGTTACGATGCTCCGTGCCAATTGAAGCTTTCATCCCTCGAAGGCATTGATAGAGGTTTTTCTCCTGAACTCGTCTACGGCACTCGTTTTTCTGAAATTGACCCTACGCGCCTCTTTATTGATGCACATTCAACACAAGAATGGCGTAATAAAAACAAACCTTTTAAGCCTGTATTAAATGAACGCGATCAAACGCCGATTGCTAATTTACAAGGCAGTTTGTTATATCAATTAGTAGCGCAAAAAAATATCCATCCATTACCAGATTCAAAAATATTACCAGAGAGCTTGGATGTTTCATTAAATCGCGAGCAAACCTGCCCAAGTATTGAAACACTTGCTAGTTACCAAGAAGAAAATCCACTTGCTGGTATGCCCTATGGGTTGCCTGCTATCTCATCATCAGAATTTAAAACGATTGAACAGTGGGTCAAGCAGGGAGCACCAATGGCTCAGCCTGTTGCTATATCTGCTGAAGTCCAACTACATGTTGACGAATGGGAAACATTATTAAATCAAGATAGCAATAAAGCGAAATTAGTGGGGCGTTATATTTATGAGCATTTGTTTTTAGGGCATGTATATTTTCCTGAAGTCACGGTAAAGGCTGATGAACTACCTATTTATTTCAGGTTAGTGCGTTCCAGCACACCACCAGGTGAAGCAATAAAAGAGATTGCCACAAGACGTCCTTATGATGACCCTCAGGTTGATACCGTTTTTTACCGTTTAAGAAGAGATACAGGCACGGTTGTAACTAAAACCCACATGCCTTATGCCTTCGATGCAGAGAGGAAATCAAGGTGGAACAAACTTTTCTATAATCATCCTTTCACCGTTGATACTTTACCTGATTATGTCGGAGGTGATGATCCTTTTGTTGTTTATGCCCAGATACCAAGTAAATTGCGTTATCATTTTATGTTAGATGAAGCTGAGTTTACGATTATGGGGTTTATTAAAGGGCCCGTTTGCAGGGGGCAAGTTGCATTAAGCGTTATTCGTGATAAATTTTGGGTTTTCTTTGCTCCACCGTCCTCAAAATATATATCATCTGAAGATTACGATGATTTCTTACAAGAGCAATCGGCTAATTTAAAGCTTCCCTCTAATGAAAGTGCTAAGCAGCGTGCTGTACCAACTTGGCGTAAATATTCGAAACTAGAAAAAGCCTATATGCAAGGCATTAAAGATTCGCTATCAAGCATTAAGGATATTTCAAGTTATGTCGGAATAGAAAGCGTGTATACAGGAACCGAAAATGCAGCATTAACGGTGTTTAGAGATTTTGATAGCGGTATGGTATTAAAAGGGTTGCATGGAGAAGCACCAAAAACCGCATGGGTGATTGATTACCCTATATTAGAACGCATTCATTATTTATTGGTGGCTGGGTTTGATATTTATGGCAGTATTCAGCACCAGTTAGTGACGCGCTTGTATATGGACTTTCTTCGACTTGAAAGTGAAATGAGGTTTATCAGTTTATTACCAAAAGAGGAACGGGGCAAAGAGCTCCAATCTTGGTATGTTGATGCGACTAAAGACTTGGATGATTATATTCAGGATGGTAACTTTTTCTTTGATAAAGAAAACAGTGTTAACTATAAAACACAGACTCCCAAAAAAGAGTTATTAGAAAAACTAAAAGCACGCTACCTATCGGGTTTAAATTCACAAACTAGATCACAGCAAGCTAGGTTCGTTAACTCTGGCGAGCTAAGTCAATTAAATTCGCTACCTAATCATGCAATACAGCAGTTAGCGCCAAATAGTTTTCTACTTATTGAGGGGAAGAAGTCTACACAGGGTTATACTTTATTAAGGCATAACCAGCATAAAAATGTTGCCAGTTTACTAGATGAAGAATCGATGCGCTTACCTGAACTTGATAACGCAGAGTTATTTAAAGGTTTCTTAGGCAGTTACCCACAAGTTATTTTGAAAGTACCCGAAGCAAATGTTGCTCAGTTTATTGAGCAAATTAGCTTAGTGAGCGATGCACCAAGCTATGAACGTTTTTTAGACAACTTTGCTGTCCGTCGTACTGACCCTAAATTTTGGCAAGTAAGTGATCAGATACACGCATTGCATTTAAAAGCAGACAAAACAACTTATGGTCTCTTTGATTATAACCGACTCGAAAATAGATAGTAGATAATCACATTTAAGGATGAATGAATATGATGAAATTGATAGTAATAATGTTAGGGGGACTCCTGCTATATGGATGTGGTTCCGAGAGTTCTGAGTCAGAAACTTGCCGTTACTACATACAGCAAGATTTAGACAATGAAAATTATGATAGTGCCTTAATAAGATTACAAGATAGCACATGCCAAAGTACCTATTCACAAGAAGATTACTTGGTTGATGAAGGAACTGCCTATTTCGGTAGATCTGGTTTTACACTGCCTAAAGTCATGGCTGCATTAATAGTTGAAGATACTGAAAAAGAGACTGAGTCATTTCAAATATTCATGGAAACATTGTCGACTCATACGAATAATTTTACAGAGTTTGATTTACAAAATTCGTATAACTCGTTTAAACAATTTTTAAATAATCAAAGTTGCTTTGAAACATCAGAATTGAATGCAATAGAAAAAAATGTTTGTTTAGAAATAGGCTTTATTCAATTTATTCGTGTAATGATTGCGATTAAATACTTGTCAGGAGGCGATATAGAAGGGTGGTTGACACAAAATAATGAAAAATTAATCCCTTCCAATTGCGCTTTAAAGTACAGTGTTGTCCGTAGTGCTGATCCGACACTAACTTTGCCTTATGAAAACTGTTATGAAAATGCGATGGTTGAGTTTAGTGATCCTATTCAATTTAAGAGAGGGGATCAGGATAGTCAAAATTATAATTTATTGTCAGTATTATATGAAAATAAAACCAGTTATTTTTTAGAAGATGAAGCAAAAGGTAGTATTGTGGTTACCCAAGATTACTGTCAGACAGATTACTCTGTATGCAGTGCATCATCTGATGCAGACTGTTACCCCTGCCCTTTCATTATTGATACAGAGAGTGCATCACTTGATGAATATCTACCTGAGTCGCTAAATGGTGCTATCAATACAATTCGTGCAATTGCAAAAAATACCAGTCCAGATGAACGCTCTAAAATGGAAGAGTCTTTAAGTAAATTTAAAGAAGAAATCAAACCTGAAGGTTGCTCAGAAATAGCGGTCGATGAAAGCTGTTTAAGTCTCGACGATATTTTGGATTATATGAATGCAAAGTAATATAAATAAAGGGATTATTATGAATAAATTAATCGTGCTATTCGTGATGACTTATATTGGTCTCTCACAGGCAACAGAGCATGCTTACTTATATAAAGATCTCAGAATCATGGGCGCAGGAGGGGCAAACGTTTCATCTGGAGGCTACAGTGGTTCTATTTTTATTAACCCTGCGGGCATTGCTTATTTACCCAAAGACAGTGGCATGGTCGTTGAGGTATTAGGCTTAAGTAACAGTTTCAGTGATAATGCTTACGATATGGCTTCTGACTTGTTTGATGCTATTGATAGTAAATCAACAGATAATATCGTCGATGTGTTTACTAAATATACAGGTGATAAGGTTCATTTAGATGTATCGAATTACAGCTCGCTGAGCAAAAATCATGGTAATTACGCATGGAGTGTTGGCTTGCTTGCAGTTGCTGATTACAATGCTACAGCACATGCTAACAGCTATGATTTATTAGAGGTGCAAAGTCGAGTTTATGGTGGTATTACAGGGGCGTACTCCTACACATTCAAAGAGCTCGGAAACGGTGATTTATCGCTTGGTATTGGCGGGAAAATAATTGCCCAGCGATCGTTTGAGGGCGCACTGACACCTACAGATTTAATTGATATGAATGAAGTTGATAATACCTTACGTGACAAATTTACAAGTGATGGACAAGGCCTCGCAATTGATCTTGGCCTGATTTATCAATTTCATACTGCGACAAATTTAAAACCAGCTCTTGGGCTAAGCATCATGAATATTGGTAGTTTAACTTTTGGTGATAGCTATGGTCATCAGCCAACGCAAGTCAACATCGGCGCATCTATTGAACCTCATATTTCATTTCTAAAGCGCACTCGCGTTTCACTTGATTATGCCGATCTTCTTAATGCCAATAAAACACGTATTTATAACTTGGACAGTGATAATAACATCTCATATACCGATTATGATGACACAGATGTTATTAAACGATTACGTTTTGGTGTTTCAGGGCTCGTTTATGATAATCACTGGTCCTCGTTAGAGCTCTCAACTGGAATTTATCAAGGGCATTTAACTGCAGGTATTGATGTTACTGCATCGGTAATACGCTTAAGTTTTGCGACTTACGAAGAGGAGTTAGGTCCTAATTTTGGTGATGAATCCGATCGGCGCTATTCGTTATTATTAGGCGTGGCATGGTAATGAAAATGTATCTACTAAATGTTTAGAATGTGACGGCTAAAAGTCAGTATATTACGTTAAGAATCAATCTCTCGATTCAACCTCGGATTAATAAAATATGGCATCCATATAAGACTGAATTAGCTAAATAACCCCTTAATACCAATAGAATTTAAAAGGTGATCATCCTTGCTGGTTAAAACTACCCCTAACTGCGTTGTGAGTTTTGAAGATAGAATAACTAACTCCTGCAACTCACGCCTTGTTAGTGATAATTTTTCCTGTGCAATATCTGATCACTTATTTAATTCCATTGGTATAAGTTTTCCTATTATTTAGTTGTGATATGAAGTAATGGAAAAATATACCCGCCTTTTTAATTTTACATGGAATATTTATGGACACTAATAACCTAAAAAGTTTGACTGATGGATTAAGTCAGCAGCTATTGAAAGAGATGACCGATGCGATGCCTGATCGTCATTTTTTAATTGATGAAACGGGCAAAATTTACCATTGCTTTGGTAATGTTAGCCATGAACTTTTTTATCAGATGGAAGGGTTAGATAAATATTCTGTTTCCGATATTCCTATTAATGGCGACAAGACGTTAGTGATGGATAAAATAAATGAATGTTTAGTGACGCATAAAATAGTGAGCTTTGAATACTCTTTGTCACTTGCTGAATTAAATAAAGTTTTTCCCAGTATAACCGGTCCCAAAACTGAGCAATGGTATGAACTTAAGATTTATCCCACTAACTTCACTCAAGATAATAAAAAGATTATTATCTTATCTAGTCGGCATATTACAGAACGAAAAAAACAGGAAATTGCACTTAAAAAGCTAACCATCACCGACCCATTAACTGGTTTGTATAACCGTCGCTATGCAGCAACAGAGCTAACTAATTGTCTTCATCTCTTTAAACGTTATAAAACAGATGTTTCATTGTTATTAATAGATATTGACCATTTTAAACGTATTAATGATCAATATGGACATGATATTGGTGATAATGCCCTGGTTAAATTATCGACTTTTTTTAAGAAGGAAATGCGCAAGGGCGATTTTGTTTGTCGTATGGGAGGTGAAGAATTCATGATTGTGATGAGTAATACTTCAACTTCTCAAGCTCTGAAATTTGCAGCTAGATTATTAAGTAACGTGCGTAAACTGACTATTGAAACATCTAAAGGTAGTTTATATTTAACGTTAAGTGGAGGAATAAGTCAGTTACAAATTGACGATAAATCAATAGATGTTGCTATAAAACGAGCTGATGATGCTATGTATCTTTCAAAATCTAATGGCCGAAATAGAGTAACCATTATGTAGTATTCTTTCTAATTGATAGGCCAGTAGAGGGTTGTCTTATAGATTTGTTATATTTCTGTGTAATGAGCCTGTCAACTATTTTCTGCCTAGAATTTATTCACCTCAACGCGTTTTGATCTAGGCAGGAGAAACGAAGCCTAGTCATCTGAGCAAGTTTTTCCTAGCAAAGAGCATAATGTGTGAGGTGAATTCAAAGGTCAATATTCTTTGACAATTTCTACTACGTTTTCGCAAAAATAAACTCGAAAGATCAACAGACCCTAGTTATACCAATCCGCATAAGTATCTGATCTATCTTGTTGGTTAACATAATAGATAGCTAGGTTACACTCAATCGCAATAGTCGGCTATTACTCAGTCCTGCGCCTTGCTCTCCATAACTTTTCCTCAACAAGCCCTGATCACAATATTATGCGGAATGGTATTAGTGATGATTACTGTTGAGTTGGTCTTTATCACCTTGTAAATCATATTCATTCCAGCGTATTTCTTTCTTCCATGGATAACCGTTGCTTGCTTTGTCATAAGCGATACCGTAAATAGCACGCATCTCTTTTGGCACAAACTCCATCATCGATTGTATATGGTTAGCATCTTGTGGAATGGTAGCGATATGAAAGTCTATGTTTCTGTCTTGTATGCTGTTATAAATTCGGTAAACGCTACGGTCAAATAATAAATCGGTTTCAACAGTAATAAAAGCATCAAAGACGGGGCTAAACTTCAATGGCATTGGGTCGTAGGCATGGCGCTCTCTATATTTACGATTGGCTATCATGTATAGGTTAGTCTTAATTTTTATGTCATTTTTAATGGTAAGCTGCAATTCACTCATCCAATCAACATATAAACCTATCATAAACACATTTGAGTAAACACCACCATCAACGTGCATTTGAGAATAAGAATTTCCATCAATATCTAGGTTAAAAAAATGTGGAGGAAAAATGATAGGCACGGCACTTGAGGCATAGATGATGTCTCGATAGCGCTGTAATTTGTCAGTGCGGTCACTCGAGGCAATAGCACCCATGTCCCAAACCACTAACTGGCCGGTATCTAAGTTGGTTGTGCCCATGTATAAACGGCGACCTTTTTGATGTTCACGGGCTATTTCTGCGAGAAATTGCTCATCAATTCCATCCCGAAGTAAATTTTTTAAAGGCGTAGGATCATTTAAAGTCGCTCCATTGAATAGGCTAAGCCATGAGCTGACGTAGAGGTCGCTTGTTTCTAAATTCCTAAATATGCTATCTAATTGATCAATATAGTCGCCACCAAGGAAAGCGAAAGAGGACATAATTGACCCGGTCGACACAGAGGTGACTATATCAAATTGAGGAATATCACCGTGGTCTTTCCAGCCATTTAATAACCCTGCGCCATAAGCTCCGCCAGAACCGCCACCAGATAACGCTAAAATATTTAATGCGGTCGTTGAGTCACCTGCATTCGCTTCGTGTATTTTCTTACGAAGCACTTCTCCCATACTCTCTTTAAGTGTGTATTCAGAGTTATCTGCGTTTATATCGAGCGCTAACGCACCCCACGGTAATGTATCAAAGTCACTTGCCGGTATTGCCGGTGGTCTAGTTACACAACTCGTCATTGCGATGCAGATAATAGCAATTGCACAATACTTGATATAAGTGGAATAGTTCACAGCGTTCCTCGGAGGATTGTTGGGGTATGGAATCTATATTATCACTTGATATGCTTAAAAAATAATAATAATCATGGTATTACTCGTATTTCATGGCTGTTATGTTGAACGAAAATCAAACTACTTTTCATTACTTTGGCGAGCAGTAGATCAAAACGGTGATGAGATTGATATTTTCAGTATGAAAAAAATGGATGTGAGTTATCGCATCAACTCACTCGGCTTGTCGGATATAGTTGTCTTTATTCTGGTTTTTATTTGTGAGTATGGTCTGTCACAAACAGACTTCTGCCAGATGCTTACCTACGGTCAAATTACCTAGTGGCTAAAGGAGGCATGTTTTTACTTTACCCACAAACAGATAATTTTTCTGAGGCTACTCCTAAGAGTTTCTGTTTTAACCCTAGTGCTCAAGCTGAACTTAATCTATGGATTGTACTTGTTGATGTCTCTGCAAGAGTTGATGATGAGGGGCGAATTATGCAGCCAGAAAATTGCGATTCTGCATGTTTTTGAAATATTCGATTTAACTGTGATCTTATAAAATGGTAAATTGCATGATTTTTAATCATGAAATTGTTCAAAACAGACTGGATTATTAACATTTTAATTTAGAGTAAAAAAGGGGAGGACATTAAGTAAGTTACAACAAAGAATGATTTAGGGATGACTGATTAAACGTGGTATTATCACTATGGATAAATCTTACGTAAGAAATAATTGTGACAATGTTCGGTTTGATTTTCTCGGTTATTTTTTGGATGTGTCACAATGGCTTTATTAGAATTACTTAAAAACAGTGGGTTAGGTTAATTGGTGTTTTTATGTGCTATAAAGTAGGTTTATGTTATGTAAGATTTTGAGCCTCATAACCCGAAGGTCGTAGGTTCAAATCCTGCTCTCGCAACCAATTTTTGTTTTTTATTAAATGTAACGCACGCTCGTCGGGCTAGCTCTTAATAAACAGGCGAAGGGCGTAGGTAGGTTTATTAAATCCTGCTCTCGCAACCATTTCTTTATCTATTAGAGAGATGCGTGGTTGTAAAGAATTAGAAAAAGAAATACCAATTACGGACGCGAGATGGAGCAGCTTGGTAGCTCGTCGGGCTCATAACCCGAAGGTCGTAGGTTCAAATCCTGCTCTCGCAACCAATTTTGTTGCTTATTAAAGCCAACTTTTCAGTTGTAAAATGAAGTCACAATTACGGACGCGAGATGGAGCAGCTTGGTAGCTCGTCGGGCTCATAA
>Ga0316197_10003913_pt1 | contig 10587 bp, 7 predicted proteins | sample OudBiesiAoxic_MG_FD_204939 | JGI IMG/M metagenome (GOLD analysis project Ga0316197, IMG submission 204939) | Coastal sediment microbial communities from Oude Bieten Haven, Netherlands - site A oxic | ecosystem: Environmental > Aquatic > Marine > Coastal > Sediment | place: Netherlands... | reverse complement strand
CGTGTCGGGGCGCCCGCTGATCTTTGTCGAACCCGAAGGCGAACACGCCGCGGCCGCCGTCACCGCCGGCATGTCCATGTCCGGCTTGCGCGCCAGCAATTTCTCCTCGGCGCAGGGCATCGCCTATATGCACGAATCCCTGTACGCTGCCGTCGGCAAGCGCCTGCCCTATGTTTTGAACATGGGCTGCCGGGCGATGACCAAATCCAGTCTTAACGTCCATTGCGGCCACGATGACTACCATTGCATAGACGATACCGGCTTTTCCCAGATGATGGGCAAGAATGCCCAGGAGGCCGCCGACCTCAACCTGATCGGCCGCAAACTCGCCGAACTGTCTCTGACACCGGCGGTGGTCGCCCAGGACGGCTTTCTGACCACACACCTCATAGAGCCGTTACAGGTTCCCGAGCGGGAACTGATCGCCGAGTTCCTGGGTCGCCCGGAGGACATTATCGACTGCCCGACACCGGCCCAGCGCCTGCTGTACGGCGAGACGCGCCGACGCATACCGGAACTGTGGACCGTGGACAACCCGATGCTGGCCGGACCAGTGGAGAACCAGGACTCCTACATGCAGTCTGTGGTCGCACAACGCCCGTATTTCTTTGACCATGTTGCCGCCATCACCGAGCAGGTTATGGATGAGTTTTACCAGCTCACCGGCCGGCGCTACCAGCGCCTCAGTGGCTACCGCCTGGAAGACGCCGAGTACCTGATCGTCGGCCAGGGCAGTATGATCGTGCAGGCGGAGGCGGTGGCCGATTACCTGCGCGAGTCGCGCGGCATCAAGGTGGGGGTTGTCAATATCACCGTGTACCGGCCGTTTCCCGGTGATCTGATCGGCAACATGCTGAAAAACAGAAAGGGTGTAGTGGTGCTGGAGCGTGTCGACCAGCCGCTCGCCGAAGACCTGCCGCTGATACGTGAAGTACGTGCCAGCCTGACCAAGTGCCTTGAAAATCAGCTGGCGGGTGAAGCGCATAAGCCCTATCCGGACTATGCGAATTACCGCCTGGAGGACATGCCGCGACTGTACTCGGGCTGTTACGGCCTCGGCAGTCGTGATCTGCAACCCGAAGCCCTGCTCGCCGCCATCGAGAACATGCTGCCGGACGGCAAACAGAAACCGTTTTTCTACCTGTCGGTCGATTTCATTCACGACCAGGCCGGCACGCCCAAGCAGGAGATCTACCAGCAGAAGCTGATCGATGCCTATCCGCAGATCAGGAACCTGGCGATCCGCGGCAGCGAAAACCCCAACCTGACACCGGAAGGTTCCATCACCGTACGCATGCACTCGGTGGGTGGCTGGGGCGCCATTACCACCGGCAAGAACCTCGCCATGACTCTGTTCGACCTGCTGGGTTTCGATATCAAGGCGAATCCCAAGTACGGCTCTGAAAAGAAAGGCCAGCCGACCACCTATTACCTCTCGGCGGCGCCGGAACCGATCCGCCTGAACTGCGAATATCACTTCGTGGATGTAGTGATGTCGCCGGACCCGAATGTATTCAGCCACTCCAATCCCCTGTACGGACTCAAGAAAGGCGGTGTTTTCATCATCCAGAGCAGCCTCGAACAGGCGGATGAACTGTGGGCGAGCTTTCCGCGCCACGCGCGGCAGGCCATTATCGATAATGAATTCAAGGTGTATTTCCTGGACGGTTTCAGAATCGCCCGTGAGGAAGCTTCCAATCCCGACCTGCAGTACCGCATGCAGGGCAACGCTTTCCAGGGTGCTTTCTTTGCCGCCTCACCCTTGATGGAGAAGGCCAATCTGGACGAAACCGGCCTGTTCGAAGCCATCGACAAACAGTTGCGCTACAAGTTCGGCAACAAGGGCGAACGCATCGTCCAGGACAACCTGCGCGTGGTGCGACGCGGCTTCGATGAAATTCATGAAATCACCGACAAAAAGCTGGGCGCCACGAGCCACGAGCCGCAGCGTAAAGCGGCTGGACTGCCCATCATGCTCAAGCAGTTACCGGAGGCGGACGGCAGCATTTCAGACGTACACCGGTTCTGGGAACAGACCGGCAGTTTCTACATCAGCGGTCACGGTGAAGAGAACCTGGCGGACCCCTATATCGGACTGGGTATCATTCCAGCCTCTACGGGCGTTTTCCGCGACATGACGCAGATCCGCTTTGAATATCCGGAATATGTAGCAGAAAACTGCACCGCCTGTGGCAACTGCTTCAGCGTTTGTCCGGACAGTGCCATCCCCGGCCTGGTGAACAGCATCAGCGACGTGTTTGAAACCACGATTTCACGCATCGAGACCCGCGGACAACCGACGGTCTATCTGCGCCGCGCCGCACGCGACGTGGAGAAACGCCTGCGCGCCCTGATCGAACCGGTGGGCGAAAGCGCCGAAGTCGACAAGCTGCTGGAACAGTCGCTGCTGGCAGCGCTGTCGGATTCCGAGCTGGAGGACGAAAACAAAGAGCGCCTGGAAGAGGAGCTGGGCTGGTTCAGGGAGACCATCGGCGACTTCCAGTTCTCGATCACCAAACCCTACTACCTCAATCGTGAGAAAAAGTCGCAAAACAGCGGCGGCCTGTTTTCCATCACCATCAACCCCTACACCTGCAAAGGTTGTATGGAATGTATCGAGGCGTGCAACGACGATGCGCTGGTGGCCACACCGCAGACACCCGAGAGCATCGACCGGCTGCGTCAGGACTGGGACTTCTGGCTGAATCTGCCCACCACCCGGCCGGAGTTCATTCGCATAGATGACCTGGACGAGCGTATCGGTGCACTGGAAACCCTGCTGCTGGACAAGAGCAACTACGGTGCACTGGTGTGCGGCGACGGGGCCTGCCTGGGCTGCGGTGAAAAGAGCGTTATCCACCTGTTCACCGCGACGGTAACCGCTTTGATGCAGCCGCGGGTAAAGAAACATCTGGCCAGGATCGACGACCTCAGCGAACGTCTGGAACGCCACCTCCGCCTGAAGCTGGCGGAAAGCATGGATTTCACCGATACCGCCGTCATCACCGAGGTGCTGGAATCGCATAAAAACAGCGACCTGACCCTGTCGGAATTATCCGAATCGCTGGACAGCGCACACGCCGCCCAACCGGTCGACACCGAGTGGCTGAAAACCACCACCGACCTGTTGAAAAAACTTCGCCATCTCAAATGGCTGTATACGGAAGGACAGACCCGCCAGGGGCGGGCCGATATGGGTATTATCAACGCCACCGGCTGCACGTCGGTGTGGGGTTCCACCTACCCCTACAACCCCTACCCTTTCCCGTGGGCCAATCATCTGTTCCAGGACTCGCCCTCGATCGCGCTAGGCGTATTTCAGGGCCACATGGCCAAAATGGCGGATGGTTTCAGAGCCATCCGCCAGGCCGAGCTGGAGCTGGCCGGTGAATACAAGGTGCAGGAACACGATGAATTCTTCACCTACTTCGACTGGCAGAAATTCAGTGACGAAGAGTGGCTGCTGTGTCCACCGGTGGTATCGATTGGTGGCGACGGCGCCATGTACGACATCGGCTTCCAGAACCTGTCGCGCGTACTGATGACGCAAATGCCGATTAAAATCATGGTGCTGGATACACAGGTCTACTCCAACACCGGTGGCCAGGCGTGTACCTCGGGATTCACCGGCCAGGTTTCGGACATGGCGGCCTACGGCAAGGTCGGAAAGGGCAAAGCGGAAATACGCAAGGAATTGGGGCTGATCGGCATGGCGCACCGCAACGCCTACGTCATGCAGGGTTCGATCGCCAATATGACGCACCTGCTGGAAGGCTACATCGAAGGCCTCAACAGCCGTCGCCCCACCCTGTTCAACATTTACGCCGCCTGCCAGCCGGAGCACGGTATCGGCGATAATGCCTCGGAAACCCAGAACAAGCTGGCTGTGGAGTCGCGCGCCTACCCCTTATTCCGTTTCGACCCGGACGCAGGCATCACCTTCGAGGAATGCTGCAGCCTCGATGGCAACCCCGCCATTGACGACGACTGGCCCAGCTACCAGCTGACGTATGAGGACGACCAGGGTAACGCGCAGGCCATGGAACTGCCCATGACCTTCGCCGACTTCGCGGTCACCGAGGGCCGCTTCCGCAAACACTTCCGCAAGGCGCCGCCCGAGACCTGGAATGAGAACATGATGCCTCTGCACGAATTCCTCGGGCTGGAAGCAGAGGACCGCGAGGGCCTGTTTCCCTATATCTGGGGCATGGACCGCAAGAACCGGCTGATGCGCGTCATGGTCTCCGAGGAACTGGTGCGCGCCAGTGAAGACCGGCTGCACTACTGGAAACAACTCAAATCGCTGGCCGGTATCGACAAGATCGTCGACGAGGATGCCATCGTCAACCAGGCACGCGCCGAGATGGCGCAGAAACTCAGCGCCAGCCTGCTGTCACTGGTTTCATCGGGTGATGCCACCAGTCTGCTCGACGCCGGCGGGATACCTGCCGGTGGAGAAGCCGCAGCGACGGCAGCCGCAGCACCTGCAGCGGGCTATGAAGCAGTGTGGATCGATACACCGGAGTGCCAGAGCTGCGATGAATGCACCCAGATCAATCCGAAAATCTTCGTCTACAACGACGAAAAAAAGGCCATCGTTGCCAACCCCAGGGGTGGCCCCTACAAGGACATTGTGCGTGCCGCTGAGAAATGCACCGCTGAGTGTATCCACCCCGGCACACCGTTCAACCCCAAGGAAAGCGGTCTGGAACGACTGCTCAAGCGGGCGGAAAAATTTCAGTGACAGCGGCGCTGGGAAACAACGCTCGCTTGCCAGGCCTGACCAACGCTGAACAGGACACGGGCGTATCATGGGCATCCTGAATCTGTTGCGACGCAATAGCTTCGAACACGGCATCCACCCGCAGCAGCACAAGGAGCTGACCTGCAGGCTGCCGATCCGGCGTCTGCCATTTGCCCCGGTACTGATCGTACCACTGTCCCAGCATGCCGGCGCGCCGGCCGTTCCCCTGGTCAGGCCCGGTCAGGAAGTGGTCAGGGGCGAGCCAGTCGCCAGCGCCAACGGCTTTGTCTCGGCGCCCATGCATGCCCCTGCCACCGGCGTGGTGGAGAGCATTCAGCTCATGCCGAGCGCACGTGGCCCTAAAACAGAGTCCATCATTATTCACGTCTACGAGGGCTCCAGCCAGGAGGTGTTGTACAGCGCGCCGCGCGACGTCGACAGCATGACGCCGGAGGCAATCATTCAGGCGGTGCAGGACTCCGGTATGGTGGGACTGGGTGGCGCCGCTTTCCCGACACACGTTAAAATGAAGCCGCCGCCGGAACACAAGGTTGACACCCTGGTGGTCAACGGTTGCGAGTGCGAGCCCTACCTGACCTGCGATCACCGACTGATGCTCGAACGAAGCGATGATTTGCTGGCCGGTATTCACATCGTCATGCGCGCCCTCGGTGTCGAGCGTGCCATGATCGGTATCGAAGACAACAAGATGGATGCCGTAGACGTCATCGCCGGCCGGCTCCCCGCGAACAGTCCGATCAGCGTCCACGCCGTGCAGACCAAATACCCGCAGGGCGCCGAGAAAATGCTCATCGAGAGTCTGCTCGGGCGACGTGTTCCCAGCGGTTCGTTTCCCTCGGCGGTGGGCGTCAGTGTATTCAACGTCAGTACCCTGGCGCAGATCGGTGCCTTGTTGCCCGTGGGTCAGGGCGTCATCGAACGGGTAGTCACAGTGACCGGACCCGGCGTCCAGCATCCCGGCAACTACCTGGTGCCGGTCGGAACCCCGGTGCGCTTTCTGCTGGAGTTTGCCGGCTCGACACCGCAGGCACACGAACTCATCCTCGGTGGTCCGATGATGGGCATGTCGGTGGCATCTCTCGACGTGCCGGTGACCAAAGCAGTATCGGGGATGGTGCTGCTGGAAGCGTCCGATGCGGACCTTCGTGAAGCCAAGGTCCAGCCCTGCATCCGCTGCGCCTATTGTGTCGAAGCCTGTCCCATGCACCTCAACCCGTCCACCCTGGGGCTGCTGGCGGCCAAGGGTGAATATGAAACGATGGCAAAGCAGTTCCACCTCAACGACTGTTTTGAATGCGGCTGCTGCAGCTACGTCTGCCCGTCCAACATCCCGCTGGTGCAATACTTCCGTATCGCCAAGGCCATCAACCGCGAAAAGGCCGCGTGATGGATTCAAAACTCAAGATTGAACTGCGCACCTCGCCACACCTGAAACAGGCGGTGACGGTCGAACAGATCATGCGCAACGTGGTCTATGCGCTGCTGCCGGTGTGCGCCTTCGCGGTGTACGTCTTCGGCATCAGTGTGCTGGCGCTGCTGATGGTGACGACGCTGACCTGCGTACTGGGCGAAGCCCTGTTCTGCCGGCTGTCCGGCAGGCCCAACACAGTAAACGACTGGAGTATTGTCATTACCGGACTCCTGCTCGGCCTGACACTGCCACCCGGTTTCCCGCTGTGGATGGCGGCCGTCGCCGCTTTTGTGGCCGTGGGTCTGGGCAAAGCCCTGTTCGGCGGGCTGGGTTATAACGTCATGAACCCGGCACTGGTCGGCCGCGCCTTTGTACAGGCCGCCTTCCCGGTAGCCATCACCACCTGGACACCGGCCTTTCTTGACAGGCGGTTCACCGAGTTCATTCCTTCCACCCTGACGGCGCCCTTCATGCAGCCGCCGGCACTCGGCGACTGGATCGAGCAGAGCCGGGTGGATGCCTTCAGCGGCGCCACGCCACTGGCGTTACAGAAATTCGAACAGATCATCACCCCGGCCGGCGATCTATTCACCGGCATGACCGCCGGCTCTGCGGGCGAGACCTCCGCCCTGATCATCCTCGCCGGCGGATTGTATCTTGCCGCCCGCCGCATGATGGACTGGCGTATCCCGGTGGGCGTGCTGCTGGGGGCGGCCCTGACCAGCCTGCCCTTCTGGCTCATGGATTCGGTGCAATACCCGGATCCGCTGTTCGTGCTTTTCTCCGGCGGACTTATGCTGGGCGCGGTGTTCATGGCCAGCGACATGGTCGCCTCGCCGGTCACCCCGCGGGGGGTGTGGATCTACAGTCTGTTCATCGGCGTGCTGACCGTGATCATCCGCCTGTTCGGCGGGCTTACCGAGGGCGTGATGTATGCCATCCTGCTCGGTAACGCGATCTCGCCGCTGATTGCCACGGTCACCCAGCCACGCGTGTTCGGCGCAGCCGGTAAGGGACCCCGGACATGAACCAGACGACCACCCCGCAGACACAAGGACTGGTTGCGGCAACCCCCAGTTTTGCCATGCTGCGCACCTTGGGCCTGGTAGCCGGCTTATCCGGCTTCCTGGTGGTACTCGCCTACCAGATCACGCTTCCGCTGATCGAGGAGAACAAGCGCATCGCCATTGAACGGGCGCTGTTCAAGGTGATACCGGGGGCGGTCTCACGCCGTAACTTTTTAGTCACCGCCCAGGGCATCGTTCCTGCAATCGACAGCACGGGCGAAGGCACCCTCATCTACGCCGGCTATGACGAGCAGGGTCGGCTGGGCGGTGTCGCGCTGGAAGCCGCCGCCCAGGGCTACCAGGATGTCATCCGTCTCCTCTACAGCTTCGACCCCGCCTGCCAATGCATACGCGGTATCCAGGTCTTGAAGATGGCTGAGACCCCGGGGATCGGTGACAAGATTTCCAAGGATCCCGTGTTCCAGGAAAATTTTGTCGAACTCGATGCCCGGCTCAAAACCGACGGCAGCGCTCTGGCGAACGAGATTATCATGGTGAAACACGCTACCAAAACCGAACCCTGGCAGATCGACGCCATTTCCGGAGCAACCATTTCCTCGCGGGCGGTAGCGCGTATGCTCAACGACAGCGCGCAACGGATGGTACCGAAAATCATGGCTGACCTGGATCGACTGCAGGATGCCGGCGGGGAGAAACAATGAGCCCGCCTAACCAGGAAGAGAAAATCACAGCGGACACCTTCCTGCGCGGACTGTGGGAAGAGAACCCGGTATTCGTGATGCTGCTGGGTATGTGTCCGGTGCTGGCCGTCACCAACTCCGCCATCAACGCGCTGGCCATGGGGCTGGCGACGACCTTCGTCCTGCTCTGTTCGAGCAGCCTGGTTTCGCTGTTCCGCAAGCTGATTCCCAAACAGGTGCGTATCGCCACCTACATCGTCATTATCGCCACCTTTGTCACCATTGTGGATTACAGCATCCAGGCCATCAGCCTGGACCTCTATAATGCCCTGGGCGCTTTTATCCAGCTTATCGTGGTCAACTGCATCATCCTGGGACGTGCGGAAGCCTACGCGTCAAAACAACGCCTCAGCGCCACTATTGTCAACGGCCTGGGCATGGGCGTCGGCTTCACCATCGCTTTGCTGTGCTTGGGCAGCGTGCGGGAAATCCTCGGCGCCGGCAGTCTGTTTGGATTCCCCCTGTTCGCGGAGAACTTCCAGCCCTGGGTGGTGATGATCCTGCCCCCGGGTGGTTTCTTCGTACTGGGTGGCTGGTTGCTGCTGTTCAACTGGTACCGGCAATACCGCGAACGCAAGCTGATGGAACAACAAGGAGCAAGCGCCCGTGGCAGCTGATTCCCTGACTTTCATTTTTCTGAACGCCGCGGTCATCAACAATTTTGTGCTGGCCCTGTTTCTTGGCATCTGCCCGTTTCTGGGGGTCTCGGCCAAGCGCGATACCGCCTGGAACATGGGCCTTGCCGTCATTTTCGTGATGCTGGTGAGCTCGGTCAGTGCCTACGCCATCAACTGGCTGCTGGTACGCTTCGACATCCAGTTCCTGCGCCTGATCTGCTATATCGCAGTCATCGCTTCCGCCGTGCAACTGGTGGAGATGGCGATGAAGAAATTCAGTCCGGCACTGTTCCGCGCGCTGGGCATCTTTCTGCCCCTGATCACCACCAACTGCGCCATCCTCGGTGTGGCGCTGTTCCAGACTTTTCGTGACTACGACTTTCTGCAGTGCCTGGCATTCAGCCTCGGTGCCGGCGTTGGCTTCACCCTGGCACTGACCCTGATGGCCGGCCTGCGCGAGCGGCTGGAACTGGCCAACGTACCCAATGTCAGCCAGGGCGCCGCCCTGACGCTGATGCTGGCGGGGCTGTTATCACTGGCATTCATGGGATTCGCCGGACTGGGTGGGCAGCATGGTTGATTACCTGCTCGCCACCGGCCTGATACTGCTGGTGCTGGTAGGCTGGATACTGGTCCAGCAGGGTGCGCGCAACTTCGCTGCCCGGCATCCACAGTTCGGTCCGGCAAAAGAGGAAGGCAGCGGCTGCGGGGCAGGCTGTTCGTGCAGTAATCGCGACCAATGCAGTAAAGGGAAATAGGCGTTGCCAGGAGTGCTGCTGCGCCAGGATTTTTTGTCAGGTTAAATACATAGACTGAGCATTCGGCTACAGGTCTATAATGAAAAGCAGGAGGATGACAGCATGACGCAGCTGAGCAACTACGATGTAAGTCGTGCGTGTGAAGCGGTGGTCAAGGAAAACCACCGCATTACCCCGAAAGACACCCCGGAGGTTCGCAGCATCCTGCTGACGCTTCCACACGCCCGCCTTATCTATGTGGAGGGCCAGAATATCGGCGTCATGGTGCCCGGCACACACGCCTACGGCCATAAAGGGCACTTCCGGCTTTACACCATCGCCAATACGCCCCGCCCGGATGAAAACGGCGATGTCGACATCGAGCTGTGCGTGAGGCGCTGTTTCTATATCGACGAAGTCAGCGGCGAAGAGTACCCGGGACTGGCTTCCAACTATCTGTGTGACGCCAAACCCGGGGAAAAGATCACCTTCACCGGGCCTTATGGTGATGCCTTCAGTATGCCCGATTGTAACGACGCCAATCTGCTGATGATAGGCACCGGTACCGGCATTGCGCCCTTCCGGGCATTCATCCAGCACATCTACGAAAAACAGCCGCGCTGGCTGGGCAAGGTGCGACTTTTCTATGGTGCCCGTTCGGGTACCGAGAAGCTCTATCAGAACGATCTCAAGAATGACCTCGCCAATTATTACGACAAGGAGACTTTCAAAGCGTTTGAGGGCCTGAGCAACCGGCCCTGGATGAATAGAGAGGACAACGGCCTGAGCCAGCTGCTGGATGATAACGCGGAGGAAATCTGGACACTGATGCAGGACCCCAAGACCCACGTCTATCTTGCCGGCCTACCGAAAACGGCCGAGGATTTCTACCGGGCCATGGCCAAGGTCACCGGCTCCGAAGTCCGCTGGCGCTGGATGCGAGAGGAGATGATCGAGCAAAAACGCTGGTCCGAGCTGATCTACAGCTAAAGGCTTTGACTAAGCTGGCAATGTAGGAGCGCGGCGGCCTCCTGGCCGCGATATCGCGCCGAAGGGCGGCGCTCTCCTACGGTTGATCGTCGACTTCCTTGCCTTCTTCTTTCTCCACCGGCATCAGATCCGCCTTGCTGACGCCCAGTGCCAGGGTCGATGAACAGGCGATAAAGATCGAGGAGTAGGTACCGACAAACACACCGACGATCAGCGCCAGCGCGAAGGAATGAATGATTTCGCCGCCCAGGAAGAACAGCGCAAGCAGTACCAGCAAGGTGGTAAAAGACGTCATCAAG
>Ga0316197_10003912_pt1 | contig 10588 bp, 12 predicted proteins | sample OudBiesiAoxic_MG_FD_204939 | JGI IMG/M metagenome (GOLD analysis project Ga0316197, IMG submission 204939) | Coastal sediment microbial communities from Oude Bieten Haven, Netherlands - site A oxic | ecosystem: Environmental > Aquatic > Marine > Coastal > Sediment | place: Netherlands... | reverse complement strand
GATCTGCTCAACCGCGTAAGTCAGGCGCATCATCCGCTGGCACGCGATGCGCGGGCGACCGGGCTGGATGCGCTCTATGCCATGGCACCGGTGCGCAAGATGCTGATGCAAATGGGATTGGGTGTGCGGTAAAACCGAGCCTGCCCCCCAGACGCGCGGCGTACGAAGCAGGGACAGGCGGCATTTCAGACGTGGATGTGAGGTTCAGGTTACCTTGGACCAAACGCGTCAGATAACGTCTTCTACAACCGGGGCCAGCCGCCCAAGTGTACCTTTAACGTCATAAAGCTTGTCCAGTCCGAACAATCCCAGGCGGAATGTGCTAAAGCCCTCAGGCTCGCCCACTTGCAGCGGCACACCGGCCGCAATCTGCATACCCTTGGCCGCAAATTTCTTGCCGTTCTGCACTTCGGGATCACTGGTGTAACTGACCACTACGCCGGGTGCGCCATAGCCTTCAGCGGCAACAGACTGCACACCTTTGTCAGCCAGCATCTTGCGCACGCCCTCGCCCAGCTTCCACTGCGCCTCTTTCAGGCGTTCAAAGCCGAACTCTTTGGTCTCAAGCATGGTGTCGCGGAAGGTGCGCAACGCATCCGTCGGCATGGTCGCGTGATAGGCATGGCCGCCGTCCTCATAGGCCTTCATGATGGCGCGCCATTTGCCCAGATCGATGGAAAAACTGTCCGACGTCGTCTCAGCCAGACGCGCTTCGGCCCGCTTGGACATCATCACAAGGCCCGCAGCAGGAGAGGCGGACCAGCCCTTTTGCGGGGCCGAGATGACCACATCGACACCCAGCGCGCGCATATCGACCCAAGCGCAGCCCGATGCGATACAGTCCAGTACCATCAGCGCATCAACCTCATGCGCCGCCGCTGCCATCTCCTTGATGTAGTCATCAGGCAGGATCACGCCTGCACTAGTCTCAACATGCGGGGCAAAGACCACTTTCGGCTTTTCTTCGTGGATCGCTGCGACGACATCTTCGATGGCCGCTGGCGCAAAGGGCGACGTGGGCGAATTGCCCTGCTGACGGGCCTTAAGAACGGTTGTCTTCGCCGTCAGACCGCCAGTCTCAATGATCTGCGACCAGCGGTAAGAGAACCAACCGTTGCGAACCACCAGCGCATCCACACCGCGTGCAAACTGGCGCGCCACGGCCTCCATCGCGAAGGTGCCGCCACCGGGGATGACGGCCACCGCGTCGGCCTTGTACACATCCATCAGCATGTCAGAGATGTCGCGCATCACCTGCTGGAACGTAGCACTCATGTGGTTTAGGGAACGGTCCGTGAAAACCACAGAAAATTCTTCAAGCCCTTTTGGGTCTACCGTATCAAGCAATGCCATTCGTGATCTCCTCCGTCTCTTTGCGCCATGCATAAGAGTGTGCCGGAAGATGTGCAAAGCCTATCTTGGTATACATTGAGCGAGCTTGAACTGGTATGATCCGTGCGCAATCAGCATTCGCCAATGGCATTCTGGGTCGCGCGGGCAATCAGACTTGATCACAGGCCGCCAAAGCAAGCGGTGCAAACAAAGCCTCTTGGTTCAAATTGAGAGGTACAAGATTCCTGACGCAAACAGCACGGTCGCCGAGATCACCAGTTTCCAGCGGCTTTCCTTGCGATCAGATGCTGACGGGATCGTCATATATTCTGCCCCCGTCCACAGGGCGTCCTGAAATGTGATCGGTTGCATCAAAAGGTTTTCCGTATTCGTTCGCTGTTTTGGCCCTTGTTATCCACACTTTATCCGAGAAGATTAAGACCCGAATGAGGCATCTTGCAGACCCTTTCCTGCAAGTTTGACAGTCTCGCGATGGGTAAGCGCTGATCCGCCGCAGCGCGAACAGGCGATGAAGCGCAGATCCGCTGTTGCCGAAAGGACTCCCCTGAAACTGAATCATTAACGCCCGGTTAACAATATTCCACACCCAGCACAGTTTGCCGTAATCTTGTCTCAAACACGGGGCGCAGACCCCGAAAAAGAGCAGAGCAAAAAGCAGGCGGATGGCAGAAACAACGCTTTTGCTGAATGGTTTCAGCATCATAGGCGACCCTCAAACCACGAACACGAACGCCAGCAATGGCGGCAACCTCATGATCCACGATGGCAACGCCGTGTTTGAGGGGGACGATATCATTGTGTTCACGGTGACAAATGTCACCGTCGATGGCGTGTTGACGGGCGATTCAGTCATCACAGGCGTGACCGTCTATGACAACGCCACGGACTACTATTACGAGACAGCACTCTATACCTACACTGGCACAGCCGACATCGACGATGGCCGTAACAACATGGGCGATCGCTATCTGCAGTTTGACGGCAGCGGCCTGACCTCAGCTGATGCTGGCGCACCTGTATTGGGTGAATTGGCCGTTGTCGCCGGGGTCGACATTCTGGCCACCATCGCGGCAAACAACGGCCCCTATGTCGTCCCCACGAACGAAGACATTGATACCGACGGCGATGGAATCATCTCTCCTGACGAGGAAGCGGATGCAGCTTTCGCTGACGACCTCAATGAATTTCTGTACGTCTGTTTCGCCAAGGGAACACTGATCGAGACCCCCTCAGGCCCATGTTTCATTGAGACATTGACCGAAGGGGACATGGTCAACACACTGGATCACGGACCACAGGAAATCCGCTGGATCGGGAACCAAAGGGTCCCGGGAACCGGGCCGAATGCACCCGTCCACATCGCTGCCGGGGCGCTTGGGAATATCCGCCCCCTGATCGTTTCGCAAAATCACCGGATGCTGATCACCGGCCCCATGGCAGAATTGATGTTTGGTGAGGCAGAGGTATTGGTGGCGGCCAAGCATCTGGTCAATGACGGCTCCATTCGGATCGTGCCTTGCAGGGAGGTCCGCTATTACCATTTTCTGTGTGACCAACATCAAATCGTCTTTGCCGAAGGCTGCCCGGCGGAATCGCTTTTTCCCGGTGCTCAAACACTCAAAAGCGTCGATGTCGAAGCGCGGGACGAGATCATTCGCATTTTTCCACAGCTGGCGCTGAATGACAGCGACAGTACGCTGTCGCGCTACTCACTTTCAGGGCGAGAGGCCGCAGCGCTGCACCACGTGGCATAATCGCGCTAGAGCGGCCCCGGCATCCGCTCTTCGCTCAGCAGCACATTCGCCTCAACCTCTCCCGCGCCGGGCAGCGTCATGATACGACGGCGCAAAACGCGCTCAAAGTCCGGTAGATCCCGCGCGACCACCCGCAGGCGGTAATCATAAAGCCCCAACACGTGCTCAACCGTCTGCACCTCCGGGATTGCCGATACTGCCCGCTCGAAATCTTCCAGTGATACGCGGCCCTTGGTGGCCAGTTTGATGCCCAGAAAGACCGTAACGCCAAAACCCAGTTCTTCTGCCGATAGCCGCAAACGTTTACCAGCGATCACACCTGCCTCTTCCAGCCGCTTGATCCGCCGCCACGTCGCCGGTTGCGACAGGCCAAAGCGTTTTCCCAGCGCACTGGCCGACTGCCGCGCATCGCGGCCCAACGCTTGGATGAGCTTGCGGTCAATCTCGTCCAATTCGGTCATAGCGGCAGGGTTTCCTCGGACTTGATCCGCGCGACGTGCATCAGCGCCTCAATATCTGCGATGTGCGGAAGGGTCAGGATACGTGCGCGGTAGATTTCCTGATAATGCGCCATGTCGCGAGCGATAATGGACAGGCGCGCGTCAACCCGGCCCAGAAAGGTCTGCACCTCGATCACTTCGGGCACTTTGCGCGCCTCTGCCAGAAAACTGTCAAAGGCATTGCCTTGGGTCTTGTCCAGCGTCACACGCAGCGACACCTCGACAGAATAGCCAAGCGCGGACCAGTTGATGACTGCACCCAGACCTTCCACGACCCCGGCCTCTTCCATTCGTGCGATGCGCCGTGCTGCCCTGCCCGGCGTCATGCCGCAACGCTCGGCCAGCTCACCGGGGCTAAGGCTGGGGTCGGCCTGCCAGTAGCGCAGCAACCGTCGATCCTGATCATCAAGCATGAATTTTCCGGAATAATGATTTTCAGCGAATGATTATCTTCACTATGCGCCAAATACTACCGAAATCTCCATAGCACCTCAGTCAGACTTCCCTATGTTGCCCGACAGAGAGATACCCAATCAAAGGACAAACCAAATGCGCGTTTATTACGACCGTGACTGCGACGTGAACCTGATCAAGGACAAGAAGGTCGCCATCCTCGGCTACGGCTCCCAGGGCCACGCCCACGCCCTCAACCTGCGCGATTCAGGCGCAAAGAACCTCGTCGTCGCTCTGCGCGAAGGCTCCGCCTCTGCGGCCAAGGCCGAAGGCGAAGGCCTCAAGGTCATGGGCATCGCCGAAGCCGCTGCATGGGCCGACGTGATCATGTTCACCATGCCCGATGAACTTCAGGCAGAGACGTACAAGAAATACGTGCACGACAACATCCGCGAAGGTGCTGCGATAGCATTCGCGCATGGCCTGAACGTGCATTTCGGCCTGATCGAGCCCAAGGAAGGCATCGACGTCATCATGATGGCGCCAAAGGGTCCCGGCCACACGGTACGCGGCGAATACACCAAGGGCGGCGGCGTGCCTTGCCTTGTGGCTGTTGACCGCGACGCATCCGGCAAGGCGCTGGAAATCGGCTTGTCTTACTGTTCCGCTATCGGCGGTGGTCGCTCCGGCATCATCGAAACCAACTTCCGTGAAGAGTGTGAAACCGACCTCTTCGGCGAACAGGCGGTTCTCTGCGGTGGATTGGTCGAACTGATCCGCATGGGCTTTGAGACACTGGTCGAGGCCGGCTACGCCCCGGAGATGGCCTATTTCGAGTGCCTGCACGAGGTAAAGCTGATCGTGGACCTGATCTACGAAGGCGGCATCGCCAACATGAACTACTCGATCTCCAACACCGCCGAATATGGCGAATATGTCTCGGGCCCGCGCGTTCTGCCTTACGATGAAACAAAGGCGAAGATGAAAGGTATCCTGACCGACATCCAGACCGGCAAGTTCGTCCGTGACTTCATGCAGGAAAACGCTGTGGGTCAGCCATTCTTCAAAGGCACCCGCCGCATGAACGACGAACACCAGATCGAACAGGTCGGTGCAAAGCTGCGTGAGATGATGCCATGGATCTCTGCCGGCAAGATGGTCGACAAGGCCAAGAACTAAGCAAGAAGGCCCGGGAGCAAATCCCGGGCCTTTTTCAATTTATACGTCGGCGGGTTTGCCGTGCGATGATTTGTCCTTGGCGAGCGTTGATTTTTCCGCTGTTGGGTCTTTCATACGCTTTTCTGTCTTCTGCTTGCTGACAAAGGCGAATGTCGCCACGAGCAGCAGGGTGAAGAAAAACATTGCGCCGACAAGTGATGTCCAGTCCATGAGAGTAGTCTCCTGTGTTGCTTCTTGCGTTGACGGACAAACGCCGCCACCTACCTGACGTTCCCAACCAAATTGTCGCAGCACCCAAGTCGAGGACATCAGGATGCCGAGAACTGTTCGGTATTGCCCGGCCCGCCCCACCGCGCCTCATTGATGCAAAAAGTGAAAAAGATGCCCCAAGCCCCTCAGATCACATACAAAAGCTGGCTGATGATTGCCGTGCTTGCCTTTGTCTGGGGTGGCACCTTCTTGGTGACCGAAGTGGCGCTGACCGGCATCACCCCATTCTGGCTTGCTGCAGCACGGGTCGGTTTTGCCGCAGCTGTCATGCTGTTCATCTGGGCCATTCGTGGCTTTGCGCTGTTTGCCGAACCGCCTGATCGGGAGATAGTCTTCACACTCATCGCCGTTGGCGGACTTAGCGGGGCGATCCCCTTTACCCTTCTGGCCTGGGGGCAGCAGTATGTGACATCGGGCTTTGCCGGGGTGTCCATGGCCTCGACCGCGCTGATCGTGCTGCCGTTGGCACATTTCTTCGTGCCGGGAGAGCGGCTGACCCCGCGACGGGTGTTTGGCTTTGTTGTGGGCTTCGTCGGCGTGGTCATCCTGATTGGGGGACAGGCGTTTGAAACCTCCGGTCAATCGCTTGAGACCGCAGGGCGGCTTGCCTGCATCGGCGGCGCCAGTTGCTATGCCACGAGTTCGATCCTGATGCGCCGACTGCCGGCCATTGATCCGATTGGACTGGCTTCGATCCTGTTGATCATTGGTTCTTGCCTGATCATCCCTACCGCCTTCATCGTTGAGGGTCCGCCCCCGCTTCCTGCCCCGAATATCCTGCTGGTTCTCGCGTTTCTGGGCCTTGTCCCCACTGCGACGGCGAATTTCATGCGCGTGCTGGTGGTGCGCAGCGCGGGACCGGTGTTCATGTCACTGGTGAATTATCAGGTTCCGGTATGGTCCGTGGTTCTGGGTGCGCTGATCCTGAGCGAACCGCTTCCGGCCGCGCTGCTTTACGCGATGGTGCTGATCCTTGCCGGGCTGGGGATCAGCCAATACGGCGCGCTACGGCGGATGTTTGGCGGCCCGTAAAGCGAGCGTTTCGCCTCCGCCTGACGACTAAACTTAGGTACTCACAGCACCTTCCACCGCGGCCACGACCGTATTGACGGCCTGGTCCATCAGCGTCGCATCCTCGTGTTCGGCCATAACCCGTACCAGCGGTTCTGTACCTGACTTTCGGATCAACAATCGGCCCCCACCCGACAAATCTGCCTCGGCCTGAGCAATTGCCCCTTTGACGAGGTCAGCCTCAAGAGGTGCCTGACCCACTTGAAAACGCACGTTCTTGAGCAATTGCGGAACTGGTTCAAACTGGTGGAGCAGTTCCGACGCCGTTTTTTCAGAGCGCACCATCTCGGCCAGAAATTGCAGACCTGCCATAAGGCCATCGCCCGTGGTGGCGTGATCTGTCATGACGATGTGGCCTGATTGTTCGCCGCCCAGGTTGAAGCCGCCCTCGCGCATCCGCTCCACAACATATCGGTCACCGACGCTGGTGCGTTCCAGCCGCAGACCACGTGCCTCAAGGAAATGCTCAAGGCCAAGGTTGCTCATCACCGTGGCAACCAGTGCGCCACCTTTGAGTTTTTTCTCTTCCGCCCAGCGTGCGGCCATCAACGCCATGAATTGGTCACCGTCGCCAATCTTGCCTTTTTCGTCGATCAGGATCACCCGGTCCGCATCCCCATCCAGACACAGACCCAAATGCGCGCCATGCGCGACGACCAGTTCGGCTGCCGCCTGCGGCTGGGTTGATCCGCACCCTTCGTTGATATTGTGCCCATTCGGAGAAACACCCATGGGGATGACTGTCGCGCCCAGTTCCCACAGGCATTCAGGAGCAACACGATGTGCCGCACCATTGGCGCAGTCCACGACGACCTTCAGGCCGTCAAGCCGCATCTGACGCGGGAACGAAGACTTCACCCGTTCGATATAGCGGTAGCGGCCATCGTCAATGCGTTTCGCGCGACCGATTTCGCCGGCGTCTGCAGGCTCCACCCCGCTTTCAACCAGCGCCTCGATCTCAGCCTCGACCGTATCGGACAATTTGAACCCATCTGGCCCAAAAAACTTGATACCGTTGTCATGTGCAGGGTTATGGCTGGCGGAAATCATCACCCCCAGATCAGCCCGCATCGACCGGGTCAGCAGACCCACCGCGGGGGTCGGCACAGGCCCCAGCAAAAGCACGTTCATGCCTGTGCTGGTCAGACCCGCCGTCAGCGCGTTCTCGAACATATAGCCTGACAGACGCGTGTCCTTGCCGATCACCACCCGGTGCACGGCGCTGTGATCACGGCGAAACTGTCGCCCCACCGCCGCGCCAATCCGCAACGCCATTTCCGGCGTCATCGGGTGAACATTGGCCGTGCCGCGCACGCCATCTGTACCAAAAAGCTTTTTCATAGATGTCTTCCTGACATGGCCGCCCGCCAAAGCGCAATGGCCTGAATTGTTTCAGGGACATCATGCACTCGCACAAGTTGGATACCATGGGAAAGAGCGGCCAATGCGACCCCTAGACTTCCCGGTGCGCGGGAATCTGCCTGCGGTGCAGCGCCAATCGTTCCGATAAAGCGTTTGCGCGACGCCCCAAGCAGGATCGGCGTGCCAAGACTGTGAAAAAGGCCCAATCGCGCCAGCAGGGTCAGGTTATGCTCAAGCGTCTTGCCAAATCCGATACCGGGGTCCGCGATGATGCGGGTTCGCGAGATGCCGATCTGTTCCAGTTTTGCGATCTGGCCTTCAAGAAAATCAAAGACGTCCAGAAGCACATCATCATATTGCGGATCGTTCTGCATGGTTGCCGGATCACCAAGCGCATGCATCACGCAAACCGGCAGGTCATGGCGCGCCGCCAAAGGGGCCAGATCCGCGTCATAGGTAAAGCCGGAGACATCGTTGATCAGGCCCGCACCGGCTGCAACGGCGGCTTCGGCAACCTTGGCTTTGCGGGTGTCGATTGAAATCAACGTATTCACCGCGGCATCGCGCAGCCCCTTGATCACAGGTACGGTACGCTGGATTTCCTCGTCCAGATCGACCGTAGCGGCGCCGGGTCGTGTAGATTCGCCCCCTATATCAATGATATCGACGCCCAGCTTCTGCATCTCCTGTCCTGCGCGCACTGCATCCTTCGCCGCCGCGTGCAGCCCGCCATCGGAAAAGCTGTCCGGGGTGGTGTTTAGAATGCCCATCACACGAGGCTGTGCGAGGTCATTATTACCGACATCGGACCGTGGCGCGGAAAGCCGGTCGATGACCTCCCCCGGTGCTTCAGAGACAGGGATCACTTGCGGCAGGCGTCCCCGTGCCAGGACTTCCAGATGAGTGAACCACCCCCAGCCACCAGCAAGCCGCATCGCCCCCGTGGGACGTCCCGGGCCCACCTGCACCAATGGGCGAAAATAGTCGCGCGTGCCGGTCACAGGTGCGTCTGATCCACGGGCATTGCGCGCAAGGGGACATTGGTGCCCGTCGGCAAGTCAGCACCAATCACAAGCATCTCCTGCGCATCAAAGGTCGCTGCAAACCACGCGGCAAGAGCCACGGCATCACGCGGCTGCGCTGAAGGAGTGTCCACGGAATCGAGCACGATCTTGGAGGGGGCCCAAACGCAGGTCTGGCCGTTCTTCATCGCCCAGTCGAGTTCCGTGCGTGTCTCCACGACAACGCAGCGGTCATCGCGCGCGGCAAGCACCCAAGCGTTCTGTTCGATGGCCAGCAGGTCAATCCGCCGCTGCGCCATCTTGTGTGGCACCTGGGGGGCGGGCACGTCGTCCGCCCCGACACAGATAATCAATGGACGGCCCAACGCCTCCAACTGGTCCAGCCAGCCTTTCAGGTGCGGAGAGGCAATGGCAGCATTGCTCAGAAACACCATTTCAGGATGCGGCGCATCGTCCTGTTCCAACGCCGGTGTCGGCTCACCTTCGCGGGCGCGCACAATTTCGACGCCCAGTGCCCCCGGCCCCCGGTCCAGTTTCTCAATGCGCACGAAGGCACGTACCGCCTGCGGCTCAAGCAGAATGCGTTCTGCCACACGCTCGGCCAATGTCTCAAGCAGCGCCAGCCGCTCCACCGCCAATTCAGCGGCAATGGCTTCGGTGACCCGGTCATAGCTGAGAATGCGGTCCACATCATCGTCGATAGGACCACTCAGCGGCTGCACCTCGACGACGACATTGAAACAAATGCGCTGGGTAACCCCGCGCTCAGCCTGAAAAGCACCGATTTCAACCTCGACGATGTGGTCTCGCAGGGAAATTCGGTCAAGCGGGTCGGCCCCGGCCATCGCCTCGGCCCGTTCAGAGGGGTGGGCAAAAGCAAGTCGGACTTCGTTTGACATGGACTGGCCCTCAACTGATCTGGTCAAGGCGGTTTAGCCCGCCTTCCGCACATCTATCAGCCCGGTTTCCGGCAGGCCAGCGTTCGAAACCGTCAGAACCGGATCAGTTGGACGCGGTACGCCATGTATGACGGTAGAAAAGATGCACGCCGATCTTTGCCGTCCGGGTATAGACCTTGGACCAGCGCGGCCGCACAGCGGTCGTGTGGTAATGCGTGGCACCATCGGTCAAGCTGGGGACTTCTCCGTCCATCATATACCGCGCGACCTTGCCTACGCGGGCAAACGCACGCGGTTCGGCGATAACTTCGGCGTAACCATCACAAGTATATGTGAACTGGCACTGGTATTTCTTGCCGGTGCCCTGATTGATTACGGCGCACAACGATCCGGGAAAGCGTGCGCTTTTCACGCGGTTCATGATCACCTCAGCCACGGCAAACTGGCCCTTTACGGTCTCTCCACGCGCTTCGAAATAAAGTGCCTCGGCCAGACACCGCCATTGTTCAGACCCACTGGCCTTTGGCTGTGCATCAATCCATTTGCGCGAAAACTGAACGCTTCCCTTTGGTGCGGCGGGTTGTGCGACAAACTCCTGAAGCCGCTTGGTGCCAGCTGACTTCAGCCCCTGTGCTTCAATCCGTGCAAGGTCCTCTGCTTTTTCCGACGACGCGGAAACGGTCAGCGGCACAACACTTAACGCGCCCAGCATAAGGGCAAAGAGCGAACGACGGAGGGCAGACATTGGCAGACTCAACGGTAATTACGGTTGGCCAGCGCCTAAA
>Ga0316197_10003911_pt1 | contig 10588 bp, 9 predicted proteins | sample OudBiesiAoxic_MG_FD_204939 | JGI IMG/M metagenome (GOLD analysis project Ga0316197, IMG submission 204939) | Coastal sediment microbial communities from Oude Bieten Haven, Netherlands - site A oxic | ecosystem: Environmental > Aquatic > Marine > Coastal > Sediment | place: Netherlands... | reverse complement strand
GATCTGCACGATGCTCGGCCTGCCTGTCGCCGACCAGCCCCGATTCTTCGAGTGGTACAACGCGATGATGGCCGGCCTCTGGAAAGACGCCGAGTTGCGCCGGCTGGGACGAGTCGCTCACCTGGAGTTCCAGGACTATCTCAAACCCATCATCGTCGAGCGCACGGCACGGCCCGGCGACGATCTGATCTCGCGGCTCCTGCACGCCGACGTCGACGGCGAGCGCCTCGAACCGCACGATGTGGGCTCGTTCATCTCGCTGCTCCTCACGGCCGGCGGCGAGACCACCGACAAGGCCATCGCCAATCTCTGGTGGCTGCTGATGACCCATCCGGACGAGTACCGTGCCTGCCACGAGGATCCCGAGCGACTCGAGCTGGTGTTCAGCGAGACGATGCGGCTCTTTCCCTCGTTGCTGTACCTCGGACGGGAGGCCACGCAGGATCTCCAGCGACACGATGTCGACATTCCTGCCGGATCCGTCGTGCGGCTCAACGTGGGTTCCGCCAATCGCGACGAACGTGTCTTCGCCGACCCGGATCGATTCTGGCCCGATCGCCCGGACCTGCACCGCGGTCGCGAACTGAGGAGCGCCCAGCTCGGTGAGGACGGCCGCTCAGGACACCTGGCGTTCGGTGCCGGAGCTCATTTCTGTATCGGCTACGAGTTGGCGCGCTTCGAGACCATCGCCGTGTCACGCTCGCTCCTCGAGCACCTCGGGCCCAGTCCACGTGTCGTGTCGACGAGTGCGCCGAGCGCACGGCCGCCTGCGTGGGTGCTCGACGAACTCGTCATCCGCCCGACGGCGTCTCGGACCGGCCGCGCCGCACGGCCGTCCTGAACTCCTCGGTGTGGAGGAATTCGAGCGCCATCGTCGACGCGACGATGTGGTCCGGAAGGTCGACATGCATGCCGAGCTCCTCCTCGATCGTGCAGTGTGGTCGCCCGGCCAGGTCGAACTCCGGAAGCAGCGCATCCGACCCCGGAACCCATTCGACCACCTGCAGACCCCGGCGATCGCACATCTCGCGGTGCAGACTGGGGTCGAGTTGTTGCCAACGGCCACCGATCCACACTGCGCTCAGGCCGTGCGGGCGCATCCGCTTGCCCGGGAGGTACACCTCGAACCGGTCGGGCATGCGGTGTTCGATCACCGACTGGTAGGCCAGCACGGCGGGCACCCCTGCCGCCCTCGCCATCGCCGTCAGGAGCACGGCCTTCTGTTGGCAGAAGCCCCAACCTCGACCGATCGTGTCCGAGGCCCGCCAGCTCCCCCGATCGCTCAGATCGGGCGCCATGTCGTAGGCGATCTCGTCGCGCACCCATTGGAACAGCGTGGTCACCCGGTCGGCGGGCGTCGATCGACCGTCGATGAGCTGGAGCGTCGTGTCTCGGACGAGCGGATCCTCGTGGTCGATGACCGACGTCGCGGCGAGCACCCGTGCAGAGTGGGGATCGATCATGGCCGACCGACGGAACCTGCCGAATCGTCCGCGTCGTAGACCGCCGACGCACCGGTGTCGTCGTCGACGAGCTTGTACTTCTCGATCCGCTCGCTGGGAGTCTTGGGGAAGTGCTCGCGGCGCTGCAGGTATCGGGGCACCATGTACTTCGGCAGATTCGCCACGCACCACCGATGGAGCACATCGAGCGCCAGCTCGTTCTGGACCACCACGTCGAGCTTGATGTCGTCCTCGCCGAGTTCGGCGGGAACGGCGTATGCGGCCGCCTCCATGACATCAGGATGGCCGAGTACCGCCAGCTCGACCTCCATCGCCCCGACCATCTCACCACGCCGACGGATCCGATCCTGCTTGCGACCCCTGAACTGCAGCACCGCATCCTCGTCGTACGTCGCCAGGTCGCCGGTGTGGAACATGAAGTTCCGGAACGCTCGAACCGTCTCGGCGGGATCGTTGTAGTACTCGCGGAACATCGCGTGAGGGAGATTCGATCGGAACACCAGCTCCCCGACCTCGCCGGGGCCGAGCAGGTTGTCGTCCTCGTCGACCACCCCGAACTCGACCCAATCGACCGGGGAACCGAGCGTGCCGGGTGGACGGTCGGGCAGGAGGTCGCGTCGGGCCGGCAACGGGTGGATCTCGGTCATTCCGTATCCCTGCCAGAGGACTCGTACGCGGGCTCGCTCCTCGAATCCTTCGAGATCGGGAGGCTGAGGCACGCAGAAGATCGTCTCGACCCCGTGTTCGGGCACGTCGCGGACCAACTTGTCGACGAGCGCGACCATCGGCCCGAGGATCATGGCGAAGTCGGCACCGCACGCGATCACCTCGTCCCAGAACTTCGAGGGAGAGAACTGGCGCCTGATCACTGCCGTGCACCCGGCGTGCAGTGCGCTGTTCGGCACGAAGTGGAGCCCGCCGACGTGGAAGACCGGCAGCGGCGTGAACAACACGTCGTCGGACGAACGGTCCAGTGAGTCGGCGACCACGGCCGACGCCATGTACAGGTAGTGATGGGGGAACACGACGCCCTTGGCGCGTCCGGTCGTGCCTGAGGTGAACTGGATGACCGCGGTGTCGGTCCAAGCAGGCAACGGACACGGCGGGGCGTCGCTGGTTCCGGCGAGCCAGTCGTCCCATCCGACCACTGCGACGCCGTTCCAGCCGGGGACGTCGGGCATGTCCCCACACACGACCACTTTCTGCACCGAGCCGAGTGAGTCGATGTCGAGGAGCCGTTCGAACAGCTCGTCGCGCACGACGAGGATCGACGCCTCGGACGCAGCGATCGCGGACGACAGATGCAGGCCCCGCAGCTCGGCATTGAGCGGCACGGTCACCCCGTTCGCAGCATGAGCGCCGTAGAACGCAGGAAAGAACTCGACCTGATTGCGCAACATCAGTGCGAGGTGCGCACCGCTGCCGGCGTCGCGCACGATGGCATGGCCGACCTGGTTGACCCGTCTCGATGCCTCGGCGAACGTCAACGTCCGACCGTCATCGCAATCCAGCCAGACGTGGTCGGCGCGGTCGACCGCGCGGTCGCGCAGAACCCGCAACATGGTCCGGTCCGGTCGGTCGTACGCCCTTGCGTAGCGACCCTCGGACTCTCCGCGACCACGGATCAAGCCGTACCGGTCCGAGTTGGTCTGAATCACCGATCGCTCCCTCCCGCGCTCCGGCGGAGCCGAGGCGATGTTAGGTCAAACGATCGGTTGAATCCACCGTCGCCGCGAGACGGCGCGCCGTCTCGCCCGAACGATTCAGCAGTCCGATCAGGAAGACGTCACAGAATCGCTCGGCGATCTCCGCGCCGCTCAGCGATCCGTCGGGTTGATACCAGTGCGTCAGCCAGTTGAGCGCTCCCACGAGCGCCAGCGCAGTGATCCTGACATCGACCGCGGCTCCGAAATCGCCTCGCAACTTCCCCTCGCCGATCACGTCGACCACGAAGCGGTAGTACTCCCGGTCCATCGCCGTCCACTCCTCGGACCGGTGCCTCCCGGCAAACTCCTCGAGGTAGACGCTCGAGTAGGTGAAGTTCTCCTGCAAGGTGCGCACGTGCGCTCGGATGATCCGGCGGATCTTCTCCGCCGGTGGCAGATCGAGGTCGGTGAGTTCTCGGACCTCACCCAGAATCTGCTCGGCAGGTTCGCGCACGACGGCGAAGAGCAGGTCCTCCTTGGAGTCGATGTAGTGGTACAGACTCCCCTTGTACATCCCGACCGCACTTGCGATGTCTTCGAGCGAGGTCGCCACGAAGCCCTTCTCGCGAAACAGTTCTGCCGCCGCGTCGACGATCTGTGGCCACCGGCTGGGACGAGCCATGGAGCACCTTCTCTCTTCTGAGTTCGCGACGATAGCCCGCGCCGATCGATGCACCGATCGATGCACCGATCGCTCTCGATGGTCAGCGCCCCGCCAGCTCCTCGATCAACTGATCACGCAACTGGAACTTCTGGACCTTCGTTGCCGACATCGGCCACTCGGTGACGAAGCGTACGTAGCGCGGCACCTTGAATCGGGCGAGCCCCTCGGCGCAGAAGTCGACGATCTCCTGTTCAGTTGCGGAATGCCCGGGTCGGAGTTCGATGAATGCAGCGGCCACCTCGACGTAGCGATCGTCCGGGACACCGACGACGGCGGCGATCGACACTGCGGGGTGCAGCGCGAGGAAGCTCTCGATCTCGATGGCGCCGACGTTCTCGCCGCCCACCTTCAACATGTCCTTCGTGCGACCCAGATAGTGGAGCCGCCCGTCGTCGTCGATCGCGCCGAGGTCACCGGTGTGGAACCAACCCCCCGCCTCCATCACCTCGGCGTTCTTCTTCTCGGACTTGAAGTACCCCTGGAAGACCTGGGGGCCCCGGACGACGATCTCTCCGCGCTCATCGGTCGGAAGTGGCTCGTTGGTGACCAGGTCCCGGATCTCGATGACCATGCCCGGGAACGGCGCGCCCTCCGCCCCGGCGCGGACATCGACCGGCTCCTCCGGCCGCGACAGCACCACCGATCCGCCGGTCTCGGTCATGCCGAAGCCCGTGATCTGGGCGGTGTGTGGCATCCGCTCCTGCATTGCCCTGAGCGCGTCGGGTGGGGCGACGTTGAAGGTCACCCTGACGTCGCGCAGGGTCTCCTCGTCGTAGTCCGGATGGTTGAGAATCGCCTGGGCGATGATCGGAAACGCCGTGAACATCGACGTCACGCGCTCCGTTCGGATCAGCTCGAGCGCGCTGGACGCATCGAAGTGGGTCATGGACACGTAGGTGCCGCAGCGATGGAGCACGGCAACCATCGGCTGCGTGGCGGCAGTGTGGAACAGCGGAAGGGGATCCCACATCCGCTCGCCGTCGGCGAGCTTCATCCTGCGCGCGGTGTTGACCCCGACACGCAAGAGGGTCTCGTGATCGAGCATGCATCCCTTGGGCATGGCTGTCGTGCCCGATGTGTAGAAGATCACTGCGGTGTCGCGAACGGCAACCCGGCGACGCAACTCGTCGACCGTCGATGCCTCGGCCGTCGCCGTCGAGATCAACGACTCGAATCCGTCGCGGTCGAGGAAGCCGGGAGCCGATCTGGACCCCAACAGCACTGCTGACCTCAAGCGGGGGGCTGCCTCGAGGGAGAGCGCCACTGGATCCTCGGCATCCACGAGCCCCGGGAGTGCCTCGTGCAGCAGCTCCACGTAGTCGGTGTGTTGTTCGACGATGTCGCTCGTGAAGATCGTGACGAGATCGGCGTTCTCCACCACATAGCCGAGTTCGCGCGACTTGAACCGGGCGTTCACGGGGACGACGACGGCGCCGATGTAGGACGCCCCGAACCAGACGTCGAGGAAGTCCATGCAGTTGGGCATGAGGATGCCGACGTGGTCACCCGGGCGTACGCCGAGCGCGAGCAGCCCGCGACCGATCTGCTGAGCGCGGGCGTCCATCTCGGCGTACGTGCGGCGGTGCCCATCGATCACGAAGACGTCGCGGTCGGGATGAAGCGATGCCCCGCGGACGACGAGGTCACCCCACGGAACGAGGGCGACGACGTCATCCTCGGTGTCGAGGTCCGCGTCGAGCGTGCTGAACGGCTCCACCGTGTTCATGCGAGTCCCAACTCCTCGGCCAGTTGATCACGCAACCGGAACTTCTGGATCTTCGTGGCCGACATCGGCCATTCGCTCACGAAACGGACGTGTCGAGGAATCTTGAACCTCGACATGGCACCAGTGCAGTACTCGATGATCTCCTCCTCGGTGGTCTCCGTTCCCGGCTTGAGCTCGATGAACGCGGCCGGGACCTCCATGTACTTCGGGTCGGGCACACCCACCACTGCGGCGATCGACACCGCGGGATGCGTCGCGAGATAACTCTCGATCTCGATCGCGGCCACGTTCTCTCCGCCGACCTTGAGCATGTCCTTCAGCCGGCCTTGGTAGATGACACGTCCGTCGGCATCGACGACCCCGAGATCGCCGGTGTGGAACCAGCCGTCAGCGTCGAACGCTTCGGCGGTCTTGACCGGGTCCTTGTAGTAGCCCTCGAACACGTTGTAGCCACGCACGCACAGTTCGCCGCGCTCGCCGAGCGGGAGCACCTCCCCCAACTCGTCCTTGGCACGGACCTCGATGCCCGCGAAGGGGTGACCCTGCGTCGTCATCCGCTGCTCGTAGGAGTCATCCGGATCGTTGAATGCCACGACCCCTCCGCACTCGGTGAGGCCGTATGCGCTGATCTGCACGGCCTGGGGCATCGCTGCCTGCATCGCCCGCAACGTGTCGGGCGGAGCCACGTTGTTGGTGATGCGAACCGCGCTCAAGGTCTCGGCGCGATAGTTCGGATGGTTGAGCAGCGCCTGCGTCACGGCCGGGAACGTGGGGAACATCCCGGTCACGCCCTCTCGTTCGAGTTGTTCGAGTGCTGCCGCCGGCTCGAAGTGCGTCATCGAGATGAAGGTGCCGCCGGCATCGAGCACACCGATCAGCGGAAGGATGAAACTCATGTGGAACAGGGGCAACGGATCCCAGAAGCGGTCACCTTCGACGAAGCGGAACCGGGTTCGGCCCGCTTCGACCGCGGTCCGAACGAGCGCCTCGTGGCTCAACGGACATCCCTTGGGCATCGCGGTCGTTCCGGATGTGTAGATCATGATCGCGGGATCGCGGAGCGCAACCGAGCGACGCCACCGATCGACGTTGGCGCTCTCGACCTCGTCAGCTCGGCTCTCGAAGTCGGCCTGCGAGACGAAGCCCGGAGCGCTCGAGGTTCCGAGCAACACCGCTGCTCTCAGTTCGGGAAAGGAACGCAGTTGCAGGTGGGACGGTCGGGCCGCCTCGGCGAGTCCGCCGACGGCCTCGTGGAGGAGCTCGACGTAGTCGACGTGATCGGCGACGACGTCACTCGTGACGATGACGCGCAGATCCCCGTCGGCGATCACGTGGGCGAGCTCGCGGGCCCGGAACCGGGCATTGATCGGCACCACCACGGCCCCGAGACGTGCGGCGCCGAAGAGCACTTCGACGCCTTCGATGCAGTTGGGCACGAGTAGCCCGACATGGTCGCCGGGCCCGACTCCCAGGGCAGCGAGAGAACGGGCGACGGCGACGGCGCGTTCGTCGAGTTGACGGTACGTACGTCGGTCATCGTTGATCACGACGGCGTCGGCGTCGGGCCACCGGGCCGCACCCCTCACGACCAGATCGCCGAACGTTGTGACTTCGGTCCACTGCCTCATGTGTTCCCCTCTCGAGATGTGGTCGTCGGTTCTCGGGTTCACTCGGCCTGAAGCTGTCGAGCGACTCCTGCGGTGTCGTAGAAGCTCCGCAATCTGGCGACACGGCCGTCGTCGTCCAGATCGAACAGGTCGACAGCGGTGAACTCGACCGACTGCCCCCCGGTGGTCGTCCCCGTGAACGCGATCTCCACTGCGACCCGCCGACGGTCGTCGCTGCACACGACGCTGACGGGATCGTCGACGTGGTGTGGCAGCGGAGCGAGTGCCAGGGGGTAGTACGCAATGGCTGCATCGACGCCGCGGCGGGCCTTGGCTCCGGCCATCTGGAGCAGCACCTCCGGTGCGAACACACCCCGGAGCTCCTCGAACCGGTCGCCGTTGATGCACTCGAAGTAGCGCCGCACCGCGTCGGGAGCGTTCATCATGCCGCCCGCAGCATCGCCTGGAGCTGGTCGAGCGCCTTGAACGACCAGCCGGCGAGCGACGGATCGCCGAACGCCGTGATGTTCCAGCAGATCATGTGTCGCAGACCGGCCCCGTGGTACTGCACCACCTCCTCGGCAACCTGCTCGGGAGTGCCGCAGAAGGCGTAGTACCGAACGACCTCGGGAGGGATCTTGTCGATCACTGCCATCGCCTCGGCCCGGGTCACCGTCGACGGCAGATAGTCGTGGAACCCACCACCCTCGCCGAGCGGTGGCTCGTAGCCGAGTTCGGTGAACACGTGCGGCGGGAGCATCACGCACAGCGCACGCACCAACGGGTGGTTGCACAACCGATCGAGCGTCTCCTCGTCGGGCGCCATCAGGACGTAGGCGAGGATTCCCGGCGTGAAACTCTCCATGTCGCGGCCGGCGTCGCGGCCGGCCGATCTGATCGTGGCGAGCCCGGAGGCATAGTCGCTCACCGACAGCTTCGTCGGCAGCCAACCGTCCGCCTTGTGACCGGTCAGTTCCAGCATGCGCGGACCATGTGCCGCTGTCCAGATCTCGGGTGTGGAGTCACCGTACGGAGACAGCCCGAGCACCGCATGGTCGAGTTGGTGGAACTTGCCCTCGTAGCTCACGGGTCCGTCGGCGTTCCAGAGCTTGCGGATCACGTCGATCCCCTCGGACAGGCGTCCCACCGGGCGGTCGAACGGCATGCCGTAGGGCGTGATGTTCATCGCCTCCCCGCTGCCGAGCCCGAGGATCGAGCGCCCACGCGTCAGGTGGTCCAGGGTGAGGGCCTGCATGGCGACCATCGCCGGGTTCCGTCGGATCAGGTCGGTGACGACCGAACCGACCCTGATCCGCTCGGTTGCCGCGCCGACGGCCCCCATCATCAACAACGGATCGAAGTACACGTGCGGACTGGGCTGGGACGCGGCGAGCGGCGTGAGATCCTCGGTCCACACCGAGTCGGGGTGCCAGCCCATCAGGTGGCACGGCCACCAGACCGCGTCGTAGCCCTTGTCCTCGGCGCGTTGGGCGTTGGCCACGGCCTTGTCGGCCGGCGGCATGATCTGTCCGGGAACGCCGATCTCGATGTCCATCAACGACTCCTGAACTCGCGCTTGCGCATCTCGTCGGGATCGAATGTCCTGATGCGTGACACTTGCGCCTCGGTGGGGATCGGGGTCGTGGGGACCTCGCCGTCCGGCAGCAGCAATTCGAACCCGGTCGCGGCCTGGACATCGTCGACGCTGACGCCGGGATGCACCGACTCGATCCTGAGGTGCCTGGACTCGGGATGGAAGTCGAGCACTGCGAGGTTGGTGATCACGAGTTGCGGACCACCCTCGAGACCCAGTGAAGCGCGTTCGTCGCCGCCGCCCAGATAGCCGGCACAGGAGACGAAGTCGACCTTGTCGACGAGCGCTCGGGGATTGTGATTGGGGTTCCAGTAGTAGAGCTGCTTGCCGATCGAGCCCATGTCTCCCATGCCCGCGGTTCCGGGAAGGCGGACCTTCGGTTGGTGATAGGTGCCCCCGATGACGGAGTTGTTGGCGTTGCCGAACTTGTCGAGCTGGGCGGCACCGACACAGAACTTCTGGAGCCAGCGTCCGTTCAGTGCGTAGTTCCAGAAGTCCCCGTACTGCTCCATGTACATCACCGCATCACGCCAGAGCGGTGCCTCGAGCGTGCTCGCCGGCACCTTCGTCGGTCGCGGCTCGAGCCCGAGCGCTCCGGCGAGCCAAACCAGCTCGGGGGCGTGGGTGTGACGCGCGAGGTCGAATGCCGACACCGGGATGAACGACGCCATCCCGTTGCATGCCTGGTCGCCGTCGACGAAGCAGTCGGCGAGTCGAGCGATCATCAGCTCGTCGATCGTCCAGTCCGTCGATGCCGGCGAGTTCTCCCAGCCGGCGATGGTGTCGTTCAGTTCGGGGGTCATGGTCACTTCTCCCATCCGATGACGGAGATCAGACGCTCGGCTCCGCCGGTGCTGTCGAGGTATGCGGCCTGGTCGGCCGGGCCGTAGATGTGGTCCTGCATGAACTTCTCGGTGGCGGCGTCGTCGCGAGCTGCGCCAACCCACTCGAGGTGCATCGTGCTGTCGTAGCCGTAGTTGGGATTGAACGACGTCGGATGCGCACCGTAGGGAACCTCGACGACGGCGTTCACGATGAAGCCCGGCAGGACCGTCCGATCCGGGTTGCGTCGCAACACGTCGGTGTCGACGATCTCCTCGGCCGTGACGATCACCTTCCTGGCAGCCTTGGGCATGATGCCCAGGTCGGGCCACTGTGCCGTCGGCTCGATCTGCACGTTGCCGAAGCGGTCGGCGCGGTGAGCGTGCACGAGCGCAACGTCGGGGTCGAGTCGACGACATGCCACGACCGGTATGCCCTCGAACGGATCGTCGATCACGACCAGGTTGTCGGATGCCACATCGATCAGGTCGGTGCCGATCAGTCCACGGGTCGGCAGGAACGGCAGGTTCCGGGCAGCCGCGCCGAGACGGCTGTTCAACGCGGTCTCCGACAGCTCCTCAACCCGAATCTGCTGGGACTCCACCGCCGCCCGGTAGCGCTGGCACAGACCGAACTGCTCCATCGAGACCGCCGCGCCGATCAGCCGGTTCAGGCAGCCCGCCGCGGCGAGCCAATCGACGGCGATGCCGCCCACCAGCACGACGAGTCCGAGGTCACGCTTCTCCTGGCGGATGATCTCGCGCACGGTGGCCATCGGCGCGGCCTGCGTGGCCATGTTCTGCAGCGCGACGACGTCGCCGTCGTGTACGTGCTCGCGAACTGCCGCCTCGAGGGTTGTCAGTTTGTCCTGCATCTCTGTACTCCTGCGTCCGGTCTCAGACCACTTGGATGAACTCGAGGCCACCGTGCAACTCGATGACCTGCCCCGTCAGGTAGTCGCTGTCGGGCCCGGCGAGGAACGCCACACATGCAGCCACGTCGTCGG
>Ga0316197_10003909_pt1 | contig 10596 bp, 8 predicted proteins | sample OudBiesiAoxic_MG_FD_204939 | JGI IMG/M metagenome (GOLD analysis project Ga0316197, IMG submission 204939) | Coastal sediment microbial communities from Oude Bieten Haven, Netherlands - site A oxic | ecosystem: Environmental > Aquatic > Marine > Coastal > Sediment | place: Netherlands... | reverse complement strand
GACTAGTTCAACACGATATGGATGCCAGCCCCATACTGCCAAAATTTGAAATTCCTTTGCTTGGTAAGAGCCTGTTCTATACGGATGAAGAAAGGACCCGTCGTTTATTCCTGGCCGCCAATAATTATATCAGTCAAATTGATACATTCTTTTCAAAAGAAGCATTGGATACCTTCACCATAAACAGACCTGTTGTATATCTTGGAGATATCGCCTCAGGTGACCAGTTCATTTCTGACATCTCGCATCGTGATGCTATAAAAAAAGCTTTACCGGAGGTAGTTTGTGTTGAAATGGAGGGAGCTGCCGTTGCTCAGGTTTGCTTCGAATACAATATTCCTTTTACGATCATAAGGACCATATCTGATAATTCCAATGACAATTCGGAGCATGATTTCCCAAAATTTGCCAAAGAAATAGCGAGTGAATATGCATTAGGCGTGATTAAAAATTATTTTGAACAACAATAGACCAGAGGCATATACCTGTTCATTAAATTATTGTAATTCTGAAATTTTTCTGTCCCGTTTTATAAAATGAAGTTTATCGTCTTTATAGATTTGCTGTCGGTATCCAAATAGATGGAAGATTTCCTTTGCCATGAATCTTGCAATTTTTGGATTCACGATCAACGTAAAATTGTTTCCTGGATCTTGGCGAACCCCAGGTATCAATCTTAAAAAATGATTGATTTTTAATTTTCTGGCCACGATGGATGCCTTAAGCCAGAATTTCGAAATTTTATGCAAAACAAAAAAACCATCTTCGCCCAATTCCTGATACAAAGGCATAAATATTCTTCCGGATTCATGCGCCCTGATCTCGTTTCCGTCACTATTTGCCAAAAGCTGACCCTTTTCAATGGGTTCAAAATTTTTGAAACCAGATAGCATTTTAAAATTTTCACCGTTTTCTAATGGATATCTATAGTTGATCGCAAAAAATTGATATTCGCAGCAGAGATCAGATAAAATCATTCTATATTTCTCAAAATCAACCACCTCAGACTTTTGCAGACACCCTGAACGCACCAAAGCCTTCCAAATAAAAGCCTCACAACTTGCTACAGAGGCAGGATCATTATGTGCACCTCCTTCAAAACCAAGCGCGACATGCCCGAATTCATTGATGAAGGTAAGCAAAGGTCCATCCAAATATTCTTCAATTCCCAATACAACCGGAATCGGAAAATTTGAAGAAAACTTTCTGTTGTTAAGCGAATCACTTATCGTGATAAAAGGAACCGAATCGGCAGAAGTAGTATGAAGATCCAAAAAATAAAATGGACCATTTTCCTTTGCCAGAATCATTTTTATCAAAGCGTAAATATCCATTTGTTCCCTGACTTCAGCCATGGGTTCCTCCTGAATACTTAAGAGGCCATCGATGCTTTCTTTTCGCCAGATCCTGTTAAGGTCCACGTTTTCAAACCGAACACCTTTGTTTAAGGCATTAATATTCCCTAAAATAAAATAGAGATTACCGTCAAAAGCCACATTGTCTGCCTTAATCTTATCTAATACTTTATCGGCGGCAAGCACACCTGCTGTTTCATTTCCGTGAATACCCGCTATGATCACAACAGTTGGGCTTGATTTGGCTCCTTGAAATTCGCCTAAAAGCCTGTTGTCGTAAGAAAAGGTTAACGTATTCTTAGGGGTAGGATTCTTCATAGCCACTAACGCTCTAGTAATTTATTTAAATCATTCTTCGTCAAAATACCAACAAGCTCACCCATTTCCAAGATGGGCAAACACCCTATTTTATTTTTCAACATAATTCTATTCGCTTTTATTACACTGGTTTCAGAATCGACTGTAATTATTTCTTTAACCATAATATCCTTGGCCACTATAAGTTTTTGATCCTTACCCAAAATATTTTTTAGATTGGTATTTGTGATTATTCCTGTAACCTTGTTCATATCATTGACCACAGGGATATGATGAATATTTTTCCACTCCATGATTTTAGCAACAAGTTCAACAAGATCATTTTCTTTAACTACAAATACCTCCGTAGTCATGAATTTATCCAGCTTGGTCATGTTTATATTTAAATTCAAAACATTATCCTCTGTGGCCTTTTTCCATTCATGTACCGGTTTTCCCTCTTTTTGATTAATATACATATGAGCCGCTATCGTTGCATTTGCGATACTTTTGGTCATACTAGTTTTAAGGTGCCTGTTACTATCTTTTATCCATTCCGCTCCTGTACACCTGCTTTCAGTTCTTTTTTCAATAATGTTCAAATAAAACTGTATATCCTCCAGAGCTACGCCCGATTTCACCAGACCATCATGGGCAATAGGAAGCAATTCACTTAATATCAGCTTTTTAGCAGACAAACCTTTGCCAAACCAATTGAAAAATGTGTTTATACCGGTTCTTGCTGCATTCACAAAATTTCCCTTGACTTCATTAAAAGACATTCTTAAATGAAAGTCTTTATATTTCTCAGGCATTCCCTGCATTAAGCCTACCCAAAACATGGTATTGGCCACTTCGTCCTTTACAGTTGGCCCAGCAGGAATGTATCGATTTTCAATTCTCATATGAGGAACTCCATTGTTTTGACCATAACACAGACGGTTCCATCTGTAAATTGTGCCATTATGGACTCCAAGTGCCTGGAGTTTAGGGATTTGCCCCTGCTTAAATTTTCTTACGGCATCCTCATCAATTTTTGTTGTCAACAAGGGGGTATATCGAACAATATCATCCTGATACAATTCAATAAAGGAATCTTTTAACCAGTCAGACCCAAATGAAACCCTGGGTTTTTGTTCTCTCAGCAGATATGATCTGTTTCGGAGATCAACACTTTGCTGGAATAATGCGATTCTTGTTTCGCTCCATAATTCCCTGCCTAAAAGTAGAGGAGAATTGGCAGAAATGGATAAGACAGGACCCGCTATGACCTGAGCCCAATTATACTTTTCCACCATTTCATTTACAGGAATCTGCAGGTGCATTTGAAAACTGGTATTACAAGCTTCAAACAAAATGGATTTATGATTTATAATCAATTCATCCACTCCTTTGATTTTAAGCATAAAATCATCGCCCCTTATATCCCTCAAGATTTTATTCAACACCTTATATCGCTTATATGGCGTTATATTTTTAAATACGAGATCACTTTTTCTTAATGTGGGCAGTATCCCCGTAAGAATAATTCTATTATCCTCAATGCCATGAGCAATTTTGTCAACATGTGAAATTAATTTGGTCAAATCCCTATCTATCCTGGAAAAACAATGACCGCCTAACTCATGGGGGTCAAGATTTATCTCAAGATTGAAAAGGGCAATTTCGGTAGTAAATCGCTTATCATTGACCTTTTCTAAAACTTCAAGGGCCTTAGTTGATGGTAAGAAGTTTTTATCCACCAAACACAACTCCTGTTCTGCACCAATCCGCTGTATGCCTTTTTCAAAAACATCATCTTTTATCATCATCTCAAGCGCCTTTACATCATTTAATAAATGATATAAAAATTCCTTTCGTTCTCTTAAACTGACGATGGCTTTTACGGATTGCGAACCCATTCCAAAAATTTTATACAGTAAATTTACTGCAAAACTCTTAGGGATTAGATGATTATTGTCATGATAGGAAGTTATGCCTAAGCAAAAAGTGGTTTTTCGTGCATAAGACTGTTTACCTTTTTACCCACCTGTTCAAGAACTTCTTCATTTTCAAAATTCATGATCACCTGGTCAATCAGATCTACAATCAAACCCATATCTGACTCCTTCATTCCTCTGGTCGTAATCGCAGCCGATCCCACTCTTATTCCGGAAGTAACAAACGGAGATTTATCATCAAAAGGAACCATGTTTTTATTTACCGTAATTTCAGCTTTAACCAGTGCATTTTCGGCTTGTTTACCTGTGATATTTTTATTTCGCAGATCAATAAGCATCATATGATTATCAGTACCTCCTGAAATGATGTGGTAGTCCTTGGCCACAAATGCCTCTGCCATTGCGGCAGCATTCTTCTTTACCTGAATTTGATACGTCAGAAAATCATCTTCAAGGGCCTCGCCAAAAGCAATAGCCTTAGCAGCTATAATGTGTTCTAACGGACCTCCCTGATTACCCGGAAAAACGGCCGAATTCAACAGCGTACTCATCATTTTAGTAGTTCCTTTGGGTGTTTTTTCGCCAAAAGGATTCTCGAAATCCTTGCCCAGCATAATAATTCCTCCTCTCGGCCCTCTTAAGGTTTTATGCGTTGTTGTAGTCACTATATGACAATGAGGAATGGGGTCATTCAATATACCTTTGGCAATTAATCCGGCAGGGTGAGAAATATCTGCCAAAAGAATTGCGCCTACACTATCAGCGATCTCCCTGAACCTTTTAAAATCTATATCTCTGGAATAAGCAGATGCCCCCGCTATGATCAATTGTGGCTTAACTTCCAGGGCCTTCTCCTGAATTTTATCATAATTCAATACACCAGTCTCTTTTTCAACACCGTAAAATGCGGTTTTATATAACTTTCCGGAAAAATTAACCGGGGAGCCATGTGTCAAATGACCACCATGAGACAGATCGAAGCCCAAAATAGTGTCACCAGGTTTTAATACCGCCTGATAGGCAGCTGCATTGGCCTGAGAACCGGAATGGGGCTGAACATTAACGTACTCAGCATTGAATAAGGCTTTAGCCCTGTCAATAGCTATTTGTTCCACCTGATCCACTACTTCACAACCACCATAATATCTTTTACCGGGATAACCTTCAGCATATTTATTGGTAAGTACAGAACCTGCTGCCTCCATCACTTGTTCACTGACATAGTTTTCTGATGCTATTAATTCCAAACCATTGGTTTGTCTTTCTTTTTCCTCTGTGATTAGGTCAAAAATTATCTGATCTCGGCGCATGAATTTTCTTTTTTAATATAATGTTAAAGTCTCGACAAAAGTAATAAATTCATTCTTCAAATAGTAAGAAACTTATATATTTGAAATGGAATAATTGTATTCTCAAATAAAAGATAATTTTTTATTAAATTCTCAAAAATTATGAAAATTACTGCTAACAATCCGAACAGAAAATCTTGGTTAAAGGTTGAAAAAAATTCAGATTTTCCAATTCAAAATATTCCTTTTGGCGTTTTCATCAGTCAGGATGATATCACTACTATTGGCACCAGAATTGGAAATAGTGTCATTGACTTGGCGGCCCTGCACCAGCTCGGGTATTTTCAGGGCATCCCGCTGACCGATGATATCTTTATGCAGGACAATTTAAATGATTTCATTGCGGATGGCAGAATGACCTGGCGTTTGGTACGAAATAGAATCGCTGATGTTTTTGATGTTGAGAATGAAAAGTTACGTGACAATGAAGCACATTGTAAAGTGGTTATTTTCGACATCAACGAAGTAGAAATGCTGTTGCCCGTTCAAATCGGTGATTATACTGATTTTTATTCCAGTAAAGATCATGCAACGAATGTGGGGAGTATGTTCAGGGATCCTGAAAATGCCTTGTTTCCGAACTGGTTGCATTTGCCTGTAGGATATCATGGGCGTGCGTCATCTATTGTAGTATCCGGAACCAAGATAAGGAGACCGCTCGGGCAAACTATGCCACAAGGCGCTTCCAAACCAGTTTTCGGACCTTGTAAATTATTGGATTTTGAAATGGAGATGGCATTTATCACCACTGACGGAAATAAGCTTGGCCAGCCTATCCCGATCGCAGAGGCCAAAGAAAATATTTTTGGCATGGTATTGTTTAACGACTGGAGTGCCAGAGATATTCAAAAATGGGAATATGTGCCGCTTGGCCCCTTTTTAGCAAAAAGTTTTGCCAGTACTATTTCTCCATGGGTTGTTACACTTGATGCGCTGGAGCCGTTTAAAGTTGCCGGACCTGCACAAGACCCGAAACCTTTACCCTATCTGGAAGAAGATGGAGAAACAAGTTATGATATTCATTTGCTGACCGCTATAAAACCTAAAAAACAGGAAGAAACCCTGGTGAGCAAAACTAATTTTAAAAATTTGTATTGGAGTATCGCTCAACAATTGGCTCATCAAACCATAAACGGTTGCAATGTGCGGGCAGGAGATATATATGGCAGCGGAACGATTTCAGGTAAAGAGAAAGACAGTTTTGGTTCTATGCTGGAATTGACATGGGGTGGGAAAAATCCGATAAAAATGGTTGACGGATCAGAACGGAAGTTCATCAATGATGGCGATACCGTGATCATGCGAGGCTATTGCCAAAATGATGAAGTGCGGATAGGGTTCGGAGAATGTACAGGAAAAATAAAAAAAACCAAACTCCCTTATTGACAATATCCTGAAACTAGTCTGGAATTGACTTGCTGATGTCTAATAAGTTGTAATGAGAATCATAGGCAATCACCTTTTCATTTTTTAAAACAATCAATTGAGGAGACTCATGCCTGATATTTAATTCATCGGCAATCCAATTTGACAATTCCCGGTTTGCCTGAATATTCAGCAGATAGAAGGTCTTGTTTCTTTCCTTCATTTGTTTTTTAAACCTTTGAAATACCATGGAACTTATGCCGCATCTTGTGCTGTGCTTGAATACAAAAACAGGCGCTTCATTGGATTCATTTAATAATAAACCCCACTGCTCCTTTTCAAATAAATCAAGCTTCAGATCCTGCTGATCAACTGATTCCTCTTTATTATTTCTTCTAAATATGTTTAGCATCTTGATTTCTATATTTTTCTTTTTAATTCAATAACCGTAATTTCCGGCCAAATTCCCACTCTTCCGGGAAATCCTAAAAAGCCAAAACCCCGGTTTACATATAAATACTGTTTTGATTTTTTATATAAGCCTGCCCATTGAGGGTATATATACTTACTTGGGCTCCATTTAAATCCGGGAATCTCAACCCCAAATTGCATTCCATGGGTGTGACCTGCTAAAGTAAGGTCAAAATGCGTAGGGTGCTCGAGTATCTTTTTATCCCAATGTGTCGGATCATGACTCATCAATATCTTAAACTCAATATTTTCATTACCCACTAAAGCCTTATCTATATCCCCTCTTTGTGGAAAGGGAGGGTTTCCCCAGTTTTCAACTCCAAAAATTCCAATTTCTTCTTTACCCCTATTAATGGTTGCGTTCTCATTATTTAATAAGGTAAAGCCCAACTGTTTCTGATAGTCATAAAGCAGGTCCATATTCTCCATTTTATCCTTTTCAGAGGGCCATTTTTTATAATCACCATAATCATGATTTCCTAGAATTGAATAAACACCATCTGGTGCATAAATCTTTTTAAAGTCATCTATAAAAGGTACAATTTCACGCGAATCATTATTCACAAGGTCTCCTGTAAACAATATTAGATCCGCCTCTTGTCTATTGACAAGATCAATCCCGTCAACAATGGCTTCACGATTGTCAAAACTACCTGAATGAATGTCGGATATGTGCACAATTTTATATCCATCAAAAGATTTGGGTAGGTTTGTAAATGACAATTTTACTTGATTTACTTTGAAGTTATACTTGCCCTTGGTGATACCATAAATCATAGATGTGAAAGGAATAGCAGCGATAAATAAACCAGCTTTTCTGATGAATTTTCTTCTTCCTGCAACGTTGTTATTCCGCTTCTTATCCTGAAAATAATTTAAAACAACCAGGAAAAAAAGTTTCGAGACCCGCGCAATATCTTCAAACAAGAAAAATGCGGTCAGCAATAATTTGAATACTAAAAAAGAAAAGAAAAATCCCACAAACAGGTTGGGTATCAAAGATGCCTGCAAGGGTTTAACCACAAAATTGGTGTATAGAAAATACAAACCTATATAGCCAAAAACAACTGATATAAAATAGACTATGCTAAAATATTTCTTCCAATCAGAACCCTTTATACTTTTCCGTAAAATTAAGAAAACGTATATATCAATTCCCAATAGTACAACTATGGTCCAAAAAATGTTAATTGAGATGTTTCTGGTCGACATTTATAGTTTTCTTCTCTTCTTCTCCGAACTGATAAGATCCAGTTCTCTATTCGTTTGGCCAGCAACAGAAGTGTTTTCTTCGGCTCTTCTGATCAGGTACGGCATCACATCTTTAACAGGGCCAAAAGGAAGGTATTTTGCCACATTGTATCCTTGATCAGCTAAATTGTATGAAATATTATCGCTCATTCCAAACAATTGTCCAAACCATAATCTCATATCAGACCTGGAATAATCAGATGCGTTGATCATATTCATCAACATATACGAGCTTTCTTCATTATGAGTTCCACAAAAAATGGCCATATCCTCCAAATGATCAAACATATATTTCAATACGACATTGAAATTTTCATCAGTTGCTTTTTTGTTAGTGCAAATCGGATCCGGGTAGTTGTTTTTTTCGGCCCTTTCTCTTTCTTTTTCCATATAAGCACCACGAACAAGTTTCATACCAATTTTAAAACCTTTTGCTTTTGACCTTTCATGCAAGGCCTTTAAATAGTCTAATCTGTCATGACGATATAACTGAAGCGTACTAAAAATGATTACTTTTTCTTTGTTGTATTTTTCCATAAGATCCTCAAGAAGGTCATCAGCCGCCTTTTGCATCCAGCTTTCTTCTGCATCAATCAACAAACAAACATCCTTATCATAGCAGGCCTTGGCAACCTTTTCATATCGTTCAATCACACGGTCCCATTCTTGCTGTTCTTTTGGGCTTAATTCAGCACCTTCACTTATCTTTTGGTATATGGCCAATCTGCCAAAACCACTCGGTTTAAAAACGGCAAATGGCATCGCGTCTTTTTCTTTGACAAAATTAATTAACAACAGTGTTTTATTCATAACCCTGTCAAATTGTACTTCTTCTTCCTTACCCTCAACAGAATAATCTAAAACCGAATGCACATTTTTGGTCATCATATTGTCTATGATGGGTAAACAATCTTCTTCACTTACTCCCCCACAGAAATGATCAAACACGGTTGATCTAATCAAGCCTTCAACAGGAAGAGAAGATTTTAAGGCAAATTTTGTTACCGCAGTTCCAATTTTAACCAGAGGTTCACTTTTAATTAATCGGAACAGAAAATAAGCTCTTTCCAATTGAGAATCAGTCTTTAGCCTAAAAGCTATTTCAGTATTATCAAAAAGATTATTCATGATTATAGAATTTAAACAAAGATACTTAGAGTGATTTATTTTTTTCAATTTTTTGACCGTTATTTGCATCATATAAATTGAATTTAATGAAGTCGATCCTATCAACAAATTATTATGTGCATTTTCAGGAAAATGCATACTCCTCATTGCATAATTACCTGCGAGAAAATTTTTGTTCTAAGGTTTTTATTCTGGTCGATTCAAATACCAGAGAATTCTGTTTACCTGTTTTTCTAGCAAAAGCAAATTTTACGCTATCCTTCGAAATTATTGATATTAAGGCGGGGGAAGTCTATAAAAATATAGACACTTGTAGCCATTTGTGGAAACGTTTATCCGATTTGGGAGCAGACAGGAAATCATTATTAATTAATCTTGGTGGTGGAGTTATAACCGATATGGGTGGCTTCGTTGCATCGACTTTTAAAAGGGGTATTAATTTTATCAATGTACCCACCACGTTGCTTAGTATGGTCGATGCTTCTGTTGGAGGCAAAACCGGGGTTGATCTGGGTGTTTTAAAGAATCAAATCGGGCTGTTCAGCAATCCCGAAATGGTTTTAATTGATATGGATTTTTTAAATACGGTATCTGAAAGAGAAATGAGGTCGGGATTAGCCGAGATCATCAAATACGGATTTACTTTTGACAAAAACTTATGGGATATCATTCAGCTTTTTGATACCATAGAGATTGAAAAAATAAAACCTTTGGTTTACCGATCAATTGACATAAAAAATAAGGTAGTACTGGAAGATCTTTTGGAAAACGACCTTCGTAAATCGCTCAATTTTGGACACACCATGGGGCATGCCATTGAATCGTATTTCCTTGAATCTGATTCAAAGAAAGACCTGACGCATGGTGAAGCCATTGCAGTTGGTATGATCATAGAATTGTACTACTCCTCAAAACTGTATGATTTTCCAATACATTATACTGAAGATTTAAAATCCTTCGTTAATAGCTTCTATGGTAAGGTCCCAATTGAACAAAAGGATCTTCAGGCCATAATAGATCTCATGAAATACGACAAAAAGAATGTAAGCGGAAAGGTGAATTTTGTATTACTTAAAGCCTTGGAAACCTGCAAACTGGATGTGCAAATTGATGCAGGGCTCATAGAAGAAGGCGTTTTATTTTACATGGAGGACCAGATTTGATTTCTGTTTTTTTTAGAGACCGTTCCTGATCACTCTTTTGTACATTTCTTCGTATTTGGGTAAAATCTTTTCAATGGAGAACTTTTGCGCTGTTTCATAGGCGCCATTTTTAAATTCCAGAAGTCGATCTTCTTTTTCAAGGATGTATATTGCGTTTTTAGCCATATCATCAACGTCCCCTACGTCACTTAAAAACCCTGTAACTCCCTGAATATTCACTTCAGGAAGGCCTCCTGTATTTGTTGAAATGACCGGGGTTTTTGACGCCATGGCCTCT
>Ga0316197_10003908_pt1 | contig 10596 bp, 10 predicted proteins | sample OudBiesiAoxic_MG_FD_204939 | JGI IMG/M metagenome (GOLD analysis project Ga0316197, IMG submission 204939) | Coastal sediment microbial communities from Oude Bieten Haven, Netherlands - site A oxic | ecosystem: Environmental > Aquatic > Marine > Coastal > Sediment | place: Netherlands... | reverse complement strand
CCGGGCCCGGTCGTCGGTGCGGGACATGGCCAAGGCGCTGGGCTACGCCACCGGGCAGCAGGACGCGTGGTCCAAGCAGATCGACCGGTGGGGCTCGGTGGCCGACAGCGACACCCAGCGGGACAGCAGTGGCGCTCTCGATCACGACATCCCCGCCCCAGTGCTCGACCTCGCCGCCCAGGTCGAGAACTTCCCCCGTCACCTGGGCATCCACTCGGGGGGCATGGTCATCTGCGACCGGCCGGTGGTGGAGGTGTGCCCGGTCGAGTGGGGGCGAATGGAGAACCGCAGCGTGCTGCAGTGGGACAAGGACGACTGCGCCCGGGTCGGCCTGGTGAAGTTCGACCTCCTGGGGCTGGGGATGTTGTCGGCCCTGCACTACTCGATCGACATGATCAACGAGGGCCTGACCGAGAGCGACGTTTCCCCCGAGGATGTTCCGCCGGAGGCGGTTCCCGAAGGAACCCGAAGGGTTCCCGAAGGAACCCGAAGGGTTCCCGTGGACCTGGCCACCATCCCCCAGGACGACGAGGTCTACGACATGTTGTGCCGAGCCGACTCGGTCGGTGTGTTCCAGGTCGAGAGCCGGGCCCAGATGGCCACCCTGCCCCGGATGAAGCCCCGGTACTTCTACGACCTGGTGGTCGAAGTGGCGCTCATCCGGCCCGGGCCGATCCAGGGTGGCTCGGTCCACCCCTACATCCGCCGTCGCAACGGCCAGGAGCCGGTCACCTACCTGCATCCCCTGCTCGAGAAGTCGCTGGCCAAGACGTTGGGCATCCCGCTGTTCCAGGAGCAGCTCATGCAGATGGCCATCGACGTGGCCGGGTTCACCGCGGCGGAGGCCGACGAGTTGCGCCAGGCCATGGGGGCCAAGCGCAGTGCCGAGCGGATGGACTCGCTGCGGGTCCGTTTCTACGGCGGCATGGCCGACCGGGGCATCACCGGTGACGTGGCCGACGAGATCTGGGACAAGCTGGCCGCCTTCGCCAACTTCGGCTTCCCCGAGAGCCATTCGGTGTCGTTCGCCTATCTGGTCTACGCCAGCGCCTGGATCAAGCGGCACCACCCGGCCGCCTTCTGCGCCGGCCTGCTCAACGCCCAGCCCATGGGCTTCTACTCCCCCCACTCCCTGGTGCAGGACGCCCGCCGCCACGGCGTCGAGGTCCACACCCCCGACATCAACAAGTCCGCGGCAGAAGCCACCCTGGAGTGGCCCGACAGAGCCACCGACCGGGACAAGGCAGCCGGCACCCCGGCAACGAGGGAGGCTCCGGTCGGACCACACGGGGGTGAGCCGCGGGGGAGTGATGGCCTCCGTGGCCCGAACGGCCTCCCCGGAGGGGAGCAAGATGCCGCGGCGGCACCCGGTGGTGCCGGTCGGTTGTCAGATCACCCGCGTAGCCAGGGTGAGCAAGGTGCCGGAGGGGAGCACGATGCCGGGTCGGCACCCCCCCACACCTGGGGTCACGGGGGGCCGGCGGTGCGGTTGGGGATCGACTCGGTTCGGGGGATCGGCGACGACCTGGCCGAGGTCATCGCCGCCGGTCGGCCCTACCGGGACATGGAGGACCTGGCCCGGCGGGTCGAGCCGACGCTGCCCCAGCTCGAGGCGCTGGCCACGGCCGGGGTGTTCGCCTCCTTCGGCGGGGCCGACGGTGAACCCCTGAGCCGGCGGGAGGCGTTGTGGGCCGCAGGGGCGGTGGCCGAGGGTGGCGCCGACAAGCTGGCCGGCATCGTCACCGGGGTCGAGGCCCCGCACCTGCCGGGCATGGATCCCCGGGAGGAGGCGCTGGCCGACCTGTGGGCCACTGGGGTCTCCCCGGACGGTCACCCCACCCGGTTCGTGCGAGACGACCTCGACCGGCGGGGCGTGGTCCCGGCCTCGGGACTGCTCGGTGTGGATGACGGCACCCGGATCCTGGTGGCAGGCGTGGTCACCCACCGCCAGCGGCCGGCCACGGCCGGGGGCACCACGTTCATCAACCTGGAGGACGAGACCGGCCTGATCAACGTGATCGTGTCGAAGGGATGCTGGACCCGGCACCGCAAGGTGGCCCGGTCAGCCGCCGCGCTCATCATCCAGGGCCGTCTGGAGAAGAGCGAGGGCGTGGTCAACGTCGTGGCCGAGCGCTTCGCGCCGCTCCCGCTGACCTCCCCCCAACGCAGCCGCGACTTCCGCTGAGCGGCGGCAGGGTCGTTCGGCTAGAGGTCGATGACCTCCCAGGCCACTGCCAGCTCGCAGCCGAAGGCCTCGCCCGCCGCCTCGGCCATGGGCCGGAGGTAGCCGGGGGCTCCGACCGCTTCGAGGTATCTCTCGTGCTGGGCGAGAGACCGCTCACCTGCATCCCAGGTCGCGGTGACGTCCGCCGCGTGCGTCGGCTCGGGCGACGCCGCGAACGCGACCAGCCGGACGCCCGCCCACGGCTCCAGGCCATCGACCAGCTGGTCGTTGAACACCCAGCGGTTCGATGCGTCTCGGCACGCATCGGGCACGGCCCGACCGACCGCGGTGTGGTCGGCCATGTTCAGTGCGCCACCGGGAAATGTGTCGTGGTAGTTGAGGCCGAGGACCACGTCGGGTCGGTGGCGGCGGATGGCACCGGCCAGGTCCCGACGGAGGTCGGTGCCGTACTCGATGACGCCGTCGGGATGGCCGTCGAGGAACTCGACCGTGTCGACCCCGACCTCTGCAGCCGCCCGCACCTGTTCCTCGGCTCGCAGCGGGCCGCACTCGTCGGGGGGTATCGAGTCGATACCGGCCTCGCCCCGCGTGACGAGCAGGTAGGCGATCTCCTTGCCCTGATCGGTCCAGCGGGCCACGGCCGCGGCTCCCCCGTACTCGGGGTCGTCGGGGTGGGCGACGATGAACAGCGCCCGCTGCCAGTCCTCGGGGAAGGGTTCCATCCCCGCATGCTGTCAGGTGACCGCAGGGTCGTGTGCCAGACTTCGAACTGCCTGAGCGGTGACCTGTTCGGGCCGGTCGTGGTCGAACGATCCGGCGATGGAGGCGGCAAGTGGCTGAGTGGGCGATCGTGTACATCGGGGCCTGCCTGCTGGGGTGGGCGCTGATCGAGAAGCGGTTTGCCTCGACCATGGTGACCGGCCCGATGGTGTTCCTGGCGCTCGGCCTGCTGGCCGGCTCGAAGGGTCTCGGGATCATCGAGCTCGGCTCCGGCGACGCCGGCGCCGTGATCGATGTCGTCCTGCAGGTGACCCTCGCCCTGCTGTTGTTCACCGATGCGGCCTCGCTCCATCCGTCTTCGTGGCGAAAGGACGCGGCGCTGCCGGCCCGACTGCTCGGCATCGGGCTGCCGCTGACCATCGGGGTCGGATGGCTCATCGCCACGCTGCTGTTCGACGGGCTGGGCATCTGGGAAGCGGCCATCATCGGCGCCATCGTCGCCCCCACCGATGCCGCGCTCGGCAAGGCCGTCATCTCCAATCCCCGGGTCCCCGAGCGCATCCGCACCGGTCTCGATGTCGAGTCCGGCCTCAACGACGGCGTCAGCCTGCCCTTCATCCTGCTCTTCATCGGCTTCGGCGAGGACGGTGTCGACACCAGCGCCATCGTCGCCACCTTCGTCGAGGCGATCGGCATCGCGGTGGTCATCGGGTCCGGCGTCGCGCTGGTTGCCGGATGGCTGTTGATCCGCGCCGCCGCCGCGGGCTGGATGAGCCCCGCATGGCACCGGATCGCGATGGTGGCCGTCGCCCTCATCGCCTTCGCCGCCGCCGATCAGTTGGGCGGTAGCGGCTTCATCTCGTGCTTCGTGGGTGGCCTCACTTTCGGTGGGCTGACCCGAAGCCGACTGGCCACCGAAGAGGTGCTGGCCGACGATCTCGGTTCGGCCGGCGTCCAGGTCAGCTTCCTGCTCGTCGGGGCCGTCCTGGTCGGTCCTGCACTCGACGCCGCCACCTGGCAGGTGTGGGTGATGGCGGTCCTGGCCCTGACGGTCGCCCGCATGGGCCCGGTGGCCCTTTGCCTCATCGGCACCGGCTTCCGACCCCCGACCGTGGCCTACCTCGGCTGGTTCGGCCCGCGCGGCCTGGCCACGATCGTCTTCGCGGTGCTGGTCGTCAATGACGCCGACCTGGCCGGCACCTCGCTCATCGTGACCGTCTGCACCATCACCGTCACGTTGAGCGTCTATGTGCACGGCCTTTCCGCTGCGCCCGGGGCCAGGCGCTACGCCGACTGGTACCAGAGCCACCCCGATCAGGCCGACCTGAACGAGGCCGAACCGCTCAGCCAGCATCCCAAGCGAGCGCGTCTGCACGATGCCACCCCCATCGACTCGCCCGCACCGAAGGGCGATCAGTAGGCCCGGCAGACTGCTATGCGTGCCCTGGCGCCTCGACCCGGGTCGCAGCCGTGAGCGACTGCAGCAGCGCCATCGCCGGTTCGTCCTCGCCGTCGATGGCGAAGTCGACGCCGTCGAACAGCGCTGCCAGCCCCCACAGCCGTCGTGCATCACGCCGCCCCGGGAGTGCGACAGCACGCAGCAATGCTGCTCTCATCGATTGTCCTCCCATGGGTTTCGCCCCGATCCGGGGGTCGTGCTGCGCAGCCGGTCAGCTGGCCCTGGGAATCGATCAAGAGGCCGAGCCCTAGTCTCAGTGGATGGTCGTGGTGGACGTGCTGATGTTCGCGCTGGGATGCGCGCTCGTCCTGTGGGTGCTGTCGTCGGCCATCGTCACCGTGGTCGTCCCCCGGGGCGAGTCCAGCTTGTTGAGCCGGGCCCTGTTCGTGACGTCGAACCGGTTCTTCGAGGCTGCCGCCCGCCGGGCCGGGAACCAGCGCCGGGAGCGGATCAGGGCCCGGTATGCGCCGGTCACGTTGATGATGCTCCCGGCCATCTGGGCGCTGGGGATCATCATCGGGTTCGTGCCCATGTTCTGGGCAGTGGGTGTTCGCCCCTTCGGCGAGGCCGTCGTCCTGTCCGGTTCGTCGCTGACCACCCTCGGGTTCTCCCGGCCCAACGAAGGCCCGGCCGTCGGCCTCGCTGTGGTGGAAGGGCTGCTCGGTCTCGCCATCGTCGCCCTGTTGATCAGCTTCCTGCCGACGATCTACGGCCACTTCTCCCGCCGGGAGGTGGCCGTGGCCAAGCTCGCGTCGCGGGCGGGTACGCCGCCGACCCCGGGGGAGATGGTCATCCGCGCCGCCCAGATCGGAGGGCTCGAGCGCCTCGACGAGATGTGGCCTGAGTGGGAGGACTGGTTCATCGAGCTGGCGGAGAGCCACACCTCCTACCCGGCGCTGGTGTTCTTCCGCTCGCCCGACGGCGAACGCTCGTGGGTGCTCGCTGCCGGGGCCAGCCTCGACGCCGCCGCGATCCGGGCCTCCACCCTCGACCTGGACCGCAACCCCGACGCCGAGCTCTGCATCCGGGCGGGCTATCTGGCCTTGCGGGCCATCGCCGACTTCTTCGGCATCGACCACGACCGCCATCCCCTTCCCGACTCGGCCATCTCGGTGCACCGCGCCGAGTTCGACGGCCTCTACGAGTCACTGGGAGCAGCGGACGTCCCGGTGCGGGCCGACCAGGACCAGGCGTGGCGGGACTGGGCCGGCTGGCGGGTGAACTACGACTCGGTGCTGTTGTCACTCTGTGCCCTCGTGCAACCGCCCGCCGCACCCTGGTCATCGGACCGGGCCCCCGAGTTTCGACCCCCGAGGATCCTGCTCCCACAGAAGAAGCGTTGAGTGGGCTGGATCAGGCCCATGTGAATTCCTGCACAAAGGGTCAATGGTCCCTACTGATCGCCACCCTCCTGCCCTACGGTGATCGCATGCAACGGCATCTCTGGCAGGCTTCCCGCGGGTCCAGCTCGACGTGAAGCACCGTGCAGCGGTGGTTGCCGCGTTGGTCGTCGGTGTCGGCATGATGCTTGCTCCGGCTGCGTTCCAGATGTTCACCCGCGCCCCGTCGGGTGCCTCGATGATCGATGACTTCCGGCCCTACATGACCGTCGAGCAGATCGAGCTCTTCGAGGGCTACATGGATGAGATCGGTGCGGCCGTGGCCGAGACCGAGGGTGATCTCCAGGCCGACCTGGTCGCCGGCGGCGCCGCCGACGAGGCCACCTTCGACACTGAGTTCGCGCTGGTGGCGAACTTCATCGAGGAGTGGCCGACCATCGACGAGGACATGTCCGACATGTTGGCGACCATGGACGCCAACCGGGGCAACTATGCCGCCGTCGACGCTCTGCCGTCCTTCGACCTCTTCCCCTGGTTCTTCGTGATCCCGGGCCTGCTCGTGGTGGTCACCGCGTCGGTGATGCTCGTGCGGGACCGCCGAGGCCGCTCGGTCGCCGTCGGCCGTTGGGTCCTGGTCGGTCTGGGCGTGGCCATCCTGGCGGCCCCGGCCATGTTCCAGATGTTCAGCCGGGCCCCCGACGGCGGCGACATGATCAACGACTTCCGCTCGCTGATGACCATCGAGCGGGTGCAGAACGTGCAGGGTTACTTCGTCACGCTGGGGACCGGGGAGGGCGAACTGCGCACCGCCGTGGTCCCGCTGGTCGATGACCCGGCCGACTACCCCGCGGTCGCCCAGTTCAACGAGGACTGGCCCCAGATCACCGGGGACTTCGCCCCCATGATCGGCACCATGGCCGACAATGTCGACAACTTCGCCGACGTGGATGCCCTGCCGGACTTTCCGCTGTTCCCCTGGTTCTTCGTGATCCCCGGCGTGATGATCGCAGGGCTGGCGCTGTTCGCCGGCCGGCGCGATCCCGACCCGATCGAGTCAACAACCCCAAGGAGCTCATCATGAGCAGCAAGAGCAAGAGACCGTTCCGCCTACTCGTGGCCCTACTGGCCGTCTTCGTCATGTTGGCTGCGGCCTGCGGCGACGACAGCGACAGCAGCAGTGATACCACCGAGGGTGATACCGAGACGACCGAAGAGGCATCCGGCGGTCTCGAGGGCGACCTGATGGGCGTGTTCGAGCTCACCGAAGGCACATGTGACGACGCCGGTGCCGTCAGCGGCTCGTACTTCCGCATGGTCGAGGCCGGCGGGACCGTCGACGCGGGGCCGTTCATCGAGAACGCCGACTCGACGTGCGCCGCCGACACCGGTTACACGCCGATGACCCCCGGGACCGACGGTGGACTCGTCTCCGGTGACTACCAGCCGGCTCCCGATCCGGCCTTCGACGATGCCGGCAACGCGCTGGCGGAGGCAATCACCGCTCCGGCCACCTTCTTCGGTCAGGCCTTCGCCACGGCGACCGACGAGACCGACGTCCAGTCCGGTGAGGCGGTTCCCGCACCGCTGATCACCGCCACCGATGGCGAGCTGTCGGGCGACGTCAGCGCCATGGCCGCCTACTTCGGCGGTGAGGTGTTCAACCAGGGCGCCCCCAAGCCGGGTGGCTCGGAGCCGGGCCCAACTGGCACCATCGATCCCGACACCGGTGAGTACGTTCTCGAGTGGTCGAGCGTGATCTCGGGCGGAGCCTTCGACGGATTCACCGGGGTGTGGCACTTCGAAGGGACGTTCGCCGCGAGCTGAGCGAACACAACGAGGGCGGGGCAACCACCGTCCCGCCCTCGTTTCGCGTCCGGGCTCCGGAGTCGAAATCCCAATTCGGGTGCTCAGAGGCTGACGGCGGGCAGCTCGGCGGCCACGGCTTCGATCTCGACGTAGTCGGCCCGCTCGAAGCCGCCCAGCTTCGCCACCAGGTTGCTCGGCACCTGTTCGACCCGGGTGTTGTAGTCCCGCACGTTGCGGTTGAAGAGCCGACGGGCCGCCTGGATCCGGTCCTCGGTGATGACGAGTTGGTGCTGGAGGTCCGTGAACTGGGCATCGGCCTTCAGCTCGGGGTACGCCTCGCTGACGGCCATGAGCCGGCTGAGGGCACCGACGAGGACGTTCTCGGTCTCGGCCTGGTGATCGGGGGAGCCGTGGTCGGCCACGGCCGCGGACCGCGCCATGACGACGGCTTCGAACGTCTCCCGCTCGTGGGTGGCGTAGCCCTTGACCGTCGCCACCAGGTTCGGCACGAGCTCGTAGCGGCGCTGGAGCTCGGTCTCGACCGTGGACCACGAGTTCTCGACGAACTGACGTTGGCTCACGAAGCGGTTGTAGGCGGCGACCACGGCGAGGCCGACCGCCACGAGTAGCCCGCCCACGACGGCCAGTGCGGTCATGAGGCCGACCCCAGATCGATCCCGTGGGAGGACTGGCTGTCCTTGTCCGCCGACTCGGGGCCGACCCACCCACCGAGCTGCCCCTCGGGCACGATCTCGGGGTACTCCTCGAGGACCAGCGCCGGGACCCGGTGCCGGAACTCGGCGTTGAGCCTGACCATGGGCAGGGCCAGGTCGGCCGGCACCCGTTCGGTGGCGGCCATCAACCAACGACCGCGGATCTCGAATCGGAACTTCCTGTCGGTCCCCAGGACGAGATCGACCAGTCGGGGATCGAAGAGCAGCTCGGCGAAGCGGCGGTCGTCGCAGGTGACCGCGTAGTTCCGGTTGAACGCCTCCGATTCGACATCGATGTCGCGCTGGCCGAGCTTGTTGAGCAACCGTCGTCCCCATCGCTCCGGCTGGACGATCAGGTGGGGCCAGGCCACCGGCAACTCGGTCACACAGCAGCTGAACCGGAAGTACCGCCGACTCGACCTCGAGTCCAGGCGGAGGCCGTCCTCGTCCCGGAAGAAGTCGCTGTCGCGTTCTCTGGATTCGATGAAGTAGGTGAAGTCGAAGACGCGAGCGGGTGTGCCGTCGGGGGCCTGGCCGGTCAGCACGTTGTGGACGCTGCTGCCGTCACCCTGCTGGAACAGGTCGAACGGCAGTGCGGTCAGTCCCGCCGGGTCGTCATGGCTGAAGGAGAAGCCGTTGGCCCGGGCCAGCCGTTCGAGCCGGCGGCCTCGGTCCGCGGTGTGCTTCCAGGCCGCGATGCTGGCCAGGCCGAGGCCCATGAAGGCGATCAGCATCCCGATGATGGCGAAGACCATGCTTCACCATCGACCGCGGAACGCCGGTCCGTGAGCGGTCCGAGGCCGGTACGGTCCGCGGTGATGCAGGTGCGCCGACGACTACGGGTCAGCGGTCGGGTGCAGAACGTGTGGTTCCGGGACTCCACCAGGTCGGAGGCGGAGCGACTCGGCCTGGCCGGCTGGGTTCGCAACCTCGCCGACGGCCGGGTCGAGATCGAGGTCGAGGGTGGTGACGCCCCCGTCGCCGAGCTCGTCGCCTGGACCCACCACGGCCCACCTCGCGCCGAGGTGGTCGATGTCGAGGTCGTCGAGATCGAGGTTGCCGGAGGTCGGGGGTTCCGGATTCGGCCCGATGCCGCCGATCAGGGTCCGCCGTAGACGCCCACGAGCGTGGCCGCCCCCTGCTGAGCGTCCTCGATGGCCGCCACGATGGCGTCCGGCCCACCGGCAGTCGGCAGCTGGAGGGACGGGGGCAGCGCGTACATCGTGAAGACGTAGCGGTGCTCGAGGTCGTCGGCGGGGCAGGGGCCGGACCAGCCGGGGACCCCGAAGCTGTTCGGATGCTGTGTGCCGGCGCCGGCGTCGGACCCGTTCACCGTGCCGGTGTCGCCTCGCAGCCCGGTCGCGAGCCAGTGCACCGAGCCGGCCGCGTCCGCGTCTCGGACGACCAATGCCAGTGGTTCGTCGCCGTCGTGGGCCCACCTGATCTCCGGGGCCACGTCCGCACCGTCGCACGTGTGCTCGACGGGGATCGGCTCGCCGGGGGCGAAGGCCGCCGACGAGACGGCCAGCCCACCGGGGCCGACCGATGAGACGGGGATGGCGAGGGCCGACGCCGGGCCGCCCCGAGCGGCCTCGCCCGTGGCGGTCGGCGCCGTCGTGGTGACCCGGGTCAGATCGGGGTCCGGATCGGCCAGTTGACGGCCGTCGCCGGTGCTGCAGCCGAGACAGACGACGGCCAGGACCACGGCCGTCCCGAGTCGTCGCACGAGGGGCGACGTTACCCACGTCGGCCTTGCCGCCCGGTCATCCCGCCTATTTCGTCCTGCAGCGTCCAGACTGGTCCCGGTCCCTAGGGGCCCTGATACCCATGGCCACCCGTCGTCTGCTCCCGGCGCGTTTCAGCGCACTCCTCGGACCGGATCTCACCGGTGTCCGACAGAGTCTCTTCGCGCTGTCGCTCGGGCTGGTGGCCAGCCTCATCGCCGGTTTGACCCTCGGGGCCATGAGCTCGACCCTCGAGGATCTCCCTGGCCTGCTCGTGCTCGTGCCGGCCGCCATCGGCATGCGGGGCACCATCTTCGGGGCCCTCGGCAGCAGGCTCGGCACCGCAGTGCACACCGGCACGCTGCGCTTCACCCGTCGGCGTGACACCGTGCTCGGTCAGAACGTGGCGGCCGCGGCGGTCCTGACCGTGTCGACCTCAGTGGCGCTGGCGGTGCTGGCCAAGGGTGTCGCCGTCGGTTTCGGCCTCAGCGACACCATCAGCGTGGTCGACTTCATGGTCATCTCCTTGGTGGGCGGGGTACTCGCTTCGATGCTGGTGCTGGTGTTCACCGTCGCCCTGGCGGCTGGATCAGCCCGATTCGGCTGGGATCCCGACAACGTGATGGCCCCACTGGTCACCGCGGTCGGC
>Ga0316197_10003906_pt1 | contig 10598 bp, 9 predicted proteins | sample OudBiesiAoxic_MG_FD_204939 | JGI IMG/M metagenome (GOLD analysis project Ga0316197, IMG submission 204939) | Coastal sediment microbial communities from Oude Bieten Haven, Netherlands - site A oxic | ecosystem: Environmental > Aquatic > Marine > Coastal > Sediment | place: Netherlands... | reverse complement strand
CGCCGCAGGTTTCAATCTGACAGCCTCCGCCGAACGCGGGAATGAGCGGATCATCGTAACGGTCTTTGGGGGCAAATCCACGACCTCGCGCAACGCCAAGGTAGCCGAACTGATGGATCTTGGTTTTCGTCGCGCACCGTCGCGTGCGCCGCTGCGCAAACCGAAGGCACCTGTTTACGCGGATGTCGAAGCCACCCCGGCGAAGCCAAGCGTGAACCCCGGTTCCACCGCGGGTGGCGCGGGCAAAACCATTCGTCTTGTTGGCGCTGTAAAGACCTCCAAACGCCCGATGTTGCGCCCTGGAACACAGGCCCCGGTCCTGGTTGCCACGGCTGCCGAAGCACCTGTGACAAACGCCGACATCACCGCAGCGCTGCAAGAAGCGGTGACAACCCCTGCCCCCGCCCCGAAACCACAAGTGACACGGGTTTCGGCGAACGCGTCCATTCGCCCCGCATTACGACCCAGAACCACCCCCGTTGTAACGGCCGCCCGCAAGAAGCGTGTGGTTGAACAAGAGATCGTTACCCGCGTCTCAACCTCTGGTGGACGTCATTGGGGTGTGAACGTTGGCCGCTACCCCAGCCGCTATGCCGCTGAAAAGATCTTGCTGAAGACGGCACTGACCGAGATGGCGACACTGGATGGCACCCTAAGGAAGGTCGTACGCCGACCGCAGGGGTTTGACGCCAATTTCCTTGGCATGACCCGTGAGAGCGCTGACCTGGCCTGTCGTCGCTTGGCGGCACGCAACATCAGTTGCTTTATGATCGGGCCGGGTTGACCCCTGCCTCCCGCGCCTCTCGGCGCAGCCAGGATACAAAATCTTTGACCGACTGCCGCAACACGCCGGGGCGCGTGACGACATGATACCCGGCGTCTGGCGTTTCCTCGACATGCAATTCCCTGAGGCGGCCCGCCGCGACATCGCGGGCCACAAATTCGCGCACTGTGACAGCAACCCCCTGACCGTCCCGAGCGCCATCCAGCATCAGGTTGCCCGGCACCTGCATCATTCCCTTTGTCATTTCCGATACGCCAAACCGCCGCAACCAACGGGTACCTTCCGAGGTGCCGAATTCTTCGAGCCAAGGGTACTCGGCCAACTGGTTCAGGTCAGTAATTGGCTTGTCTCCAACCAGTGACGGCGCGGCGACAACAACCATGGGCGATTGCAGCAGCATTTCGGCCTCCACGCCGGGCCAGGGGCCGGTGCCATAGCGGACGGCCACATCAATCCCGTCAGCGCCCAGGGAAACCACATTTGCTGAAGGATCAATCATCAGATCCACATTGGGGTGTATGGCCCGAAACTTTGGCAAGCGCGGCATCAGCCATGATGCGGCAAAGGTTGGGGTAACAGAAATGTGCAGCGGGCGCGTGGCTTGTTGACCGGTGATCTCTTCGACGACCTCGATCATGTCCCCAAACACATCTTGCAGCACGGATGTCAAACGACCCCCGTCAGTTGTTAGTTCAAGATTGCGGCCCGACCGGTCCAGCAAAGTCACATCAAGATGTTGCTCCAACGCGCGCAATTGCTGGCTGATTGCTGCATGGCTGACGCCCAACGCCTCGCCTGCCGCTGTGACATTGCGCGTCTCCGCAAAGGCCGCAAAGGCGCGCAAAGCAGAAAGCGGGGGCAGGATACGCCAGTTCATATTAAACTCCAGCTTACATAAATTGAATTTCGATGACTCGTATATATGCGTCATTTCCCCATAAATAATGGCACCAAGTCAATCACGAAAGGAAATGAAATGTTAAATATCTATGCGCAGTCCTTTATGACCGCGACCCGCACGACCGGGGTCGAGCTTCACGCGGTTCACTAAAGAACAAAGGCGCGCGCCGCCGCTGGTTCTCTCGCCCCAAGACCGTTCTGGTTGATCTCAGAAAACTGTGAGCAGCCATTGCCCCAAAACAACGCGTTGATCCTCATTGATATCCAGAACGACAATTTCACCGGCGGCCTGTGGTCCGTTGACCAGATGGACCATATGGCGGCCAAGGCCGCCGAGATTTTGGCTATGAGGTCACGGTTTTCGCTGATGCATGCGGCGCCAAAGTACAGTCATTTGGCTGCGAAAATTTGAGTTCAGAGCAGGTTCAGTCGGCGTTCCTCGGGCCGCTCGCCATGTCATATGCAAAGGTTATTTGAGATGTCTTCTACTCATCACTTTCCTGCCTCCTCGCGCCTGATCGAACGCGAACACTTTATCCTCATCGTCAAGTGGATAGCCTCTATCGTGCAGATCATGGGTTATTCAGCGACAGCGTTCGGGTTCACGCCCCTCAACATCTATCTGTTCCTGATTAGCCTTGTTGGCTGGTTCAGCGTGGGCCTGTTGTGGCGTGACAAAGCGATCATGCTCATTCACGTTGTGGCCCTGGCCACCATGATCGCCGGACTGATCACCGCCTAAGCATCCGTGTCAGATACCGTTTTATAAAGATGCCATGTCGCGTGCCCAAGCACGGGCATGGCGATAAAAAGCCCCAGAAACAACGGCATCATCGCCGCCAATGTCACGGCAGCGATGAACAATCCCCACATCAAGTAGGCACCGAAGGTTTCAGCCACCGCGCCAATGGATTTGAGAAGTGCCGTGATAAAATCCACGTCACGGTCCAGCAGCATCGGCATGCCCAAAACGCTGATTGCAAAAACAAAGATCGCAAAGATCGCGCCGACAGCGCTGCCAAACCCCAGCATCGACAGCCCTTCAGTGGTCAGGAAAACCTCCAGTGACGACGACACATTGGTCATCGGGGAAAGCCCGAGAAAAAGCGCAAAGATCATGTGGCCCAGAAAGAACCAGAACATGAACGTGACGATGATGATGGCAGAGAGCCATGGCAATTGCCCGCCGCGTTGGGACCAGACCTCGCTGAATACCTCGCCAAAGCCGGCTGCATCCCCTTCGGACCGGCGACGGCTGAGCTCATAAAACCCCACCGCGCCCAGCGTGCCGACAAGCGGAAATCCCATGACGGCCAAGATCAACCAAAAGGTATGACCCGTCACATATGTGATCCAGGTCATCAACAATCCGGCGATGACGAAGAAGCTGGCAAACACAAGATCCGGGATGGGATTGGCAATGAAGTCGCGAAATCCCATCGACAGGGCAGAAGTGAAATCACTGGGCGTTGGACGACGCAGTGGTGGCGGGCCATGAGGTCTTTCAGTCATGCAGACACTATCGCCCGATTTCAGGAAAAATCAAAACTTTCTGATGTCTGACACTCGTGTTCAACTTTTTTTGCGCTGCCCGGCCAAGGGGGGCATCGGCTCTGTCACTTCTGGATCCATGCCTTTGGGAAAGCTGTCAATCAGGATGCCGTACCGCATATGCGCGTCCGTGATGGCACCATATGACCCGATCAATTCACGTATGGGTCCGCCCAGACGTTCAAGGCCAGACACGAAGGCCAGGATCACGCCCACTTCGACTTCTCCCTGGATTACCAGATAACCGCCCCAGGCGATAACACCGAATGGCCCCAGAGAGATGAGCAGATTATTCAGTGTTTTCATGATGTTCTTGACCATCAGAAAGCGCGTTCGTAATTGCAAAATCTGGTCCGTCAGCGTCGTGAACCCGTCTGGCGGCGGTTTGTCGAGCAAGTCAGGTTCTGCATTATCGACGATGAAATTACCCAAGCTGCGCACGGTAATCGCCTTTTCCGCCGCCAGCCGGTTCATGCGCGCCTGAAAGATCGGCACGATAATAAACTGCGGGGTGTAGAGCGCCAGCGCGATGCCTGCGACCATCGGTTCAATGTAGAACATGTATCCCAGTACGGTGCAGAGCGTCCCGATCTGCAGCAACGGCCCGGAGATTGCCGATCCTGCAAACCCGCCCAGTTTTTCGGTTTCGCTGGACAGCATCGACACCACAGCCCCTTCATCGACCACGTCATCGCCGTTCTCACTGGCCGTCATCAGCGACGGCGGCGTGATGGTGTAGATATGATAGTAAACAGAGCGCCGCAGCGCGTGGACAATTCGCGCTGATATCAACTCTCGCTGGACGCGCATGGCGAACTTGAGGCCCGCAGCGGTCAAAAGAGCAAGAACGTAAAGGCCCGCAAGCTGGATCAGCAGGCTGACGTTGCCGTTTGCAACGGCATCATCCAGCATCCGCCGCTGAAGCTCCAACGGCACCGGCGCAAGTGGTAAGAGTGCGAGCGTCATGCAGATGACGACGATTTGCCGCCATTTTGAATAGCGAAAGATGTAACGGTAAACCGACTGGGGCATTTCGCGCAGGGGCATAGGCTTGCTCTCGTTCTTCCCAGCAAGCAGTGACACTGTTCTAGGTCAAAATCAAAGTCTTGTCGGTCACGTGTCCATGATCAGAGGGAAAGGCACCGCAAAATGCCCTCTGACGGTCAGGTTGCCGCCTGAAGCAGCGTCCGGGTGTAGCTGGACTGTGGGCGCTCATAGAGATCGGCAACCGGTCCGTATTCCACGACATCGCCGCGCTTCATCACCAGCACCTTGTGCGACATGGCGCGGACAACCTTCAGATCGTGGCTGATGAACAGATAGGCCAGACCGTATTTCACCTGCAGACTGCGCAGCAAATCGACGATCTGTACCTGTACCGTCATATCAAGCGCGGAGGTCGGCTCGTCCAGCACCAACAGCCGCGGGCGCAACACCATGGCGCGGGCAATCGCGATACGCTGGCGCTGTCCGCCTGAGAACTCATGCGGATACCGATCCATCGTTGCGGGGTCGAGACCAACTTCAAGCATCACCTCATGGACCAGCTCGCGCTGATTTCGGTCCGGGTCTACCTTGTGGATGGTCAGCCCCTCCGCGATGATCTGAAAGCAGGTCATCCGCGGGCTGAGCGATCCGAAAGGGTCCTGAAAAACGATCTGCATGTCCTTGCGCAACCGCCGCAATTCCCGCGTGGACCATTTGCGCACGTCCTGATCCATAAACGTGATGCCGCCGTCAGAAGCGATCAAGCGCATGATACCAAGTGCAAGCGTCGTCTTCCCAGAGCCAGACTCGCCCACGATCCCCAATGTTTCGCCCGCGCGCACAGAAAGCGTAGCGTCGTTCACCGCCTTCACGTGTCCGACAGTGCGCCGCAGCAAACCCTCGGTGATGGGGAACCAGATCTTGAGGTGATCTGTCTTTACAATCTCCTCTGCGCCCTCCGGGACCGGGGCAGGCTCCCCTGTCGGTTCGGCGCTCAGCAGCTTTATTGTGTATGGATGTTGGGGGTTCTCAAAAATGTCTTTCGTCGGACCCTGCTCAACGATCTCGCCCTGCTGCATGACACAGACGCGATCAGCAATGCGGCGCACGATGCCAAGATCGTGTGTGATGAACAGCAGCCCCATCCCCTCGCTGTCCTTGAGTTCTTTCAAAAGGTCGAGAATCTGTGCCTGTATCGTCACGTCCAGCGCCGTCGTCGGCTCGTCCGCGATCAGGACATCGGGCTTGTTCGCCAGCGCCATCGCGATCATAACGCGTTGTCGCTGACCGCCTGACAACTGGTGCGGATAGGCCCCCAGACGGCTTTGCGCGTCCTGAATCCCTACTTTCTCAAGCAGTTCAAGAATCCGCGCGCGCGCCGTCACGCCCGCAATCCCCTGATGCAGTGCCAGACTTTCGGCCAACTGCTTTTCAATGGTGTGCAGCGGGTTCAGCGATGTCATCGGCTCCTGAAAAATAAAGCTGATGTCGTTGCCGCGCACCTTGCGCAGCATCTTTTCATCGGCACCAATCATCTGCTGGCCGTCATAGGTGACGGAGCCAGTCACCTGTGCGCTGTCACCCAGCAGTGACACGGTGGAGAGCGCAGAAACCGATTTGCCAGACCCAGATTCACCCACCAGCGCCACCGTTTCGCCCCGCTCGACCGCAAAGCTCACGTTGCGCACCGCCTGGGTGAGCTTGCCATCCTGACGGAACGACACCGACAGGTCTTTGACCTCTAACAGCGCGCTCATGAGAAGGTCTTTCGAGGATCAAAAGCATCGCGAATACCTTCAAAAATGAAGACAAGCAGCGACAGCATGATGGCAAACGTAAAGAATGCCGTAAATGCGAGCCAAGGCGCTTGCAGGTTCTGCGTGGCCTGCAATGTCAGCTCTCCCAATGAAGGTGCAGAGGACGGCAAGCCAAAGCCAAGATAGTCGAGAATCGCCAGCGTGGATATCGTGCCGGTGATGATAAACGGCAGCATCGTCAACGTCGCGACCATCGCATTCGGCAGCATATGGCGGAACATGATCGTGCCGTTGGAAACCCCAAGCGCCCGCGCGGCGCGGACATATTCAAGGTTACGCGCCCGCAGGAACTCTGCCCTGACGACCCCGACCAATGATGTCCAACTGAACAGCACCAACAGAAAGACCAGCAACCAAAAACTTCGCCCCAGGATCGCGAACATGATGATGATCACGTAAAGCGATGGTGTAGAAGACCATATCTCGATGATCCGCTGAAAAATAAGGTCCAGCCACCCGCCAAAGAACCCTTGTACCGCTCCGGCAAAAATACCGATCAAGGATGCGGCCCCGGTCACGATCAGGGTGAAAAGGATCGACAGGCGGAAACCATGAATGACGCGGGCCATTACGTCCCGTTTGGTGCCATCGGTCCCAAGCCAGTTCTGCTCATTCGGCGGCAGCGGCGCGGCACCCGGCCGGTCCACAGCCGTGTTGAACGAATACGGAATGATGGGCCAGATGGACCAGCCTTTTTCAATCTGTTCACCCTCGATCATGCCGTCTTGTGCGTCTTCGATGTATCCTTCGGGATCATCAAAGCACAGATCCAGACCACCCGTCGCGATCAGGCATTTCACCTCAGGGTCGCGGTAGACCGCTTCAGTCTGAAAATCACCGCCAAACTCTGTCTCGGCATAGAAATTAAAGATCGGCATGTAATAGTCGCCGCGATAGTTCACCAGGATCGGTTTGTCGTTCGCAACAAACTCCGCAAACAGCGAGACGGTGAAAAGCACCGCGAAAATCCAAAGCGACCAATAGGCGCGCCGATTTTTCTTGAAGTTGCGCCAGCGGCGTTCATTCAGGGGAGACAGTGCCATCAGCCTTCCCTCCGCTCAAAGTCGATGCGCGGATCGACCAAAACGTACATCAGGTCTGACAGGATACCGACCAACAGACCGATAAGGCCAAAGATAAAGAGGGTGCCAAAGACGATAGGATAATCCCGTGCGACCGCTGCCTCAAACCCCAGACGCCCCAGGCCATCCAGGCTGAAGATTGTCTCAATAATCAGCGACCCGCCAAAGAAGACCCCTATAAATACCGCCGGGAAACCCGCGATCACGATCAACATCGCGTTGCGGAAGACATGACCATATAGCACTTTGCGCTCTGACAGGCCCTTGGCCCGCGCTGTCATCACGTAGTGTTTCTTGATCTCATCCAGAAAGCTGTTCTTGGTCAGCAGCGTTAACGTCGCGAAGGCACTGATTGTCGAGGCAAGCACCGGCAGGGTGATATGCCAGAAATAATCTGCCACTTTGCCAAGCAATGACAACTGCTCAAAGTTGTCGGAGGCCAGCCCCCTAAGCGGGAAAATCTGCCAGTAAGACCCGCCCGCGAACAGGACCAGCAGCATAATCGCGAACAAAAAACCGGGTATCGCATATGCGATGATTATCATGCCAGAGGTCCAGGTATCGAACCCGCTGCCGTCCTTGATCGCCTTGCGGATGCCCAAGGGGATCGACACCAGATAGGCAATCAATGTTGACCACAAGCCAAGCGTGATCGAAACCGGCAGCTTTTCCTTCACAAGATCGATCACACCGATCGATCTGAAATAGCTCTCTCCAAAGTCGAGCCGCATGTAATTCCACATCATATTGAAGAACCGCTCAACAGGCGGCTTGTCGAATCCGAACTCGCGTTCAAGCTCTGCGATGAATTCCGGAGGCAGCCCCCGTGCACCGACATAATTCTCGTTTCCGCCCGAAATCTCGGTATCGCCCGCGTCATTTCCGGCGCCGGTGAACCCGCCAAAGACATCGCCTCCGCCCTGCGCCCGCGCAATCGCCTGCTCAACCGGGCCGCCGGGGACAAATTGCACCAGCGCAAAGTTGATCAGCATGATCCCGAACAACGTCGGAATGATCAGCAAAAGCCGTCTTAGAATGTAGGCGCCCATGGGTCGCGCTTACCTCAGTGCACCAGCGGCGCGCAAGGCCTGGGCCTTGTCCTGGTTGTACCACCAGAAATCGAGGTAGCCCAACCCGTAGGGCGGGATGACGTCCGGGTGCTCATACTGGTCGTAGTATGCAACCCAATGCGCGTCGTTGTACCAAACGGGGATCATGAACAGCTCATGGCGCAAGGCCCGGTCAAGCGCGATCAGCGTGACATCGGTGTCTTCTTTGGTTGTCGCACGCTGAGAGGCTTCAATGATCTCGTCCACCAGCGGGCTGGCCAGTCCAGCAGGGTTAAAGACGGAGTATTCCGAAGCCTCGGACCCGTAAACCTGCTGCAACCCACCTCCGGTGCTCAGGAACGGAATGTAGGAATCGAACACCAGATCATAATCCCGATCCCGCTCGCGTGCCGTGTATTGAGAGGCATCGACCTTTTCCAGCACCGCTTCGATGCCCATCCCCTGAAGGTTCGACATGAAGTTTTCGATCACTGCCGACAACGTTGCGGACCCGGCGGAGTTCAGTAGAAACGTCAGGCGCAGCGGCTGCCCTGCCGCGTTCCGCCGCTTGCCATCGTCCCCGACTGCCCATCCGGCCTCATCCAGCAAGGACATCGCCTTGCGCAAATTACGCCGGTCCAGCAGCCGTGACGCGCTTGACGTGTGCGGGATCCGCACCTCTTCGGTCAGCATGTCCGGTGGCACCAGAGCACCCAAAGACTGCAGGAAGGCCAACTCCGCCCCTTGAGGCGCGCCGGTGGCCATCAGGGGTGTGTCCTGATTGAACGACGCACGCGGCTTGAAAAGCCCATACTGAAGGGATTCATTTGTCCATTCGAAATTGAATCCCAACGAGACCGCTTCGCGCACTCTCTTGTCCTTGAGAACTTCGCGACCAAGGTTGAAAATGATCCCGTTCGGCGTCGGAGGGGCGCCATCAGGCAATTCTTTCTTTACGATATGGCCGTTCTGAACTTTTGGAAAATCATAGGCCTTTGCCCACTGACGCGAATTGCCTTCGTTACGGAATGTATATTCGCCCGCCTTGAAGGCCTCGAAGGCGGAATTCTCGTCACCAAAATACTCGATACGGATGCGATCAAAGTTGTTCCGCCCCTTGTTGAATGGCAGATCAGCCCCCCAATAATCAGGGTTCCGTTTGTAGGTGATGCGGCGGTTCACATCGATTTCTTCGATCATGTAGGCACCGGAGCCGGGGGACGTCTCAAGTCTGCTTTCATCAAGCCGTGCACCGGTCTCTTCGTACCACTTCTTGGACCAGACAGACATGCCCCCCACCACCTCGATCAGGCTGCGCCGCGATATCCCGGGGGTAAAGGAGTACTTGATCGTATGATCGTCGATGACTTCAATGTCCTGAATTCGCTTGCTGACCGCATCGGCGTAAGAGCGCAGCCCCTGCTCAAGTATCAATTGCTGGCTGAAAGCCACGTCATGTGCAGTGACGGGTGTCCCGTCCGAGAACCGCGCTTCGGGGCGCATGTAAAAGATCACCCAGTTCTTATCGACGTCGTATTTAAGGCTCTCGCACAAAAGGCAGTAGTATTCGGCATAAACGTCAGCAGGAGTCGCCACGTTGACGCCCTCACCCAACAAACTCTCGTACATCACGGTCGACAGTGCGCCACCCCTGCCCTTGCGGCTGTAGGGATTCATGGAATCGAATGTGCCCAGTGTGGCGATCGAAATTTCTCCACCCTTGGGGGCATCGGGATTTACGTAATCAAAATGCGTGTAGTCAGGACCATATTTCAGATCACCGAAAAAAGAGTAGCCATGGCTCTTGACCGTTTCCTCCTGCGCCCGCGTGCCGCTTGCGGCGATCAGAGCGAATCCAAACACCAGAAACGCTATCCAGTTTCTCCAGTTTCTCTCGTGGGTGAGGTCGCTTGCAGCACGTGTCGTGGCTTTTGTCATCTGGCACATCCTTTGCATCGCAAATCAGCTTGTCGGTTCATGTAAGCTAAAGGCCGGGCCTGCCAAGATACAAGTTGCGAATATGTTATCTAGTGAAACAACCCAACGAAAAAGGCCGCCCCAACAAGGGCGGCCCAAAAACTGTTCTTATCAAGGTTATTCCGTTAGAGAAGCGAGATAGGCAATCACGTTCGCCTTGTCATCGGCCTTCTTCAGGCCGGCAAAGCCCATTGACGTGCCGGGCGCCCAACCTTTGGGGTTCAGCAGAAATCCGTACAAATTCTCTGCCGTCCAATCGCCATCGATACCCGCCAGCGCGCCCGAATAGCCGAAACCATCAACAGCCGCGATATTGCGGCCAACAACGCCATTGAGGTGCGGACCGACACCGTCCGTGCCGTCAACCTTGTGGCAGGCGCTGCACTTGCGGAACACTGCTTCGCCCTTGCCCACATCTGCCGAAGCAACCAGTGCCGCGACATCGATTTCT
>Ga0316197_10003903_pt1 | contig 10601 bp, 12 predicted proteins | sample OudBiesiAoxic_MG_FD_204939 | JGI IMG/M metagenome (GOLD analysis project Ga0316197, IMG submission 204939) | Coastal sediment microbial communities from Oude Bieten Haven, Netherlands - site A oxic | ecosystem: Environmental > Aquatic > Marine > Coastal > Sediment | place: Netherlands... | reverse complement strand
CACCACCTTGTCGAACAGGTCGTTCTGGAGGTCGACCCAGCGACTCCGCTTGCCGCGCTTGCGCATCTGTTCGCGCTTGCGGGCATTGGCCACAGCAGCGTCGAACATCGTCTTCTTCACGCCGCCTTCGGCATCCATCATCTTCTGGAGGCCGTCGTACACCTTGTTGAAGACGGTGGGAACGCTCACGAGGATCGTCGGCTTGATCTCGGGCATGTCCCTGGTGAGGGTCTTGGCCGAGGTGAGACCGGTCGAGCAACCCTGGGAGATGAGGTAGTGGAGCTCGATGGTCTGGCCGAACGAATGCGCCCACGGGAGGAACGATGCTGAACGGTCATCCGGCTCGAGCGGGAAGATCTCCCCGAGTGCCCGCACGTTCGAGGCGAAGTTGCGGTGTGACAGCATCACCCCCTTCGGATTCCCGGTCGTTCCCGACGTGTAGATCAGGCCAGCGAGATCCTGCTCGTCGATGACGGCCACCGGGGTGGGATGCTCGGCTCCCTGGGCGAGGAGCTCGGTGTAGTCGATGGCGTCGCCGCCGGCAGGATCGACGATGACGACGATTGTCTCGAGGTTGGGCAGATCGTCCATGATCTCGTCGATTTGCGCCCTGATGCCGTCACTCGCAGCAAAGAGGACCTTGGCACCACTATCGGCGAGGATGTACTTCCAGTCCTTCTGCGTCTGTGCCTCGTACATGGGGACCCACGCCGCCCCGAGCGCGTACGTGGCGTAGGCGCCAACGGCCCACTCGATGCGGTTGTCGGAGATGATTGCGACGCGATCACCCTTCGTGACCCCGAGGTGGGCAAGACCGCCCCGTGCCTTGTCGACTGTTTCCCCGAACTCACCGTACGACATCCAATCCCAGTCGCCGTCGCCCCCACGTTCACCGAACAGGGGATTGTCGGCGAAGACCGCAGTGCTGTGGGTGATCAGGTCGGCAAGCGTGGTGATGTGGTGGCCCATGGGTGTCCTTTCCCTCGCTGTCCATCCTACATCGCAGGTTTCAGCGTGATCCGGGCTCGACGGGATAGTCTCCGTGCCATGACGGACACGTTGGCGATGGGTCGCACGATCCGCGAGGCACGGCTCGCGAAGGGCATGTCGCTTGGCCAGCTCGCCGCTGCCGTGGGTCGATCGTCGGCTTCTGTGCGACGCTGGGAACGAGGTGAGGTCGCACCGGCGATCGGCATCATCGACGACCTCGCGCGGGTTCTCGGCATCGATGCCGACGAGCTGAGGAGCCAACGTCCGTCGGTCAGCAAACCCGTGACGTCCCCACCCGGCAATCCGCACCATGACACCGACATGGCCGGAGAAACCGGGCCCTCGACCTTCGAACACGACGCCGTCGCTCCCGCTCCAATCCGGGCTCGAACCGGCGAGGCAACGGTGGCCCCAGAGCGATCGAATGGCATCATTGCCGATGCCATCGACGCGGTCCGCCATGCGACGTCGGGATGGGGAGGGTGGATCCGGGGCCTCCTGACGGCGGCCGTCCTCATCGCCATGGCGTTGATCCTGGTCTGGGCATTGGGCCAGCTCGCGAGCGCCGTCGGCGAAATCTGGGATTCTTTCGATACCGGGGCGACCGGTTGATCATCCCCACACGGCCCGTGCGAGCAGGAGCACGCCAGCCACGGCCGACACGATGAGGATCGTTGAACGCACGGCGCTCCTCGGTATGGAGTCCTTGACCCGCACCGACACGGCGTAGCCGACCACGACCGCAGGGAACAGGATGAGCGAGGTCGTGAGGTCCCGTGTCGTCACGTTCCCCGTGCCGAAACGCACGATGGTCGAGATCGTGACACCGATCGTGAACACCGCGGCGAGTGTGGAACGGATCGTCGCAGCTTCGTCGTCGTTGTAGATCAGCGCGATCGGGGGGCCTCCCATCGAAGCGACCAGTCCCGTCGTCCCTGCGCCAACCCCGGCGGCGAACTTCGTAACCGGGTTGCGGTGAACGCGGAACCCGGTGGCGATGACGGCCACGGCAGCGAGCACCACACTCCCTATGAAGAGGTCCAGGGTGCGTTGGGTGGCGACGGCGAGGAGGGCGACCCCGATAGCCGCCCCGGGGAATCGGCCAGCGACGATCCACCCTACGCCCGTCAGGTCCATGGCATGGCGCTCCCTCCATGCCATCGAGATGGTGAGCGGCAGGACGATGAGAAGTTGTGGAACCGGAGCCAGCTCGGGCGCGATCAGCGACGTCACTGGCACGGCGAGCATGGCGAATCCGACACCGACCGTGCCCTGCACGAGGGCAGCCGTTGCGGTCACGGCGAAGACCACGGCGATGATGAGGGTGTCCACGGCATCGATTGTCGCAGCGCCGGGGGTTGGCCGCGTCCGCTCGTTAGTCCTGAGGACACGTACCTTTCCCCCATGAGGAGATCCTTCATCGGCGTCGTCGCCCTCATCGCCCTGTCGCTCGTGGCAGCGGCTTGCTCATCCGACGAGGGTGAGCGTCTCATCGCCATTCGAGCCTCGGTCGATCCCGCCGTCGGTGATGAACGGTTCCTGTTCGCCGTCAACGAGATCGATGGGACCCGCCGTGGCTCGCCCGACGAGGTCGTCACCGTGGAGGCCAAGGCTCTCGACGCGCCGGACTCCGTGTTCGAGGTGGAGGCTGACTTCCTGTGGATGGTCCCAGGGAGTATCGGGCTGTATCGGGCGGCGATCCCATTCGACCGGCCGGGACAGTGGGAGATCGACTTCTCCGTCTCGACGGGCGAGCCCACACAACCGTTCCTCGTGCTCGTCAATGAGCAACCCGCCACCATCGCCGAAGGTGACGAAGCGCCCCGGGTCGCGACGCCCACGCTGGCGACGACGGACCCCGAGGACCTCACGACGGACTCCCCGATCCATGAGCCGTTCTACGTCTTGTCTCTGGACGAGGCGCTCGACAATGGCAAGAAGACCGTGGCGATCTTCGCGACCCCCGCCTTCTGCACGTCGGCTGCCTGCGGACCGATGATGCGCCAGACCAAAGAGATCAGCGCGGCGTACCCCGACGTCAACTGGGTCCATGTCGAGGTCTACGAAGGTTTCAACGACGATGGTTTCGCTCCCGACCTCGAGCACCTGGCGCCGGCAGTCGTCGAGTACCGGTTGCCATCTGAACCTTGGATCTTCGTGATGGATGAGACCGGTACGGTCGTGTCGCGGATCGAGGGAGTGCTCGCCGATGGCGAACTCGAAGCGTTCCTGGACGCCTGATCGCACGTGGTGACGCGCCTCATCGTCGTCGTCGTCATCGCCCTCGCGGTGCTCACGGCATGCGGCGGCGAATCGGACTCCGATGGGGTGCTCACCGGCGTCGTGGATCAGGTGACCGGCGACCGTGAAGTTGAGGCCTTCGTGATCGTCGACGCAGCAGGCAACAGCCACCGCTTCATCCCGATGCCGGGCCTGTTGTGCGGAGGCGAACCGATGCAGCATCTCCGAACGCACCTCGTCGAGCGGGACGAGATCGCCGTCACATTCGAACGGGATGCGTCAGGGGCCGGCGTCGCCACCGCCATCGATCACCGGAGCTGATCGAAGTGGGCTTCAGGCCTCGACGAGGCGCTCCGCGAGGAGTTCCGGGTCCTCGACGGGCTGCGGCGGACGTGCCATCACATATGACGACCACACGATGATGCTCCCACCGCTGACACCGGTGATGAGTGCCAGCGCCACCATGTCCGCAACCGACACCGTGGCGACTCCGTCGGCGAGTGAGCCGAGGAGGGACACACCGAGCGGGAAGACGGCGAACGCCACGACGCCGCCCACGATCGCTCCTACGGGAGCGATGATCCACAGCGTGATGCTCGCGGCTTCAGGATCGATGGCACGGGCGATGGCACGGGTGACGACAGCGAGGATGACGCCGGCGATGGCGGCGACGAGGATCGTCACGATCCACAGTGCGGATGCCGGTACGGCGAACACCGTCGTGACAGCTTCGCCCTCGCCCTCGATACCGAGCTTGGGTAGGCCACCGGTTGCACCGACGAACAGCATCGCCACAGCGCCGAAGACGAGTCCGACGATCGCTCCCACGCCGAATGCGCTGCTGTAGCTGGGCTTCATGGCCGCAAGTGTACCGCTACGCGTGACCGCACGACTGATCAACGGCTACAGACATCGGGTGCATAGATCCCGATGATCCGATCCGTGTCCTCGGTGCCCTCCACCGGTCCCCACAAGAGGAGCGATCCCGATGTCGAGCCGCGCACCTCGTAGATCTCTCCGAGGAGTGCGTCCGACGAGAAGGTGACGGTCTCGTTCGCGTAGATCGAGCGCATATCGCCAACGGTGTCGCCGATGGTGAGGCCGCTGAGTGTTTCGAGACCCGCAGCTGGATTGGTCAGGTCACCGAACGTGAGGTCGTGGCGATAGCCGTTGTAGATCTCGGTACCGCCCGGTTTCGTGACGATGGCCGCATAGGGACCGAACAGCAGGACGCGTTCGAGGTCGCCGGCGCACACACCGTACTGGCCGGTTGAGACCCGCCATCCGGTGTCCTCGGTGGGATCACCGAACGATGCGACGAAGCGGCCGATCGCCTCAGCGGCGTCATCGCCGAACACGATGTCCTTGATGTCATTGTCGTTGACGCGTGTCCCGTTCGTGATCATCTTCAGGCGGTCGACCTCGATCGCTGGCGGCACCGGGTCGAATGGGTCGCCGGCGGGAATCGTGGTCGTCGTCGGATCCGTGCCCTCGACCGTGGTGGTCGTTTCGCCTTCGACGGTGGTGGTGGTCTCGCCTTCGACGGTGGTGGTGGTCGTGTCTCCTGATGCCTGGTCGGAATCCTCTGGTGCGAGCAGCTGGAAGACCGCCACCGACAGGGCGATGAGGAGGAGGCCGATGATCAGGCCCGTGAGCAAGGGCGAACCCGGCGGTTGGGCCGGCGGAGTGGTCGGCGGTTCCATCGGGGGGAGTGGTTCGTTGCCCGACAGATCGGTCAGGTCCGCGTACGGGTCTGTCCATCCCGGAGGGTTCTGATGTGGATCCTGGGGATCGCTCACGAGGCTTCCTATCTCACCGTTGCCGCATTGTACGGTCTATTGGGACGGGGCCGCGGTCGATCCCCCGTCCTCGGAGGGCAGCAGCGACCCATAGGCGTCGCGGAGCACCTCGTCGAACGGTGCCGTGAGGACCACGATCGACTGGCCTTTCGTGGATCGGGTCAGCCGGACGGGTAGCTCGAGGCGCTTGATCGACTCGATGTCGATCGACCTGAGTCCCCATGCCAAGTTGACGGCTTCGCTGATCGAGAACCCGTCGTCGAGCACGAAGTTGTCGGCGAGGCTTGCCGCCTTCGTGGTCAGCTGGTTCGGTGAATCGAAGGCCTTGAGCTGGCTGAACAACTGGATGATCACATCCTGTTGGTGCTCGTTGCGTTGGAAGTCGCTGGCCCCGGGCACCGATCTCCAGACGCCGTTGACGAGTTGCTGGGTCTTGCGAGAGCGCACCCACGACAACGCCTGGGCTCCCGTGGCCTCCGTGCAACCGGCCGGGAGGTCGAGCTCGGCCTTGGCGTCACGGACCGGGTACTCGAGGCAGATCTCGACTCCGCCGACGGCATCCACCACGTTCTCGAAGCCGTTGAAGTCGAACCATGCGAAGTGGTCCACCTCGATACCGGTGATCTTCTCGACCTGAGACGACAACAGCGTCGGACCGTTGATGTCGTCGGCCGGACAGCCCTTGATGAGACTGTTGATGCGGCTGTTGCCGCCGGTGCACGGGTTCTCCACGTAGAGGTCTCTCGGCAGGGACACCATGAACGGGTCAGATCCGTTGGTCGGACGAACGAGATACACAATGACGTCGGCAGCTCCGGCGATCTCGTCACTCCCGATGACCAGCAGGGTCTCGTAGGCCTCGGTGGGGGCGGTGACACTCGGGGTGGAGTCGGGGGCCTCGTCGCCTTCCTCGAGTGTTCCGACGTCGTCGGGATCGTCTTGTGAAGTCGGTGCCCTCGAGCTACCGATGGCGCCTACGGCTCCCGTGTCGAGCGCCTGCGTCTCGACCTGGCGCCACGAGTTGATCAGTTGTGCCCCGGTGTACGTCGTGTATCCGACGAGGAGTAGTCCTGCGAGCACGGCGCCGAGCACGGCGGCACGCTTGGCGGGGCGGGGAGCCAGGGGAGCGGTCGCGTTGGACCGATTGCGTACGTAGCCGACCACGGGCGCTCCCGCGGCAGCGAGTTGGTCGACGGCCGTCTCGACGGTTGCAGGATCCGCACCGTCGGTGAGGACGAGGATTGTCCCGTCGGCGTGTGCTCCCAGCTCGGGGGTCGCACTCGACCACATGACCGGGGGAACGTCGATGACGATCAGATCCGCATGCTCGGAGACCACATCGAGGGCGTCGGCGACGAGGATCCCAGCCAGATCCGACGGATCGGCTGGTTGGTCACCGGCGGGCAGCATCGGGAAGCTCGAACCGTCGTCGAGTGTCCACATACGCGTTGCCGTTGTGAGCGTTGCTGTGCCCCTGGCGACGTCGGACAGACCCGGTGAAGTTCCCGATGAGAGGAACCGACCAATGCCGTGCGCCGAGGGATCAGCGTCGACGAGCATGACTCGCCGCCCTGCCTTGGATGCGGCGATCGCGAGGTTCAATGTGACGCTCGAGGCGCCCATGCCCGGACTCGGTGAGCTCACCAACAGGACGCGTCCCGTCGTGTGTCCTTCGATCTCGCGCAGTATCCCCGTGAAGCGGTCCGTCGTCTCGTCCTCGACGAGCGTCGGGGCGGGAGCCGAACCGATCGGTGGGATGGATCCGAGGCACGGCATGCCCTCGAGCGTTCCGGCCAGCGACGGCCCCTGACGCGACCTGGAGGATACGAACCACGCCACGGCCCCGGCGGCGCCTCCGACTACGCCAGCGACAGCCACACCGAGGTTGGTGTCCCACACGATGAGGACGGCGGCGAATACCACCAGCGAAACGGCGAGTGCCAGGAGGTTGGAGAGATTGAAAACCCTGCGCATATTCAGGTCGCGCGGATGGTCGTCGGCTTCACGGTCGTCCCCGTCGTGAGATCAAAGGTAATGGTACGGGCTGTGTGGGTTAGGGGGTGCGGATCACGCCTCGTCACAGGGGGTCGGGCTGTGGATGCCCTCGATCAGGTCGTCCGCGTCGGTGCCGGTCACCGGTCCCCACAGGAGAAGTTCGCCGCCATCGACGAGCCTGAAGTGGTCGACGCCATCGATGACTTCGAATGCGATCGTGAACTGTGCGTAGATTCGCTCGAGATCGGCGACGGTGTCACCGAGGGCGAGTCCGGACAGCGTCGTCAGTCCGAGGAGCTGGGTGCTGTCGGGACCCCCGAAGCGGTAGGACACGAAGGTCGCGTCAGTCCCGAAGCCGTCGAAGATGGCGCTCAACTCGTCCCACTGGAGGGCGTATGACTCGGCTGGGGGGCACAAACCGTCGATCGTTGCCGCCGTCGCCTCTCCGAGGCTCGCGGTCAACCGGCCGGCAACATCGCTGATCGGTGTTCCGATGTCGATCGGTCCGATGCCAGCTGCACGCAGGGTCAGTTCGTCCGTGGGGATCGGATCGCCTACGGGTTCCCACGTCGAGGGCGGCGGGACGGCGATGGTGGTTGTCGTGGTGTCAGCCACGGTCGTCGATGTCGTGGCGGTCGTGCTGGTCGCAGTCGTCGTTGTGGTGACCTCGGTGGTCGTGGTCTCTGCGGCGATCGTCGTGGTCGGAGTCGACGATCCGTCGATGAACACCAGCGCCCATACCACCACCACGGCCACGAGCAGGATGAGCGGGATGAGCCATCGAGCCATGCTCCGGGGCTTGTCGGGGGGGAGTGTCCAGTCGTCGAAGGAGAATTCGCCGGTGTCGTCGAGAGCGGAGGTGCCCGGCGTGGCGGGTGGAGGCGAAACCGTTGCCGCCGCCGCAGGAACGACGACGGGTGCGACCGGCGGATCCTGATCGGGTGCGTCCGGCGGTGTGCTCGTCGACGGCGGAGGCTCCGCTGCCGAGCCATGGTGCCCGGATGGTGGTGGGGCTGCGGATGACTCGTCGTCGATCCGCACGTCGATCCAGCCCTTGCCGCACTTCGGACAGGACGTTTCGTCAGCGGGCCGAGGGGTACCGCAATAGACGCACACGGGAAGATGGGAGGAGGTGTCGCTCATCGCCGCGAGCATACGGAGCGCGCCACGGAAGATGAGGTAATGCGACCGGCATCACGTCGTTCGGGTGGGTGGCTCAGATGTCCTTGCAGGGACGCACATTGACCTCCACCGAGGCGTTGGCCAATTCATCGAGCATGGCGTCGCGAGCCTTCTGCCATGGGACATGCAGGGCGCACAGGTCGCTCTCGGGGCAGGGGATGCCGCGTTGGACGCATCCCTGGTCCTCGATGCGGCCCTCGATGGTCTCGATGACATCGAGGACGCTGACCTCTTCGAGGCCGACGAGGAGCCGGTAGCCGCCCCGTGGGCCGGGGGTGGAGGCGATCCAGCCTGCCTTGACGAGGGGGGAGATCACCTGGGGCAGGTAGTGGGTCGTGATCCCGAGCTTGTCGGCCAGCCATTTTCCAGCGACCAGGCCGCCCTCGGCATCGCCGATGCATCGCAGCGATTTGAGTGCAAGGTCGGACTTCTTGGTCATCTCGAGTCGCACGATGGTTTCCTTAGTCTCTCGGTAGGCAATATACCCGGTGGTTCCCCATCGTGCGACCGAATCGCCCCTGGGAACGTGGATGGGTCGGGACGTTCGTTCCGACCCATCGCTGTCCGGATCGCCTACTGCTGCGCCTTCAGGTAGGCGGCGACGTCTCGCATGTCCTGGTCCGAGAGCGAGGGATCGCCGCCGCGCGCGGGCATGGCAATGCCCTGCGTGTTCTCGGGATCGTCAGCGGCACGACCGACGATGATGAAGGCTGCGAGTTCCTCTTCGGTCATGTCGGCGACGAAGTCGCTCGGGGCCAGCTGCTTGCCGAGGCCGTCGATGCCCTGGAGGTCGGCACCGTGGCACGCTGAGCACACGCCCGAATACACGGATGCGCCCGCAACCGGATCGCCGGGCCCTGCCGCTTCGCCGCCGGAGCCGCCGGATGCGTCGCTGTCACTGCCGCCGCCGCATGCGGCGAGGGCGAGCGCAAGGATCGCAATGACGATCATCACCTTCTTCATGCTGAATCGCTCCTGTGTCCCGGAGATACGTAAGTTCCTGAATTCCTTACTTGGCAATTATACCGATAGCTCGCGCCATGTCGCATCGCAGGTCTGGTCGACCTCACGACGCCACGGAGATCACATCGCCCAGATGCGTGGCCTCGAGCTCGGTGAGCATGGCCCGCCTCGCCTTCGTCCACGGACCGTGGAGGGCGCACGTCACGCCGGTGGTGTGGATCGGTCCGAGGTGGAGGCACCGCGAGTCGTCGATCGGCCCCTCGACGGCTTCGATGAGCGAAAGCAGAGAAATGGCTTCGAGGTCGACGGCGATCACGTATCCACCGTGTGGCCCCGACACCGATGAAACCCATCCAGCCCTGGTGAGTGGAGCCATGACGTGCGGCAGGTACTGCCCGGACACGTCGAGGTTCTCGGCGAGATCGTGGCCGCTCACGCGGTCGCCGTGGGCAGTCGCGATGAACTCCAGCGCCTGGAACGCGAGATCCGTCTTCTTCGTCAACTCGAGTCGCATGTCGAAATCCTAAGTTGTTGACTAGGCAATTGTAGCGAAGGTCGTCGTCCATGTCATCAACAATCTCACGGGCGACCCGCATCAACGCAATGAACCGGATCCTGCGCCCGTCGCCAAGGGTCAGGTTCCGCGGGATCCGGTCACGGCTGCCATTCCGGCGAGAGCGAGGTAGGTGATCCCCGACACCGTCCTGGTGGTGCGGGCTGCGCCGGGTCGATTGCGGATCGCGCCGCCGATCCGCCCGCCAAGGAGGGCGTAGACGGAGTCCGACACCAGCCCGATCACGACGAGGGTCATCCCGAGCACCAGCGACTGGAGTGCCGCGTCCGGTGCCGTCGGATCGACGAACTGTGGGAGGAATGCGAGGAAGAACATGGCCACCTTCGGATTGAGGACGTTGACGATCACGCCCTGGGCGAAGACGCGACGCAACGGCGAGGCCCCTGTGGTGGGTTCGAGGAACGAGTCGTCCTTGGAACGCAGGGTGCGCACGCCGATCCAACCGAGGTAGGCGACGCCCGCCCACCGGACGATGGAGAACAGCGTCTCGGAGCTCGCGAGGACCACCGACAACCCGACGACGGCGGCGAGGACATGTATGGCCGACCCGAGGTTCACGCCGACGGCCGATGCCAAGCCGGCTCCGCGGCCCTGGCTGATGCTCCTCGTGAGGATGTAGATCACCGCCGGTCCCGGTACCACCACCAGCACCACGGAGGCGGCCATGACGAGGATCAAGGTGTTCGCATCCGGCATGATCCCGATCCTATCGATGGACGGATCGGCGGTCCCCGGGCAGGATCGCGATGAACCCCGTGCAGGGCCGGAGCGGCCGGGTCGTCGGCTCGTCGCCACCGGGTAGGAGCGCCACCTTCGTACCTTTCGGCCAGAAAGTGGGTTCACAAACCGAACACGCT
>Ga0316197_10003902_pt1 | contig 10602 bp, 16 predicted proteins | sample OudBiesiAoxic_MG_FD_204939 | JGI IMG/M metagenome (GOLD analysis project Ga0316197, IMG submission 204939) | Coastal sediment microbial communities from Oude Bieten Haven, Netherlands - site A oxic | ecosystem: Environmental > Aquatic > Marine > Coastal > Sediment | place: Netherlands... | reverse complement strand
ATGACATGCGAGCCGCGGACGAACGTCTTCGTGATCTCGTCTGGCTCCCACAGCTCGGCTTTCGAGGCTTCTTCGTCCAGCATGTGTTCAAGCACGTGGGAATTGTGGGCGGAGTCGGCGTGGGTGGCGGGAGTCTGGTCTACGCGGCCGTCCTCTTGCGGCCTGCAGAGGGCTTCTTCGCCGATCCGGCATGGTCGCAGCTCGGACTGGATTGGAGAGCAGAGCTTGCGGACCACTACGAGAGGGCGTCCCAGATGCTCGGTGTCACTCGCAATCCGGACCGTAGCAAGATGGACGACTGGCTTCAGGCCACGTCGGAATCCATGGGCGCAGGGGATTCCTTTGGATCCGTCGATCCGGCCACTCGAAGGTGACGGTTACGAAGTGCGAACGGTCAGCCCGTTCTCCTCTCAAAAAACGCATGCTCTCCTCCGCGCGAAGTCCGTGATTGTCGCGGCTGGAGTGGTGGGCAGCCTAGACTTGCTATTTCGCTGCCGCGATGAGCTCGGAACGCTTCCCGAGATTTCCACTAGGCTCGGCCAAGTCGTTCGCACCAACAGCGAGGCGATCGTTTCGGCCCTCGCTCCAGACGTGGATGAGGATCTGACGGATGGCGCCGCGATTTCGTCTCACTTCTATGTCGGCGACCACACACACATCACCCAGAACCGCTTTCCCCCGGGCTACGAGTTCATGCGCTGGTATCAGGGCCCCTTGGTCGACGGTTCCACTCCCCTACGCCGCGCGCTGAAGACCTTGGCGCAGATCCTCGTGCATCCGCTTCGCTCGCTCCGAAGCTGGTTTGCGCGCAACTGGCACAAGCGCGTCGTCCCGCTGACGGTGATGCAAAACCTCGATAGCCAGATCGCCTTTCGTTTCCGCCGAGGCTTGTTCTCGCCCTTTCGGCGTCGGCTCAGCTCGGAGATGGCTCCAGGGCAGGCCGTGCCATCCTATATTCCGGAGGCCAACGAAGCGGCTCGCAGGCTGGCCGAGCACATCGGCGGCACGGCACACAACACCCTCCTCGAAACCCTGGGCAATGCCTCGGTGACCGCGCACATACTCGGTGGATGCGCGATCGGAGCGGGACCTGAAAGCGGCGTCGTCGATATCGACCATCAGGTCTTTGGTCACCCCGGGCTCTTCGTCACCGATGCGGCCGCCATCCCGGCCAACGTGGGCGTCAACCCCTCGCTCACCATCGCTGCCCTCGCGGAGCGTTTTAGCGCCCGCTTTCCTCCGAAGGACGCAGACCCCGGCTGAACGAAGAAGAAGCCAAAGCGCAGATAGGCCAGAAGGTTGCTCTGCTGCCACGAAACGTGAATCAAGGTCTGCGCGATTCGGGCCCCGATCAGCGTGAGCGCCAGGCTGTCCAGCGCAGCGCTCTGTGCGCCGCTGACCACGATGACCAGGACGATCGCGCCATAGATTGGCAGATTCTCGAGGCAGTTCAGGTGGGCGCGCATCGCGCGGCGGTATCGATCTGAACCAGGATCGACCAAACCGCGAACGCGAGTAGCACCCAGACCGGAATCGACATTGTCATGACGTACTCGCAGACTGGCGAGCCGTAGCACTTGTTCGGGCGGCAACGGCATCGGGTTCGGTATGGGCCGGGTGGGCGACCTCGAAGTCCACTGCGATCGGGGTGCCATTGCGAAGGGTGTCGAGGGTGACGCAGAGCTTCTCGGCCTGTCGGACGAGGATCGCGCCGACCTGGGGGTCCGCCTCGGGATCGAGCTCCAGTGCGAGCCGGCACTGCATCTGACGAAACCCCGGTCGGACCGAACGGCTCATCGCGAGACAACCTCGAACATCCGCGTCGCCGTTGACCTCGACTTCGAGCCGTTCGATGCGGACGCCGAGTCGATCGGCGATCATCCGCACCGTGCTGTCCATGCAGGCCGCGAGCGCCGCGCAGAGGAGGTGTCCCGGATTGGGGAGGTCGTCGAAGCCTCCGACCTTGTCGTCGATGCCGTAATCCCAGGCGACTTCTGGAAACCCAGTCGGAAAGATCCTTCCATGCACGGCATCGGTCGTGCCCGTGTAGAGCGTCCGCACTTCCTTATAAGAGAGCGCCTTGGCCGGATCCTCGCGATACAGCGGGCGGAGGGGGTCTTGGCGGCGGGCGACGAGGGATTCTGCGTTCTTCATGGGGTTGCTCCTGCTTAGAACGCACGATCGTGCGCCTTAACTAGACCGTACGACCGTGCGTGCTAAGAGTCAAGAAAGAAAATGACCTCATCCAAACGCATCCGAATCGACGGTGAGAAGTCCCGGGAACGCGTACTCGAGTCGGCGATACGACTCGCGGCGATCGAAGGACTCGAGCGGCTCTCGCTATCACGTCTCGCCGAAGCCGCAGGGCTCAGCAAGAGCGGGCTCTTTGGGCTCTTCGGCTCCAAAGAAGACCTGCAGTTCGCGATCATCGACAAAGCGCGGGAGGTCTTCACGCACGAGGTGGTGATGCCGGCCCTTGCCGCTCCCGAAGGCGCACGGCGATTGCGCGCGCTCTGCGAGGGCTACTTGGATCACATCGCCTTTCGGGAGTGGCCGAGCGGATGCTTCTTCGCCTCGGTGGCGGCCGAAGTGGGGGGCCGCCCCGGGCCGATCCGCGATCGCGTGGCCAAGGATCAGAAGCAGTGGGCTTCACTGCTCAGGCAAAGCGCGACGCGCGCCGCAGAGCTCGGGCAGCTCCGTTCGGAGGAGTCGCCCGAGCAACTCGCCTTCGAGCTCGGCGCAATGCTCACCGGCGCCGACATCGTGTACTTGCTCCATCGCGACCCCGAAATCTTGGAGCGGGTGCGCTCCGCTCTCCAAGCGCGTCTCGGAGAGGGAGGCAGCTCGGAGTCACGTTAGAAGCTCACGTCGATGACGAGATTGAAGGCAGCGCGCTGACCGGTCTCACTCGCTGGTGGGTGGATCTTGGATCTGGTCGTCTTCGACCAGAAATCTCGAGCTGTCGCGTACCTGCTTGACCGTCGAGCGATAGTCGTCGCGTTCGAAGTAGGCCTGGAGTGGCAGGTTGATGGCGAGAACCTGTGGGCGTCCCTGCCATCGAAGCGTGTCGCCATCGACCTCTCGGACTCGTCCCGTGGCGACGGCGCTGCTGGCATCTCGCAAAGAAAGGTCGGCCAGATCCCGCTCGAGCGCGCGGAACCTCCCCTCGTCGACTGGATCGACGAACTTCATCGCCCTTCCATAGAGGTTGGCGTTGTGGAATCCCTGCGGGTTGTTGACCAGACCGTCGCAGCCAAGTCGTGTCGCCATGAGCCGTAACAGCTCCCCCTGCCAGCGGAACAAGCCGAGGCCCGGATATCTTTGGTCAGGCAGCGGCGGTTGATCGGACGCGAAGTCGGTACGGGGATCCTGCATCAGCAGCCATTCGATGCTCAGCATCCGATGCGTGGTGCCGTCGGGGAGTCGCAGCGGACGAAAGCCGAGGACCATCTCGATCAGCAGGTGTTCCGCATCCCGCTGGTCAAAATGGATACGCAGCCTGTGACGTGACGCATCGCTCGTGTCGAGCGATAGAAGTAGTTTCTCGAAGCCCTTGTCACGCAGCAACTGCAAGAAGCCATACCGCTCGAGCGCGAGCTGCCCACCTTCGGCGCTGTACAGCCCTAGGAAGCGATCGACCCGGCCTTCCGGTGGCCCCAACAGGCTCGCTAGATCACTCTCCGACAGCTGCGGGTCCTCGTGGGTAAGTTCTGCACGTGTCAGCCGGTCGTAGACGCGACCGTATTGGGCTTGGACGCCAGCGGGCCGAAGCCAATCACGCAGATCGCGCAATCGGTTCACTATCCCCTCGCGAACGCTCGTCATGAGGACGGATGGTAAACGCTTTTCGTGGTCCTAAGAAGTGGTCTCGTTCCAGCCCGGCGAGGTACCTTCGAGCAGCTCCAGCGCCATACGGATCACCTCGGTGTCTGAGCGTGCGGTAGGCTCCTGCGGAGCCTCGACAGACGCAGAACGTCCTCGTGCTTGAAGCGAAAGCTCTTCAGCACGGACGGAGACTTTCCTTTGCGACCGACCTCCGTCACCCAGGGCAGGTATCGGTCGGGCGACACACCGCGAAAGCTCGGTGCCGCTTTGCCGTGACGGATGGCGTGCATGACCGCCGCCACATCATCGGGAAGGTCCTTGGGCAACCGCAGCAGTTGGGGCTTCTTCACAAGCACGGCGGGGAGGAGCTCCATGATTCGGGGCTCCACGGTGCCAGCCCACAGCGCCTCTTCGAGCGGCACCCGCTTGTCGTAGAGCGGGATTCCTTTGATGGTGGTCGCCAATAGGCCCTCGGCAACGAACCGGCCTATCACCTTTCGAAAGCGCGGATCTCGCTGCTTTCGACGTAAGGTTTGATACCGCTTGCGCGCCCTGGCTTGGAGATCGTCCTGGGCGCGGGTCATGCGAACTGCTCCAAGTCCACAGCATACTTCTGCGCCAGTTCGAAGAAGCGCTCGCTTGGGCCTTTCGCCAGGTACTCGGTGATCAATCCCATGTTCTTCTCGGGCGCTTTGCAAGCCTTGGAAATCAGTACTGCGTCCGGATCAGCGACCTGTGCATCGACATACGTGCCCTCGTACAGCAGGTCGTACTGCGTCTCTCGAGGCATCCAAACCTCGTGCCCGTGCGGATCGAGAACCTTTCCGTCTTTCGCCAGCAGACGCTCGAACTCTTTCTGGACAGCCCCGTCGTAGTCTGCGTACGCATCCAGGTCTGTTCTTAGAAAGTTTCGAGGCGGTGGGAATCGAACATCGGGCGATTCACCCGGTTCAGATCATTCTTGAACGGTTTCGCGGACAGGTGTCGATGAGAACACGTCCAAAGAACACGAACAAAACGCGTTACCGGACATTCTTATCACAATGTCACAAATCCCCGTGCCCGATGTGACGCAAGAGCTTGCGGACGTCTCGGCGTTGCACGCCTTGTTTGCGGCAGTGCAACGGAACGAAGAATGATTGTCGGGGCACGATTGCTCGCCGGATACGGTCACCGACCTTCCGACGGCTTCTCTTTGAGAACCGCGAGGGCTTCTTCAAGCGCCGGAATCTGTGCCAAGTCGCGCGATCGGCCCGCCGCGCGTTTGCTCACGATGATGCGCTCCAATGGCAGAACCTTGAGCGCAATCTCGTCGATCTCAATGCTTTTGGCTCGACTGAATTCTCGTTCAAACGAGTCCAGGCCATCGGCATGGGTGACGACATCGAATCGATCTGCGTCCGCCAGCCCTCCGATTTGCGGTGGCCGCATCCCAAATGCTCCTGATACCCAAACGCCGCCCGCAGCCTTGGCAGCCTCTGCGATGCGAGGGTCCGTGGCATCCTCAAACCAGAGGTCCATATCGACGGTCGCAATCCGGGCTCCTTGGGCGTTCGCGGCGCTTGCCCCGATCAACAAGTAGCGAACTCCGCGCTCACGAAGCTCTAACAAGAAGCGACGTTCACCTGGAGTGAGCAACATCGCCAAGCCCCGCAGCTCTGAGGCCAAGCTCGATGCGCTCAGCCGGGCTTAGAGCCAGACCTCGAATTACGTTCCAGACTCCATTCACATCGAGGGCGTATTTGGTAGCAATCGCCTGAGCCTCTTCCCATTGTTGCACCAGCTCGCGCGCCAATGCTCGTTCTTCAGCTGTCGTTGCTGAGGAGGCGGGCTCTGAAACAGGGGATGATGGACTCACGCGCGCAATATAGCAGGGGACGTCGCCAAGGCGACTGTGCTCCGCGTCACCATCATGATCGCACCGCTCGAGGGGGTCATGGCCGAACCGGGGGGCGGTGGGAATCGAACCCTGAGCGCAGCGATACGCTAACCCGAAGCGCACACACGGTTTTCCCGCGTATCGCTTTCAACGGCATCCGTCCCGGCTTCTTACTCCCGTACCCGACAGGACCCTAGAATCCTCCTGCTTGCCCTGCGCTCTGGTCACTGTCTGGTCACTGACAATCCGGGCTGGCCGGCGCGTGATACCCTTCGGAGGTGTCCAGTGGTGCGCTCTCTGAGATCTTTCGAGCCCTCGATGATGCGGATGCTCGCTACTTGGTGGTCGGCGGCGTCGCTGTGGTCTTTCACGGTCATCCGCGGTTCACGGCAGACCTCGACCTCGTGCTGGATCTGACGTCGACGAATGCATCTGCCGCGATCGCGGCGCTGCGGACGCTCGACTATCGGCCCCGTGCCCCGGTTCCTGCAGAGGACTTCGCGAACGATGAAGCTCGCGCGAAGTGGCGTGAGGAGAAAGGGCTGACAGTGTTCTCGCTCTGGAGTCCGAGTCACCCTGGTACAGAGGTCGACCTTTTCGTCGAAGAGCCGTTCGACTTCGAGGAGGCTTGGTCTCGCCGGCTCGATGCGGTCCTGGATGACGGCACGACGGTGCACGTCGTCGGGCTCGATGACCTGCGGTCCCTCAAGCAAAGCAGTGGCCGGCCCAAAGACCTCGACGACATAGAGAAGCTCGATCAAATCGCGCGTGCTATGCTCAGGCGAGATGACGATGACGGATAAGCGCGGTTGGAAGCTCCATGAGGAGGAACAGCGCATAGCCTGGCTTCAACTCACGCCCGCACAGCGGCTCGCATGGCTCGAGGAGGCGAAGCAATTCGCTGAAGCCGCGAAACGCGCGCGGAAGATCGCCACAGACGACCGCAAGAGCCAGCCCAAGGGGGCTTAGCGAGCGTTTCCTAAGGGGCTACGCGCTGACTGCAAGCGCACCGGCACGGGAGGTGGTCGCTGTATCGGCAATCGGAGTAGTGGAGGCGGTGGGAATCGAACATCGGGCGATTCGCCTGGCTCCGACGATTCTCGAAGCGTTTCTCGGACAGATATCGATGAGAAATCGTCTAAACAACACGAGGAAAAGGGGTTACCGGACATTCCTATGACAATGTCACAAACGCCTCTGCCGGACGTGACCCGCGAGCTCGTGGAAGTTGGCGCGGTGATCGCGGTGATCCGCGGCGTGAAGAGCGAGGCTCCAATGTGGTGATGCGGCAAGTCCGAGATCGGCGGACACATTCGGAAAGGCCCGATACAGATTTTCGGAAGGTCGCTAATCCGGTTGGGCTGGCGACGTACGTGCCGACTCCGTCAAACGCGTCGCATCTGCTGTCCGAGAGGGGTCGATCTGCATCCGGTATCTTCACCGCGCGCTCAACGAGTAGCATCCGCAGCTCAAGACGCCAGAAACGCGACCATACCGGTCCCCACTCCGAGGCAGAGCGACAGTGGCGAATACAGCAGCGTGTCCATCCGGGAAAAGGAGGTGTTGCGCACCTGCTTGAAGAAGCCGACATATCGGAACTCGCCCACGGCGCGGAGGAAGAAGGCCACCGCTACACCCCAACAGCCGAGTGGCACGAGCGACGAAGGGAGGAGCGCCGGTCCGATGCCGGCCCGCTGGGCCACCAAGAGTGCGGCGACAGCCAGGAGTGCAGCCACCACCAGCGTGGATACCGGACCGGGTCGGAACAGCGGTTGCCCGTCGCGCTCCGGCAGCACCTGCGTGTTTCCGGCGCGGCCGCCCAGGGCCCAGAAGATATGAAGCAAGCTGAGCACGCTGAAGATGCCCGCTACGAGCCAACCTAGTGCCATCACGCCCGACATTTCCATCACCCTGGCTCCGCGACCCCGCGGCGCTCGGCAATTCGCTGTGCGTACACTACCACGAACCGCAGTGCACCCCAGCATTCGGGACCTACGTCGAGCCGATTCCCGCAGGTTGACGCGACGGGCGCCGGTGCCCATGAGTCCTACGATGACCATGAGCGCGCCGCCCGCCAAGATCCGCATCGACATCGTCTCGGACGTGGTCTGTCCGTGGTGCATCATCGGCTACAAGCAGTTGCAAGAGGCGCTCTCGCGTCTCGATGGCGAGGTCGACGCCGAGATCCAGTGGCACCCCTTCGAGCTCAACCCGATGATGTCGGCCGAAGGCCAAGAGCTTCGCGAGCACATGCGGCAGAAGTACGGGACGAACCGCCAACAAAGCGACGCGGCGCGGGACCGTCTGACGGGAATCGGCGATTCGCTCGACTTCCCGTTCAACTTCTACGAGGGCCAACGCATCTACAACACCTTCCTCGCGCATCAGTTGCTGACCTGGGCAGGGCAGCATGGCAAGCAATCCGAGCTCCAAATGGCGCTGTTCGAGAGCTACTTTTCGAAACAGGAAAACGTCGCTGATGAACAGGTTCTGGCCGCGGTAGCGGGCCGTGTACGGCTCGACGAAACCGAGGCCGCCGCGGTGCTCGAAGATGGCCGATATGCAGCGGACGTTCGCGAGCATCAGCGCTTCTGGTTGAGCAAGGGCATTCAAGCGGTACCATCGTTCATACTCGACGGCCGCTACTTGATTCCGGGCGCGCAAGATGCGGATGTGTTCGTCGCCGCGTTGGAAAAGCTCGCAGAAGAGACGGCCGCGGCGCTCAGGCCAACCGAAACTGGCGTCGTTTGAGTCGCCTCCAACGTGTTGCAATCTGTGAATTCAATCTGAGGAGTCTAACATGGCCAAGCAATTTTCGGGTGACGCGCTGCAGTTGCGATCCATGATCAAACAGGACGGCACGCTCGAGCTGTCGCTCGCAACGATGCCCATCCCACAACCCAAAGACGACGAGGTGCTGGTCCGTGTCGAAGCGTCGCCGATCAACCCGTCGGACCTTGGACTCCTGTTCGGTGCCGCGGACCCCACGACCATGCGGTCGTCGGGTAGTGCTGATCGTCCGATCGTGACGGCAAGCGTTCCCGACAAGTTGATGCGTGGAATGGCAGCACGGGTCGATAAGTCGCTGCCGGTTGGTAACGAAGGCGCCGGCATCGTGGTCGCGGCCGGTGCTGACGAGTCCGCGCAGGCGTTGATCGGCAAGACTGTCGGGATGATCGGCGGAGCCATGTACTCGCAATACCGTTGCATTCCGGCAAAACAGGCACTTCTGTTGCCTGATGGCACTACGCCGGCAGAAGGCGCGTCGTGTTTCGTCAATCCGATGACTTCGCTCGCTATGGTCGAAACCATGCGCCTCGAGGGTCACAGCGCTCTCGTACACACCGCCGCGGCGTCCAATCTCGGCCAGATGCTGCAGAAGGTCTGTCTCAAGGACGACGTACCGCTGGTCAACATCGTGCGAAAAGCGGAACAGGTCGAACTGCTCCGGGGCATGGGCGCCTCCCATGTCTGCAACTCGAGCGAACCTACGTTCATGAAAGACCTCACAGACGCGCTGGTCACCACCGGTGCGACTTTGGCGTTCGACGCCATCGGCGGGGGTACGCTGGCGGGGCAGATCCTGACGTGCATGGAAGCGGCCGCGAGTGCGAGTGGGGCCGCGTACAGCCCATACGGCTCCACCACACACAAGCAGGTCTACATCTATGGCGGACTGGATCGCAGCCCCATCGTACTAACCCGAAGCTTCGGCATGGCCTGGGGCGTTGGTGGGTGGTTGTTGTTTCCGTTTCTCCAGAAGATCGGAACCGAAGCCTCTCAGCAGTTGCAGGGACGCGTCGCGGCCGAAATCAAGACCACCTTCGCAAGCAGCTACACGCGAGAAGTTTCCCTCGCCGAGGCCCTGACCCTCGAGGCTATCTCGGTGTACGGAAAACAGGCGACAGGCGAGAAATACCTGATCAACCCGAACAAGGGGCTCGCCTGACTTTTTCGGAGACGAAAACGGGCGTTTGAACCAGGACGGGACTCGGCTGCATACGTGACGACCCGCATTTCACGTTCTGTGGGCCCACGGGTTCGATGAAGTCCGGGGTGTTCGGCACGGCGAGAACGAAGTGCCGTCGGTCCGAATCAAACCAGTCGACCATTGACCAGCGACCCCGAACGAGGCTTCCAGAACTTCAACGCTCTCTCGGACCATTGCGACTGACCTGCGCTCTTGCGTGGTCTGCCCAAACGGCGGCGTCGCACACGGCCCTCGCCGCGTTCACGTTCTCCGTGTCGCCTTCTGCAACGAAGGTTCTTGCCAGTGATTTTGCCACCCGAGATCAAAGCGAAATGATCTCAAATGTTTATCAGTGGAGGCGGTGGGAATCGAAAACATCGGATTTCGTGCCGATTCGCGCAACTACGGATAATCACGGGAAACCGGATCCCGAGTTACCGGAAACGAAAGACAGCGAAAAGCACTTTCGGGAAACCGCTTTGCCAACTGGCAAAATCGAACGCGAGACCGCGCAGGGAGGGGCGAACGTGGGAGATATGCCCAACGCCGAGACCTTGGGCAGGTTGGCGCGAGAAGTCTTATCGAACTCCCGGCATGCCGAGTCGCGAGAGCTGGCACGGGCTGTCCTGCAGTTACTGGCGGGTTCCAAGAAGCAACCTTGATGCAAGATTAGCGAGTTAATGCATTGCATTAATACAGTAATCAGTGTAGGATGTTCTACGTGATTCGAGGCTTTGCTGACAAGGTCACTGAGGACCTCTATCACGGGAAGAACTCGAAAGATGCTCGTCGGATTCCGAAATCAATTTGGAAGCTCGTTCAACGCAAGCTCGATCTGCTCAATCGCGCCGCCTCGCTCCGAGACCTTCGGGTTCCACCGAACAACCGACTGGAAAAGCTGCGCGGGGACCTCGAGGGACTTCATTCG
>Ga0316197_10003901_pt1 | contig 10605 bp, 2 predicted proteins | sample OudBiesiAoxic_MG_FD_204939 | JGI IMG/M metagenome (GOLD analysis project Ga0316197, IMG submission 204939) | Coastal sediment microbial communities from Oude Bieten Haven, Netherlands - site A oxic | ecosystem: Environmental > Aquatic > Marine > Coastal > Sediment | place: Netherlands... | reverse complement strand
CGAGCTTGATTTGATTACCAGATAATTTTAAAGTCGCTCTGTCTATATTTTCACCTGTAGTTTTATGTTTCCAATCATGTCTAAACGAGTTTTCTCCTAAAACCAAAAGAATTATATCTGATTTCTTGGCTTTGGAATAGGCCTCTTTTATGTTTTCTTCTGTGATTTCTTTAGAACGGTCTCCAGAATCAAAATAATTTACCTCATAACCATTTTCTTTACCAATGGATGTTATGCCTTCAACCATTGTAATAATATTTTCATCTGGTTGTACGGATACCCAATCTCCTAAAGTTGTTTGGTTATTTGCATTTGGTCCTGTTATAAATATATTTTTTCCAATACCATTTTTAGCTAGTGGTAATAACTTCTTTTTATTTTTCTGAAGCACAATTGATCGTCGAGCTTGTTCTAAAGCATTTTTTTGATGTTCCTCAGAAAATTTAAAGTCGTTTACTTTTTCAATATCTACGTACGGATTTTCAAATAATCCCAACTTAAATTTTGCTTCTAAAATTTTTTGACATGCGTAATTTACGCGTGATTCATCTACTTTTCCTTCTTTAACCAATTCAATTAAGAAAGTATCAAAAGCAGGTCCATGCATATTCATATCCATTCCTGCATTTACTGAGAATTCTATTGATTGCTTAAAATCTTTTGCGACATGATGCCAAAGAGCAATACGCGATATATCATTCCAATCACTTACATAAAACCCATTAAAACCCCAGCGATCACGCATTAAATCATTCATCATAAACTTGTCCATGTGGCCTGGCATACCCGCTACTTCGTTGTGTGCTGACATAATAGAAAATACATTCGCCACTTGAACAGCTCTTCTGTATGGCGGCAAGAACACTTCAAATAAGGTTCTTTTAGAGACATCGGTTGGTGAAGCATTTAACCCATTTATCGACGAACTACCGGCAATTAAATGTTTGGCACATGTTATGACCTTATCTTTACCTTTAAAATCATTTGACTGCATGCCTGAAATGGTTGCAATACCCATATTACCAACTAAGTATGGATCTTCACCGAAAGTCTCTCCTGTGCGTCCCCAGCGTGGGTCACGCAATACATCAATATTTGGAGTGAATGACCAATGCATTCCGTTGGCCCTCATTTCAAGAGCAGTTTGTCTACTGCCTTCCTTAATTAATTCATCGTCAAACGTTGCTGCTTGTGAAATTGGTGATGGATAAATAGTTGATCCACTTACTAAACCATTACCATGAATCGCATCAATCCCAATTAATAAAGGTATTTTTAATGGTGATTTTTGTGCTAATTCTTGCAATTCATTTGCCTCTTCAGGTGTTACCACATGCAAAAATGAGCCTATCTTTCCTTCAGTAACAAGTTTTGCCACGTCCTTACTTAACATTCCTGGATAAAAACCTAGTGCATCATTTTTTTCTAAATCAGCTGCAGTAATATTATTTTCAGCATGTTTCATATGCTCTAAACCTACATATTGACACATTTGATAAACCTTATCTTCTAGGGTCATCTTTTCCATCAAATTTGCAATCCTATCTTCAACAGAAGCAGAAGAGTTTAAATACAAGGGAGTATTATCTGTAAATCCTTTATCTTTTTTACAAGAATATAGAGTTATAGCAATGACTACTATAAAAAATGAAATACGATTCATGTTTTAATTTATTTTAACTTAGAAAGATTGAATAGTACTTAATCATTAATGAGGTTATTACCAGATATTTCTGCTAAAGGAATAGGAATAACCATTTCATTTTCAATATTTTCAAATATGAAATCTCTATTATTTATACTTCCATAAAAATCAACAGCAGCATTATGATGATCAATTTGTTCTTGAAAACGTCCTAAACCTCGTCTTCTCATATCAAACCATTCGTGACCTTCCCCATTAAGTTCATATTCACGTTCTTTCATGATGCGTTCTCTAAATTCTTCTTGCGTTGGTACGCTTGAAGCATCCCAATCAGCTGGTTGAACAGTTGAACCAGAACTCGTAGTTCTAGCTCTTTGAAGCACTAGGTTTACATAAGAAAATGCAGATGAAGGACCATTAATTTCATTTTCGACCTCTGCTCTCAATAGCAATACTTCAGCATATCTTAACATAATGATATTTTTTATGGTTGTTGTACCATCATACGTTAAGTCTTTATATTTTGCAGTTTGTGCATAGGCATCGTTACCTTTATTTCGTATTGGAAACAGTTTTTTTTCTGCACCATTATTAGTTCTTAGATAAGAATTGTAGATATAAGTCTCATTTATTCTTGGGTCAGCAGTATTTTCGTCAAAATTTAAAATCGCAGCATTGTTTCCTGCAGGTATAAAATCACCTGAAAATGTTTGACCTGAATACTGTCTAACATGATCAGTAAACATTTCCTTATTCGGCCTTATACGACCAAATAAAGTTGTTCCTGTTGCAGCAAAAGGATGAGCAACAGGAAGTACATCTCTAATGATATCATTTGTTCTTACTGCACCTGTGTGTCCATATTGTAATTCAAAAATAGATTCACTAGTATTTCTGCTATCTTGTTCCCATAATTCGGCATAAGTAGAGGTTAAAGTATAACCACCATTGTTTATTACATAATCAAGTTCTGTTTTTGCTTCTTCCCAAAAGTTTGAGATACTAGTTACAATAATTTCAGATTCTAATACAGGATTAAAGTTTGATGGCTGTATTGTTGCATCATTTTGCCCTGCTAAGAACATATATACTTTTGCTAAATAGGCATTAGCAGCATATTTTAAAGGCCTACCGTCTATATACTCGCCACGATCAGGTAATAAATCTGCAGCTTTTTTAAAATCTGAAACAACCTGATTATAAACTTCTTCTTTTGTACTTTTAGCTATATGGATATCTTCAGATGTTGTTGGTGTTAGTCTAATCGGAACCTCTTCAAATATTCTTGCCAAATCAAAATAAGTGTGAGCTCTTAAAAAATAGGCCTGACCTAAGGATGAGTTTTCATTATTTAGCCCATTACCTTCAACATTTTTAATAACAATGTTTGCTTGGTTGATAGTTTGCCACATACCCCTCCATAACTTATCCAAATTTAAATTGGTGTTTAAAATATTTAATCTGTTTGCATCATCGTTTGCACCTTGTTTGGAGTGATATTTACCTGAATGTGGCCATAATAACAGGCGCATTCTTGCTCCATAATAATCATAACCTTGGAATTGAGAATATATCCCATTTACTGCAGTTTCTACACCTTCTTCAGTTGAAAATACTTGTATCTCTGTATATTTATTTTGAGGCTCGTCAGTTAAAACATCTTCACAGCTAAAATATGTGGCTACAATAGTTAAGAACAAGCCTATAAATTTGATTTGATTTTTCATTGTATTATTTTTTTAAAATGTAAAATTTACTCCAAAAGTGAAAGTACGTTGATTAGGAAATGAACCCCAATCAATACCCGTTCTCGTTGGATCATAAGCGAAACTATTCACTTCCGGATCAAAACCAGAATAATCAGATAATAACCATAAATTCTGACCTGATAAGGAAAGTCTGATACTATCAAAGAAATTCACATTATCAACTGGAATATCATATCCTAAAGTTATATTACTCATTCTTAAAAAACTTCCATCTTCAACCATGCGATCATTAAAATCCGTTGCATAGTTAGGACTAATGCCACCAACTCCTACGATAGGATAAGAACCATTTGGATTTGTGTCTGGGTTAAAAGCATTTTCATATGCAGAAACCGTAATATTTTTTAAGGTCGTATTTGCGTAACCAAGTTCAAACATATTACCATTTGCGATATCATTTCCAAAAACTCCATTAAATAAAACGCTAACTGAGAAGTTTTTATATTCAAATGAAGATCCAAAACCAAAAGAATAGTCAGGGTTTGGGTTTCCTATGATGGTCTTATCAGCCTCATTTATATTTCCGTCTCCATTTTGATCGACAAAATTAACATCACCTACACGTAGTGGAACACCACCATAAGTTAATGGTTGGCCAGTAGCATCGCTAACTAATTGTTCATCGGTTCTTATAATCCCATCAGTTGCATATCCAAAGAATAACCCTGCTTCTTCACCTTCTATAAAAATATTCGCAGGCTGTTTAAAATACGTACCGCCTGAAACTTGTGTTCCAAAAAAGTAAGTCTGTACTCCTAAATTTCCAATATCAGCCGGAAGTACTGAACCCAAATCTGTAATTTTATTTCTATTGAATGAAATATTTCCAAACATACTCCATTTGACGTTGTCATTTCTAATAATATCACCTCGAAGAGAAACTTCTAAACCTTTATTTTCAATATCACCTTGATTTGCCGTTATAAAATCAAATCCAGCTGTTGGTCCAAGAGAAACTTTTAATAATAAGTCTGAACTTGTTTTAAGATATGTATCCACCGTTCCTGATAACCTATCATCAAATAAACTAAAATCTAAGCCAGCATTATATTGAATGGCAGTCTCCCATTTTAAATCTGGATTAGCTAAATTTAAAGGAACTACAGGTATTAAACTTCCGCCTGAAGCATCTGCCAAAAATGCTTCAGTAGCTCCAAAAGGTGTTAAATAACTGTATGGAGGAATATTTTGATTACCAACTTCTCCATAACCTAGTCTTAATTTTAAGTCTGATAACGCTGCTGCATTTCTTAAAAAACCTTCTTCTTTAACTTTCCATGCAAAAGATGCCGCTGGGAAATATCCCCATCTATTACCTTTTGCGAATCTACTACTCCCATCTGCTCTAAAAGTCCCTGTGAATATATATTTATTAAATAATGTATAATTAGCACGCCCAATAAACGAAACTATGGATGGGTATTGGCTATCAATAATTAAAGGAGTATTAGTACCTCCAAATGATATACCATCTGCTCTTAAAGATTTATCTGAAAAGTCTGCTGCAGAATATCTTGTACTTTTTATGTTGGTTTGATCAAGTAATACTCCAACCGTACCATTTATCCTATGATTTTTATTAAATCTCTTTCTAAACATTAAGGTATTATCAAAGTTATATCTAAATCTGTTTAAAGTACTAATACCTGCAAGACCATTAGGTGCTCTACCTTTAAGTAGTGCCGTACCATACCATAAACTTCTCTCTTTTCTTCTAAAATCTCCACCAAACCTTATTCTATAAGTGAATACGTCTGATATTTTGAAATCTATATCTAATGCTCCCAGAATTCGTATTTCTTGTGAGTCATCATCAAAGTCAGAAACCCAAGCTCTTGGGCCATCAATAAAATTATCAACATCAGATTCATCAAGGTTGTTATCAGCGAAATTTAATATTGGAGCTGCAAGACTTACTTGACGAACCATACTGTTGTTGGCACCGCCGTTTTCATCTGTCCCCTTTGAAGCCGAAAGTTCTGAATAAGTTACTGCAGTTTTAACTCTTATTTTAACGTGATCTGATAATGTTTGATTAAGGTTTAAATTAAAATCAACGGCTTTAGCAAGGGCTCTTGGAAAGGTTCCTTGATTTCGAACTATACCTGTAGAAATATAGTAGTCTCCTAATTCGCTTCCCCCCGAAACAGATAGTCTGTTTCTTCTTATTTCAGCATTGCGATAGGTGTCATCTGCCCAATTTATTCCTGTTAAAGTCTCCAAAGTTTGTGCATCTATAACATCGCCATTTGGCTCTACTATATATCTATCTCCTTCTCCTAACGAATTACGACTTTCGTTTTGATAATTAGCGTATCCTACAATATCTAATACATCTATATTTCTTGTTACAGATCCAGTACTTAAAGACGAAGCAAAGTTAAATTTTGCATTTCCCTTTTTTCCTTTTTTGGTTGTTACAATAATGACTCCATTTGCAGCTCGCGATCCATAAATTGCCGTAGCAGAAGCATCTTTAAGTACTTCAATACTCTCAATATCCGCAGGGTTGATACCTGATATACCACCTCCTTGAGGAGGTGTATAACCTGAAAGAGGATTATTTACATCTTCGGTTGCAGTATCCATTATAATTCCGTCTACAACGTAAAGTGGTTCTGAATTAGCTGTTAAACTACTAACACCTCTAATCCTAACTGAAACTGATCCTCCTGGCTCAGGACTATTATTACTTACCTGAACCCCAGCTGCTTGACCTCTCATAACATCTTCAATCCCTCTAGACTGTTGAGCAAGTTCTTCAGTGGGTTTAATTGAACTAATAGCACCTGTAATATCTTTTCTTCTCGCAGAACCATAACCAATTAATACAACCTCATCGAGCTGTTCTTGGTCATTTTCTAAAACAACAGAAATTTGAGTTTCTTGATTTACAACAATTTCTTTACTCGTAAACCCTAAAAAACTCACAACTAAGGTAGCCGGAGTTTCATCCAATTGAATTGCAAATTCTCCATCAATATTAGTTACTGCTCCTTTTACAGTTCCTTTAACTAAAATAGACGCTCCTGGAAGAGGGAACTTATTGTTATCTGTAACGGTTCCCGTAAGAGTTTGCTGCGCTATTAGTAATAAGGGCAGCAAAAATAAAATGAAAAATAAATGTTTTCTCATGATTAGTTTAATTTGTTTATGCTAAGCTACCATAATACTATTATTAGAGGTTTAAATAACTATCAGAAATGGTTTGTAAATTGTCAAAACATCAATATATCATCATTATCATTCTTTTATAGAGCAGAGAAAACGAATTAAATTAAAACACAAGAATTATTTAGATTATAAAAATTACCTACAATAATGGTTTTTTAATTTTTAAGACTATCTAAAAACCCGCTTGGTGTCAAGTCATAGAATTTTTTGAAAGATGTACTAAAATATTTGGGGTTTGAAAACCCTGAGCGATAGGCAACTTCTTTTATACTATATTCACCTTCAATAAGTAATTTTTTGGCGTGTTTTAATTTGGTGTGAATAATAAAATCTTGGGGAGAAAGGTCAACTAGATTTTTAAGCTTCATATAAAGGGATGTTCTACTCATGCTAAAACTACTTGATAACTGATGTACAGAAAAAGTTTCATTTTCTATATTTTCAATAATAGTATTTTCAAGATTTTGTAAAAACTCTTGATCATTTTTATTCCTAAAAATAGAGGCATTGTCTAAATCAATTTCATGAATATATTTTTCACGTATTGTTTTTTGCCACTTTAAAGCATTAATTATTTTGGCTAATAAAAATTTAATATCTATTGGCTTTTCAATATATTCAACGACACCTGACTCTAAACTTTCAAGCTTTTGTTCTGAATTTTGTAGAACGGAAAGCATAAATACTGGAATATGATTTAAGTTAATATCTTCTTTTAATTTTTTTGCCATTTGCAAACCATCCATTTCTGGCATGATTAAGTCTGTTAAAATGATATCTGGAAATATTTGTGAAGCCTGGGCTAAACCTTCTTTACCATTGCTTGCTTCAAAAATTTGAAAATAGACACCTAATGTATTTACAAGAACACCTCGTAACTCATCATTGTCCTCAACAATTAATATTTTGCTGTCACTAAATTCATCTATTTCTTCATGCTCTTCATAATATTCATTAGACTCAAAATTGTTTTGTAGAGAAGACATTTTTTTATTGTATTCAACCTTTAAGTTTTTTAATAAAACTGAAAAAGTCGTTCCTTTATTTTCTTCGCTAACAAAACTAATGGTACCACCCGTTTTTTCCAGTAGTTTTTTTACCATCATCAATCCTAATCCAGTTCCTGGTTTTTGACTATTGATAACATTTCTCGCTCTGTAGTAACGATTTAAAATATATTTTTGTTGATCTTTTGGAATACCAAGGCCTTCATCTACAATTTCAACTTTTAGATTCTTTGATAATGTTTTAAACAAGTTAATTTCAATTTTACCATTTTCAAAGGAGTACTTAATAGCATTTGAAATAAGATTTAATAAAATTTTATCAAGTATATCTCGATCATAATAGAAGCTTTTCTCTTTCCAATTGTCATTTACAATAATATTTATATTATGTTCTTTTATTAAGGGTGAAAAATTTTGTACTCTACTATTAATAAGTTTAACTACATCAATACTAGAAATATCTGTGGACAAATTTTCATCTGAAGTAAATTTTTGAAAATTAAGCATTTGTTCAAAAAGGGAATTAATCCTTTTAACTGTAGTTTTTATTTGTTTTTTTGATTCATCTCGGCTATCAGAGTTTCCTGTAATATTATCTAATGATGAAATTAAAATTGTAAGCGGAGTCTTTATTTCATGAGTGATATTATTAAAAAAGTTTATTTGTTCATCTGCATTCTTCTTTTTAATAATTACGGAGGTAAAATGTATGATTCCCAGTATAATGGCAAGTAAACATATTCCGTAAAAAAAATAGGCGCCATTTGTTGCCCACCATGGAGACAATACTTGTATATTTAAAAACCTTTCGTCTCCTGGTTCTCCGTATTTATTAAAAGCTTTTACTTTAAAAACATAAGATCCAGGATTTAAATTTGTGTAATTTGCAAAATTATTGTGCGAAAGTTTAGACCACTGCTCATCAAAGCCTTCAAGCTTATAAGAATATTTCACCTTTGAGGCCGAGCTATGTAAAATCCCTGTAAAACCAAGCTCAATAGAATTTTGATTGTGATTCAAAATAATAGATTTGGTAAGGTTAATGTGCTTACTTAACGGATTTTCATCTGGCTCAATAGCTTTGTTAAAAATTTTAAATTCATTAAAAGTTAAATTTGGTTTAAAACTTTCTCCTTTGATATTATAGGGATTGAAAAAGGTTACTCCATTAATCCCTCCAAATGCAAATAGACTGTCATTTAATTTTCTAAAACTTCCATAATTATACTCAGTACTCGCTAGTCCATCTTTTTCATCATAGACGTTGATTACAGTATCCTTTTCTCTGGTTAAAATATTTACTAGCCCTTTTGTAGTGCTTGCCCAAATATTTGAATCAGATACTGTAAGAATACCTTGTATAATATCTGAAGGCAATCCAGAACTCATTTTAAGTTTTTTTATTTTTTTATCTTCGTGGTTGTAAATGACTAAACCTTCACCATTCGTAGCTATTAATAGTTCGCCCTTAGAATTTTCAGTAACCATATTAATAGTCGAATATGCCAGAGTATTTTTATTTGGTTTTATATTTTCTACAAGTACAAATTCTTTTGATTTATCATTAATATTATAAACTCCAAACCTGCCAGACGCAATTATATTACCTGACTTAGTTTCGTAAATAGATTTTATTTGTTGAATGGGATATGTTTCTAGATTATTTTGTGGGGTGATTTTAGATAAATCCCCATCTATTCCGCCAATCCAAATATTTGAATATGAATCTTTATAAATGGCGTAAACTTTTCTTGATATATTTTTATTTAAAAATATAGAACTATAATCAACACATTCCAATGTATTAATATTCATTTTAAAAACCCCATTATTATAGGTTCCTATCCACATATAGTTTCCATCGGGTTCTAAAGCAAGTATAATATCTTGAGTAGAATTATTTGACTTATCTAAATTTGATATATGCGTCCAATGGTTTCTTTTAGTGTTCCAAATACTAATACCTTTTTTAGTTCCAAACCAAACATTCTCATTGTCGTCTTTAGCAATTGATCTTGTAAAACTGGCAACAATACTATTTTTATCATTTAAATGGTGTTGTATTTTATAAAAAGGTATTCCGTTTGAATTAAAATAATTAACACCACCTCCATAAGTAGCAATCCAGAGAATATTTTCTTTTTCTAGTTCAATATCATAGATACCGTTACTTGAAATTGCATTTTCATTATTTGTATCTTCTACAAAATGTTCAAGAATTGAAAAAGAATTATTTAATTTAAACAACCCATCACCATCTGTAGCCAAATATATAGTGTTAGAATCCTTTTTTAATATATCTGTTATTGGATGCTTTAAATTGATTCCTAAATCAATTAATTTTCCAAGATTTAAATTTAAATCTACTTTGAATAATTCTCCTGTCTTGGTTCCTAATAGCAGTTCCTGATTAATATAACCAATAAAACTTATATTTTTTGAAGAACCATTTAAACTTATCTCATTTAAAATTTGAGATTTTTCATTGTAGATAAAGAGACCTTTAGAAGTACCTACAACAATACTATTCTTATATGGAAATAAAGTTTGAATTTTTTGATTAATGAGGATTCTGCTTAATGATGTAGAATTAGATGTGGTTTCAACTTTCCACAACCCGTTAAAACCACCTACCCAAATATTACCATAATCATCTTCTGTAATTGATTCAATAAGAGATGGATTAATATCATTATTGGAATTGACTATTTTAAATTCATCTAATTGATCATCATAAAAACAAACGCCTCTTTCTAAACCAATCCATACACGTTGCTTAGAGTCAATAAAAATTTCAGTTACTCTGTTGTTTAAATCTTCAGGTAAACCATTATAGGTATTATAAATTTTATAAAATTTAGAATTGTGCTTTAGAACACCTTCCTCAGAAGCAATCCAAATATTACCCATACTATCCTGAGCAATAGCATATGTAATGCTTTGAATTGATACATTCTCTCCTAGTAGTTGTTTAAATTCTATATTATTTTGTGAAAAAACAAACTGACAC
>Ga0316197_10003900_pt1 | contig 10607 bp, 9 predicted proteins | sample OudBiesiAoxic_MG_FD_204939 | JGI IMG/M metagenome (GOLD analysis project Ga0316197, IMG submission 204939) | Coastal sediment microbial communities from Oude Bieten Haven, Netherlands - site A oxic | ecosystem: Environmental > Aquatic > Marine > Coastal > Sediment | place: Netherlands... | reverse complement strand
ATCGCCTGCAGCAATACTTATTAGTGTGTCGCTCCCACGCTCGGTAATTTTAATGCCTTTTAAGGCTATTTTTATAACCGTACCCATGTAGTCATTTAAAAATACGGTATTACTGCCCTCGCCTAGCAAACAAAACGGTGCACTAAAACTTTGCGTTTTAAGTTGCTCAAGCTGAGTAATTTCAACAAAATTTTGGCATTGGCTGTTTAATGCGAATGTATGTAAGGAGTGTAATGAATGCGCCACAAAGCTCTCTAAAAATACCGGTAACTAATCGCAATAGTTTACCTCATCGTCGCAAATGTGGCACTAGATTGTAAAAATCACTCAACCCACCGTGTCAATCGTGATATAAAACCAGCACTTTTTTATTTGTGTTCAGAGTAATGATGAAAATTAAACCTCTTTTTTTAAGCCTCGCTATGGCGGGTATGTGTTCGCAAGCAATGGCTAATGCGATTGACCAAAACTCGTATGCTAACCTTGATGATGTTGTTACTACTCACTTAAACCTTGATTTAGATGTCGACTTTGCCGACAAGCAGTTAGAAGGTTTTGTTGAGCATACTCTTCAGTGGAACAACAGCAAAAGTAGAACTCTCGTACTTGATACCCGCGACTTAGACATTGATAAAGTAATGTACAAAGACCAAAGTGGTAACTGGAAAAAGGCGACTTTTGATTTAGCTAAGCGAGATGACGTTAAAGGTTCAAAGCTTACTATTAAGTTTAAAAACCAAGCTGAAGTAGTTCGTATTTACTACAACAGTCGTCCAGAAGCATCTGGCCTGCAATGGTTAACACCAGAGCAAACGGCAAGTAAAACGCATCCATTTATGTACAGCCAATCGCAAGCAATTCATGCACGTAGTTGGATCCCAGTGCAAGATACACCCGCAATGCGTGTAACTTACTCTGCACGAATTCATACACCAAAAGATATACGTGCTGTAATGAGTGCCGATAACAAAGATGCGCTTTATAAAGATGGCGACTACATTTTTGATATGCCACAAGCAATTTCACCTTACCTAATTGCTATTGGCGCAGGTAATTTAGAATTTAAAGCAATGTCGCGTCAAACGGGTATATTTGCTGAGCCAACTATTTTAGATGCCTCAGTTGCTGAATTTGACGACACCCAAGCTATGATCGACAAAACAAATGCTATGTATGGCGAATATGCATGGGGTCGTTACGATTTATTAATGCTACCGCCAAGCTTCCCGTTTGGTGGCATGGAAAACCCACGCTTATCATTTATAACTCCAACGGTTGTTGCCGGTGATAAAAGCTTAGTTAACCTCATTGCCCATGAGCTTGCTCATTCTTGGTCAGGTAACTTAGTCACTAACGCAACGTGGGAAGATTTATGGTTAAACGAAGGTTTTACCTCGTACGTTGAAAACCGCATTATGGAAGAAGTATTTGGTCGTGACCGTGCGGTTATGGAACAAGCACTTGATTCTGCATCACTGCGTGCGCAACTTAAAACAATTGACGCGGCAGACACTCGCCTTAATTTAAAACTTAACGGACGCGATCCAGACGATGCATTTAGCTCAGTGCCTTACACTAAAGGTCAACTATTCTTAATTTACCTAGAAAACAAATACGGTCGCGATAAATTTGACCCATTTGTAAAAGCGTACTTTAAAGAGTTTTCGTTTAAATCACTAACTACTGCACAATTTGTTACTTACTTAAAAGCTAACTTAATTGAAAAGTATCCTGGTGTTGTAAGCATGGACAAAGTAAACGAGTGGATTTTTGAACCTGGCTTACCAAGTGATGCACCAAACCCTACTTCTGATGCGTTTGATAAAGTAGATACAGCAACAGCAGCATGGTTAAAAGGCGATACAACAGCCGCTCAACTACCAACGACTGATTGGTCTGTGCATGAGTGGCTACACTTTTTAAATAACTTACCACGCGATTTAAGCCAAGAGCACATGGTTGAGCTAGACTCAGAGTTTAACTTAACGCAGTCAACTAATGCTGAACGTGCATTTGCTTGGTTTATGCTTGCGGTAGGTAATGGTTATCAACCAATTTATCCTGCGCTTAATAAGCACTTATCAGGTATTGGCCGTCGTAAGTTAATTGTGCCGTTATATAAATCACTTATTACTAACGGTAAAAAAGACTGGGCACAAAGCGTGTACTTAAAAGCACGCCCAGGGTATCACCCACTTGCACAAGGTACTATTGACGCATTGTTTGAATAAATACGTTAATTAGAAACTAAAAAGGGCCAAGTTTGGCCCTTTTGTTTTTCTGTACTTTAATTTTTCACTTTTTCTAAAAAAGCTTTACGCTCTGCCTTTGTGGCTTGCTCCCACCAAAAATCAAGCATTTGTGGCGCACTTGGCATGCCCTTACCTGTAACTGGTGCTATTGGCTTTATTGGTCGACTTGGACGTGAAGGCCCTGCTGGCACTGTATTTTTCATTACTGGTTTATTACTTGCTAACTGCGTATCAGGAATAACACTTAATGGTTTAGCAATAGCGCTATTTTTAGCTTTTAAGCTCACTTGAGGGGCTTCTGCAAATACTTTTGCAGATACTGCATTCGCAGCGCGATTAAACACTAAGGTATAATCTTTACCCGCTTCAATAGTTACATCAACCCAAAATGGCTCAGACTCCACAACTTCATGCGTGTCATAATCATCTTCATATAAATCGGTGTACTTTAGCCTAAGCTGATAAGTGCCTGGTGCAAGCTCTACATCATCAATACGACTAAACAAAGAGCTTTCTAGCATTTTATCGCCCACTTGCAGTGGTACAAACTCTTCTGGAAAGTGAATATTCTCAGCATTAGCCGAAAAACTAAGTAGTAATGCAACGGCACTACTTATTAAAATTGGTTTAAGCATATTAACTCCTTTATTTGATTTCAGTTTGACACTGCTTTGAAAGTTTGTCATTAGTGAGCTTAAATTTCATAACACTTAATTAGGAACACACTATGAGCCAAGAAACTATTTTTACCAAAATAATTAATCGTGAAATTCCAGCCGATATCGTTTATGAAGATGAAGACACTCTCGCATTTAAAGATATAAACCCACAAGCGCCTTTTCACGTGTTAATTATCCCAAAAAAAGCAATTGCCACTATAAATGATATAAACCCTGAAAACTCACACTTAGTAGGCAACTTATATGTTGTTGCGGCTAAATTAGCTAAACAGCATAATTTTTCTGACGATGGATACCGCGTGGTTATGAACTGTAACGAGCATGGAGGGCAAACTGTTTATCACATACATTTACATATGCTTGGCGGTAAAGAAATGGGATGGCCACCTTATCAAAGCACAAAAAAAGTAAATTAATTAAGATTTTTTTGTTACTTTATTCTGCTCAAGTAATTAGTTACAAATATTATGATTTTTCATGAGCATAAAGTGAGAAATAGTTACTTATTTGCAACATTTTATGTTTAAATAATTGTAAAATCGTATTTGTTATTGAGTACATCAGCGACTTTCTAATACTAAAGGTGTGGAAGTCGTGATAAACTCAACCAGTCAGCTTTATAAAAGAGTATAAAAAACATGAGCAGTTCAGCCTTTTTGTTATTAGATAAAGAGCCAATTAACACTATTGGCATAAACGTTTTAGAACCTTTGTTAAAAACGCAAGGCCTTGACGTAACCACAGGTACGAACATTTTAGATATACCTGAAGGGACTCGACTTTTGTTTATTGAAACATCAAGTAAAGATGCATGGGGTAAACTAAAAGAACAACTAGTAAACCTGCGTATTAAATGCGATATCATATTATTCAACCTAGACGAAAACCCAGAGCTTGCTAATCGCGCGCTTTTAAGCGGTATTCGCGGCGTATTTTATACAACCGATAACGCGGATGTATTAATGAAAGGTATACGCCTACTAATGGAAGATCAACTTTGGTATCGTCGCGATATTATGTGTAATGCATTAAATCGTATGTTGCAGTTTAACAAAGACGCACTGCACAAACTGACTGAAGGTGATATAGAGCCGGTTAAACTTACTAAGCGAGAAAAAGCAATTATCTCATTAATGAGTAATGGCTCTAAAAATAAAGAAATCGCTGAAGAACTTAGCATTAGCCCACATACTGTAAAAACACATTTATACAGTGCATTTAGAAAAACTAAATGTCGTAACCGTATTGAGCTACTGTCTTGGGCGCAACAAAATATACCTGACGAAATTCGCTAAATACGTATTTCGACTAAATATTAAAAAACAGACACTTAAGTGTCTGTTTTTGTATGTGTTACATATTTATTTAATACCAATTAGCTTACTAAGTTAACTACTTTGAGGATTGGTATAAATGTATACTTTTGATAATCTTGGTTTAAAAACTACTTTGCTGGAATATTAATGCTCGACTCTTTCACTCTTTACTTTGCCAGCATCGCCATTATGGTTGTAATGACCTTACTTAACTTTTTAACATGGCGAACAAACAAACAAATTCCAGGCACACTGCTATACATTTTTTATCCTCTATTACTATTAGGTTCTGTTATTGGTTTTACTCTTGTTGGTGAGGCACATAATTTAGTTATTATTAGCGTAGCGAGTAGCATGATGTTTGCCGCATCAGTAGTTCATTGCCTTTCACTCAGTCAGTTTTTAAACTATCACGGTATAGGTTTTAAATTACTTTGCTCCGTTACCGCTTTTAGCGCTATAACGCTTGGTTATTACACCTTTTTTGACCCATCTTTGCGCGAAAGAATTATTGCATCCGATTTACAGCACATAGCAGAAGCTGGTTTTTTACTCTTTATATTTATTAAATATGCCCGCAAGCCCTACCCTAACGGCAGCATTGTATACATAACCATTTTAACGCTTGTTACTTTTAGCTTTATTGGCCGTTCGTTATTTATGGATAACATTGAACAAAAAAACCTTTTAACAAACGGCTGGTTTAGCGCTTTATTATTTTTAAATGGCGTGATTGCTCCCATGTTTTACGCTTCGGGTATGGCGCTATTATGTAATGAGCGCAGAGAGCAGCACCTTAATAAATTAGCCGATAAAGCACAAAAAGATTTAGAAATACGCGGGTTATTTTTATCAACGATAAGCCACGAAATTCGTACTCCACTTAACGGTATTTTAGGCAGCGCTCAACTTGTTATGAACCAAACAAGTGATACACGTAATAAAGCTTACTGCGAGGCGATTATAAACTCTGCCGAATCACTTAACTTATTGGTAGATAAAGTCCTTGATTACGCGAGCTTAGATCAAAGTGATGAAGCGCTTTACGAAGAAGATGTAGAGTTTAAAACATGGCTTAATAATTTATGCTTATTACTAAGCCCACTCGCCGAGCAAAAACAGCTAAAGTTTGAACTAATATGTAATATTCCAGAGCAAGCCTGTTATTACTGTGACCAACAAAAGCTTAGGCAAATAATTATTAATTTAGTGGGTAATGCCATTAAGTTTACAGACCACGGAACCGTTAAGATTCAGGTTGATTTAGTCTTAGAAAAGCAACTTGAACATACCATAAAAATTAGCGTAAAAGATTCAGGACCAGGAATTGAAAATGATGAAATAGCTTATTTAACAGAACCTTATGTGCAAAGTAGTGCAGGGAAAGAGAAAGGCGGTACCGGCCTTGGCTTAGCTATTACCAGCCGCTTACTTGAAAAGCTGAGTAGCCGACTCGAAATAGCCAGCCAGCTTGGTACAGGCAGTGTATTTAGCTTTACCATCACGTTTGCTTTAGGCGAATTAAGCCTTGTAGAGCAGCGCCATCAAACTAAAGATTACTTAACAGGTCTTGATGTATTACTGGTTGAAGATTTAGATTTAAATCAAAAAATTGCTATAGAATTTATGGCCGACGATGAGCACAAAATTAAGCTCGCAAAAGACGGTAAAAGCGCGATAGAACTAATGCAAGCTCATCACTTTGATGTTGTTTTACTTGATATGAACCTACCTGACTTAACAGGTCAAGAAGTACTTAAACGTCTAAAACGCATTGATCATAAAAATCAACGAACGCCAGTACTCGCATTTACTGCAAGCCTTAGCCCTGACGAAGTAAAAGAATATTTAGAATTAGGAATAAAAGACATTGTAGGCAAGCCTATTAAGCACGAAAAGCTTCGACAAGCACTTAGCGATTCGCAGTCAAATCAAACCGCTAGCATAGCCGTAGAATTAATTGATACCTTGTATGATAAAACAGCAGCCGAAACACTCACCAGCTCGTTTAGTGAAGATGAAGTATCTTCGATTTATAATGAATTTGTGCTTTCGGCGCGTAACAAGCTAATTCGCTGTCAAAAGCTCATTGATCAGCAGCCCGAGCAATGCATTAAACTTTTACATCGCCAAGCAAGTACCGCGCTGCAGTTGGGTTTTAATCGCTATGGTATTGAGCTTAAAAAAATAGAGCGCCGCTTACTCGATAAAAAGCCACATAACGATATGCTTGATGAAGCGTTAGATCTGTGGCAACGAAGCTTAGAGCAGTATTTAAAGTTTGTGCGTGGGCAGTTAGAGTGAAATTTAATATCAGTTAAAAGCTATAATTAGCATCCACTAACTGCCCTAATGATAAGTTTGAAACGTCTTTATTTTTTAACAACCAGCTTTTAATCACCTCTATATCTCCTATTGAAGGTGAACCATAACGCTTGGAAGATGTTATAAACACCTCGAAATATTCCGCATCCCCCCCTCCTCCAACCATAAGCTTTTGTGATGCAGCGAGTGCTAAAAAGTCATCAATAAAAACATCAAACTGTATTTTATTTTTTAATGCTAAATTACACTTAAGTGAAAAACCTAAAATAGAATACTCACCCACATATAATTTTTTACGAAGCCTTTTACTTTTTGGTTTTCTTTGTTTATTTATATGCTCCATAAGGTTCACTCTTCTATAATTTGAAATATTAATAATTTAATTTTTATCTCTTCCATATTTATCATCAAATCGCTCTATATCGCTTTCATCAAGTACAGCACCGGCTTGCACTTCAATGACTATTAACGGCTCTTTTTGATTATTAGCCAAGCTATGAATTTGCTTTGCGGCGATATAACACGATTGGTCATGCGTTAGCGTATGCGCTTGCTCGTTAATACATACATCTGCAATACCCGAAACCACAACCCAATGTTCGGCTCGGTGCTGATGGCGCTGCGTCGAAAGCTTAGCACCGCTGTTAACAGTGATTTTTTTAACTTTAAAGCCAGCGCCTTCAACTAAAGTACGGTAATTTCCCCATGGGCGAAAAACGACTTGATGGTGGCTAAGTTTATCAGCCTGTGTTGTCGCAACTTGCTTAAGTAACAAAGGCAGTAAATCTAGCTCATTTTGATTTGCTATTAACGTGGCATCATGAGTATGAATAATCGCTAAATCACTTACTCCAAGCGTGGCAATTGTGTGCTCCGCTTCGTTTATTACTAAGTTGTTAGTACTTTTTTGAGCCATATAATTAGCATTTAAACTATTACCGTGTTCATCTTTTTTTGTAAGTGCATCAAGAGATGAAAAGCTGCCTACGTCACTCCATTGTAAGTCAACCGGCATGACGGTTACGTTATTGCTGCGCTCTAAAATAGCGTAGTCAATTGAATCACTTGGGCAATGTTCAAGCGCACTGCTGCTTGGGCGGGTAAAGCCTAAATCTTTAGTAAACTGTGCCGCTGCAGCAACACTCTTTGCTATTTTTGGCGCAAATCGTTCGAGCTCTTTTAAGTATGCCGCAGGGGTAAATAAAAACATGCCGCTATTCCAGCTATAACCACCTTGGGTTAAATAACATTTCGCTGTATCTAGGTTAGGCTTTTCTTTAAATTGGGTAACATCGTAACAACCGGTACCCGCGATAGCTGCGCCTTGTTTTATATAACCATAGCCAGTATGCGGCTCTTTAGGCGTAATCGAAAACGTAACAAGCTTACCTTGCTCAGCAAGTTTTACAGCTTCTGGGAGCTTAGCCGTTAATACACCAAAGTTTTCAATATGGTGATCGGCAGGCATCACTAATAACGGTCCGGTAATACCATTTTGCAGTGCATAGTGGGCGGCTAATGCGATAGCAGGCGCGGTATTCTTACCTTTGGGTTCGAGTAATAATGCAGTAGGAGTTGAGTTTGCTGCTTGCTCTGCAGCAATAAATCGGTGCTGCTCATTACACACTAAAATAGCGTTATCGAACAAATCATTAGAAACTCGCGCTAATGTACTTTGCAGCAATGATGTATTTCCATTAAGCAGTGGTAAAAATTGTTTAGGCATTGCTTGGCGAGAAAGCGGCCACAAGCGAGAGCCTATGCCACCGGCTAAAATTACAGGAGTGATCAAAGTGTTCATAATGTACATTAGCCGCCAACAAAAAATATCAGCGACTATTTTAACACTTTATTGGCTCTACACTAAATTAACGTATTTATATTAATGAAAAAGAGTCAGCGTCTAAATAGGCAGGAAACGCCGCCTTAAACTCATCAAGTGGTGCTTTTTCAAGTGTTATCGTAACTAGCTGTTCAGTGTTATCTTTCGCTTTAGTTAATGCATCGCCTTTGAAGTCGTATACCGCTGTACCGCCATTATGTGTGATATTATTACCGTCTTCACCCACGCGATTAACGCCTACTACATAACACAGGTTTTCCATTGCACGCGCCATAAGTAACGTATCCCAAATATGGCGGCGCACAGCAGGCCAATTTGCTACGTTTATCATTACATCGTAGTCGTTATTATTGCGTTGAAATACCGGAAAACGCAGGTCGTAACATACCTGTGGTAACAATTTAAAGCCGTTGATTTCAAAAACTTTGCGCGCTTGCCCTGCTACAACGTAGTCACCCTCACTGCCTAGACGAAATAAATGGCGCTTATCGTAATAACTCACCTCTCCATCGGGCTTTACCCAATAAAACCGATTGGCTTTTTTATCACCTTGTGCAACAAGTACTGAACCCGCAATAACCGCATTATGTTTATGAGCCTGCGCCTTTAACCAAGTCAGTACTTTGCCGTTTTCGGGTTCTGCACAATCTACATTAATAGCAAAGCCAGTCGAGAATGTTTCAGGCAGTAAAATAAGATCGGGCTGATGCGTAATTGCTTCAAGTTGTTTATCAAACATGGTTAAATTAGCGTCTTTATCAAGCCAGTGAAGCGAGCTTTGCAATGCTGTAATGGTTAAAGTTGACATAATATTTGCGCAGCCTCTATCAGAGTGTTGTCGTTTTTAGCAAAGCATAAACGAATGACTTTATCGGTTGGTGGCTTTTGATAAAACACACTTAACGGAATAGCCGCAACACCGGCTTGCTCAACTAACCAATGGCAAAATTCAACATCGTTTAAATCCGATACATCACTGTAATCTAACAATAAAAAGTAAGTGCCTTGGCTAGGTAAAATTTTAAAACGGCTGTTACTTAAATGGCTCGCTAATAAATCGCGTTTTTTCTGATAAAACCTACTTAGCTCATCTATATGCTCGCCTTGCTGCTCGAGCATATCGGCAAGCGCATGTTGCGCAGGCGTAAAACTTGAAAACGTAACATACTGATGTACTTTTCTAAATTCGACTGCTAAATCAGCAGGTGCAATGCAATAACCCATTTTCCAGCCAGTGCTGTGAAACGTTTTACCAAAACTCGATATAACAAAGCTTTTGGCAAATAATTCATCATCGCGTAATACACTTAAATGCGGCTGATCATCAAACGTAATATGCTCATATACCTCGTCGCTTATTACATATAAATTGTGAGTACCAACTAACCCTTTAAGCTCTTTTATATCTTGTGGCTGTAATATTTTACCGCTTGGGTTATGAGGCGTATTTATAATAATTGCACGGGTGTTTTTAGTCATCGCTTGGCTCACTATCTGCCAATCAATTGTGTAATTTGGTGCACTTAAAGCAATGTGTATTGCTTTACCCCCAGCAAGTTCAATTGCAGGTTGGTAAGAGTCATATGCAGGGTCAAATACAACCACTTCATCATTAGGGCGTACAATTGTTTGAATAGCCACAAACAATGCCTCTGTTGCGCCTGAGGTAACTGTAACCTGCTCTGCGGCGTTTATATCAGCTGCATATTTGCGCTTTGCTAAATCAGCAATTTGCTGCTGTAATCGTGGTACACCACTTGAAGGTGAATATTGATTAACACCTTGCTGCACATAATAATTTAGCTGCGTTTTTAAAAGTTCAGGAGCATCGAACTCAGGAAAACCTTGAGAGAGATTAATTGCCGAAAACTCATTAGCCAACCCGCTCATTTGGCTAAATATACTAACGCCTAAATTTGGTAATTTACTTTCAAACACGTGATGCCCTTAATGATGGTTTTGCGCTTAAAGCGATGCTATCATTGCTTAAAACAGAAGTATAGCCGTCTAAAAACAATTAACTTTACGCTCATTAGTGAGGAATGTATGCAAAACAATACCGCTATTTCACAACTTATTGAAGCCGGAAAATGGGTTAGCCAAAAAGGCTGGGTACCCGCAACAGGTGGAAACTTTTCAGCTCGTACTAGCACTGGCTTTGTTGTTACAGCAAGTGGGCACGATAAAGGCT
>Ga0316197_10003899_pt1 | contig 10608 bp, 12 predicted proteins | sample OudBiesiAoxic_MG_FD_204939 | JGI IMG/M metagenome (GOLD analysis project Ga0316197, IMG submission 204939) | Coastal sediment microbial communities from Oude Bieten Haven, Netherlands - site A oxic | ecosystem: Environmental > Aquatic > Marine > Coastal > Sediment | place: Netherlands... | reverse complement strand
CGGTGAATCGGTTCGGCTCACCGCTGAGTGTGTGCTGGAGGTTGCGCAACCCGGTTCCGCAGTCGATGACCAAATGGTGGTTGTCCCCCACCGTTACATCGAAGCACGTCGTGTTGCCCCCGTATCGCCGGTATTGCGGTCCACAGACCGACATCGAGCCGCGGGCGCCGCGTACCGTCAGGGCTAGATCCGTCATGTGGAGCCTCCGCCGATCTTTGTGAGTCAGTCACAGTGTGGTCGCGCCGCAGCCGTAGACTGAATCGTGCCCGCACCGTCGGGTTGGTCAGTCGCCGACGACCTGGTTCGTGTCGCGCAAGCGCCTCGCGAGTTCCCCCATCATCTTGACCCCGATGTCGGGATGGGTCGTCAGCGTGCTTCGCAAGTCCCATTTGGTGATGATCACACACGTCGTGGGCTCGGTTGCGGTGACGTCGGCGGTACGGGGCGTGTCTTCGAGGAGGAGGGCCATCTCACCGAAGAAAGACCCGGGTCCGTGGTCGGCGAGGTGCACCCCGTTCTTGGTCACCTCGGCGTTGCCCTCCAGAACGAGGTAGAAGCCGGCGCCGCCTTCGTGACCGGCGCGAATGATCCGCTTGCCGGTAGGGAAGGTCCGCTGCTTGGCCGTCGCCAGCACCGTGGAAATCTCAGCGTCGGTCAGCCCTGAGAACAGGGGGGTTCGCTTCAGGAAATCGCCGGTGTTCATCCCGCTCCGATCGTATGTGACGTGTTCGGCCCACCTTATCGAACTGAGCCGGCCCGAGGCGGGATGAATGGAGTCCGCATGCGAAGTTCAACACCCCACTAGAGAGGTTTGGTCGCCGCGATGGAGAACATCATCGGCACCTGGGGTTGATCGTCGGGAAGCCGCCACCACCCGTCCTCGCCGACGACCATGTGGGCGAACCCCTGCCAACCCAGATACGGATACTCTCGGAAGTCGGTGATGGTGAGGCCGGCCTCGAGCAACGCCATCACGACGTCCTCCAGCGGGTGAAGCCGCTCCACCAACCTGGTTCGGGGTGCCCGGGCGTCTGCGTATGATCCCTCACCCTCCCAGGGGATCTCGGCCCGCTTGAAGTAGTCGTAGCGGAAGGCGAGGACCCCATCGGTGCGCTCCTCGTCGAACATCAGGACACACGGGTGCGAGTCGGCGACGAAGAAGTGGCCTCCCGGCTCGAGGTGGCGGGCGATGGTCCGGCCCCAACTCTCGAGTTCCGGGAGCCAGCCGAGTACTCCATGGGAGGTGAACACGACGTCAAACTGCTCCTCGAGGTCGACTTCGAGCACGTTCCCGACTTCGAACCGGGTTGCCAGGCCGACCTCGGCAGCCAGGGCGCGGGCCGTGTCAATGGCGACCTCGGAGAAGTCGATGCCGGTGGCGAGGGCGCCGCGGCGCGCCCACGACATCGTATCGAGCCCGAAGTGGCACTGGAGGTGAAGTAACGTCTTGCCGGCCACGTCGCCGACCCCGGCCGCCTCCACCGAGTCGATCGTGTCGCGACCGGCCTTGAAGCCCGCCAGGTCATAGAACTGGGACGTGACGTGGCCGGGGGTTACTGCGTCCCAATGGCGGCGGTTGGTAGCGACGAAGTCATCCATGACGGGGGAGGCTACTTCGTAACACCCGGCTGAGTAGCCTGCCGGCGTGGACCCAGACCTCGTCACCATTGCCAGCTTCGACCACCGCGGAGACGCGGAGATCACCGCTGCCCACCTCATCGGGAGTGGCATACCTGCGCTGGTGCTGGCCGACAACGAGGGCGGGCTCAACCCCGGCTTCTTCTCCGACTACCACGTGAGGGTCGTGGTCCGGAGGGAGGACCAGGCAGCGGCGCTCGATCTGCTCGCTGCCGATGAGACTGGGCTTCCCGGTGAGATGGTGGCAGCGATGGTCGCCCATGCTCGGTTCACGGCACCCGAAGAAGCCTGCGGGTTGCTTGCCGCCGACGCGGGCGGGCGGTGGCGGATGGTGTATTGCCTCACCAATCGGGAAGGTTCCCCGTATCGCTTCACGGTCGACCCCAACGAGCACTACCGCGCCATGCGTCACGCCGAACGAAATGGCTGGGAGATCGCCGGTGTCTTCCATTCCCACCCCAAGTCGGCAGCGGCTCCGTCTGCGACCGATGTTGCGGGGGCGCTCGACCCCGATTGGCTGTACGTCATCGTCAGTTTGCAGCGGCCGGATGTTCCCGAAGTGCGCTCGTTCCGGATCCGCGACGGAGTGGTTGATTCGGCATAGGAGGGTGGCATCGGGTGAGGCGGCGGCCGTTACCCTCTTCGTCGTGAAATTGACGGTGTTGGGAAGCAGCGGTGGTTGCCCGGGCAAGGGGAACCCCGCCTCGGGTTATCTCATCGAGCACGGATCAACCACCATCTGGTGCGACGCCGGCTCGGGCACATTCATGGCCTTGATGGACCATGTTGACCCCGCCGCGATCGACGCCGTCGTCATCAGCCATGCCCATACCGACCACTGCGCCGACCTCATCGCGTTCTTCGGTTACATGGCATACGGCCCAAGTGGGGAGATACCCGTTCCGGTATATCTGCCGCAGGGTACGGTCGAGCCGCTGGCTGCCTTTGTGAGGGCAGATGGCAACCACGTCTTCCATATGACGTTCGATTTCAACATCGTGAACGGCGGCGACACGGCTGAGGTGGGGGACATCGAGCTGACATTCGCCGACGCCCACCACCCGGTACCAACCGTGTCCGTTCGCTTCGAGGCCGGCGGCCGATCGCTGGCGTACTCGGCCGACACCGGACCCGGCGGCGGGTTCCCGGCGCTTGGCTTGGGGGCAGACGTCATGCTCTGTGAGGCAACGTTGCAGGGCGAGAGGACCCCGTTCGACTACGAATATCACCTGACTTCGGCAGAGGCAGGCTCCCTGGCTCGCCGGGCCGATGTAGGGCGGCTGATTCTGACACACGTGTCGCCTACGCTGGACACAGAGCGGTCGATCAGCGAGGCGGCTGCCACGTATGGAACGGAGCCGGAGCTGGCGGTTCCGGGGCTCGAGATTCAAGTGTGAGCCTGGCGGTCACAGTGACCGTGGGCACAACGTGACCTTCGGTCACGGCCGGAGAACGAGGAGAGGCGGAGAGAGCATGCGCGAGGGTCGAGGGATAGCCGAGTTGAGGCCGGTTGTGCTGGAGCGCGGCTTCACCGAGATGACGCCGGGGTCGGTGCTGATCGGCATGGGGAAGACCCGCGTGCTGTGCACCGTGTCGATCGATGCCGACGTGCCGCCGTGGATGCGCGACAGTGGCGAAGGCTGGGTCACTGCCGAGTACGCGATGCTTCCCGGGTCGGGCAATGAGCGGATCTCGCGCCGTTCGATCAGCGGGGGCCGAACGAAGGAGATTCAACGGCTGATCGGCCGTTCGCTACGGGCCGCAGTCGACTTGGCGGCTATGCCCGAGGTCACGGCTCGGATCGATTGCGACGTTCTCCAGGCCGACGGCGGAACGCGTACCGCTGCGATCACCGGCGCCTGGGTCGCCCTCGCAGATGCCCTCGATGTCGTGGTTGCATCCGGAAAGCTCCCGGTCAGCCCGATCGTCGACCACGTTGCCGCCGTGTCGGTCGGGATCCTCGACGACGAGGTGCTGCTCGACCTCGACTATCGGGAGGACGTTGCAGTAGATGTCGACTGCAACGTGGTGATGATGGGCGGCGGGGAGCTCATCGAGGTCCAGGGAACGGCCGAGGGACGGCCGTTCACTCGTCGGCAGTTCGACCGCATGCTGGACGCGGCCGGTTCGGGCATCGCCGAGTTGGTCCGCCTCCAGGGCGAGGCGCGTTCCGCATCGTGATCCCGTCGCGCTTGGTCGTCGCATCACAGAATCCGGACAAGATCCGTGAGGTCGAGGAGGTGCTCGACAGTCTGGCGCTCCCAATCGAAATCGTGCGCGGATACGAATGGCCTGAGGTGGAAGAAACCGAGGACACGCTGGAGGGCAACGCCCTGCTCAAGGCGCGCGTCGTGGCGGCGTACACCGGCCACGCCGCCGTCGCCGACGACACCGGCCTCGAAGTGCGCGCCCTTGGTGGCGCCCCCGGGGTGTTCACCGCTCGCTATGCCGGACCCGATGCCTCATACGCCGATAACGTCGCGAAGCTCCTTGGGGAGTTGGAAGGCGTGGAAGACCGTCGTGCAAGGTTCCGCACTGCGGTGGCCCTGGTCGACCCCTCCGGCGAGGAAGTGGTGGTCGAAGGGTCGCTCGAGGGTTCGATAGCGGCTGAAGCCCGAGGAACCGGCGGCTTCGGCTACGACCCGGTGTTCCTCGTCGATGGGCGCACCTTGGCAGAGATCCCCCCGGCGGAGAAGAACGCCATCAGCCACCGCGCAGTCGCGCTCCAAGCGCTCGCAGGGGCACTGAGCGACTCAGCTGTCTGAGAATTGGTGAAACCCGGTCCCTCCTCGGAAACCGGGTCTCGGCGCACGGCAAATCTGTGGTTGTCGGCTTAGCTGGAATACCAGGTGATCGTGTGGAACGAGCCCGAATCGGTCGTTGAGTCCTGGTCGAACGTTGCCACGAACAAGCCGGCCGTGATGCGGGTGCCGGCGATCTCCCGGATTTCGGGGTCCGGTGTGGAGAAGAACTTGTTGTCGAGGTCCTCGATGATCTGGCGCTCGATGTCGACCCGGCGGGCTTCGAGGGCATCGAGTGCCTTTCGCAATGGTGCTGAGCCTGCCATTTCGGTCCCTTTCTGGCCTCTTCTTCGGCGGTGGCGCCGTTCCTACCTTCCCAAGAATGATCGACCACTAGGGCCGGATGCACGAGAATGGTTCTCCAAAATGTCGGGGGGACTAGTCCCCGTCGGAACCGTTTCAGAGGTCGGTGGGATGATTGTGTGGTGCCTTGATACGATGCTGGGAAGGCAATGGCGACCATTACGTTCCAGAACGTCTCCCTCGAGTATGGCGCAGACCGTGTCATCGACGACGTGTCCCTCGATGTGCGCGACGGGGAGTTGCTGGCAGTCGTCGGCCCGTCGGGAGCCGGCAAGTCGTCGCTGCTGCGGATAGCGGCCGGCCTGGAGGCACCCACGAGTGGGACGGTGTTGATCGATGGCCGGTCGATGGCCGGCGTGGACACGGCGCACCGCAATGTTGCAATGGTGTTCCAGGACAACGTGCTCTACCCGTTCAAGACGGTTCGGGAGAACGTGTCGTTCCCACTCGAGATCGCTCACGAGAGCCCTGACGAGATCGAACGCAGGGTCAACGCGGAAGCCAGGGTTCTCGCCATTGAGCAACTGCTCGATTCGAAGCCGGGTCGGCTGTCGGCGGGGCACCAGCAACTCGCCCAGGCGGCCCGCGCCATGGTGCGGGTGCCGGACGTGTTCCTGATGGATGAACCGTTGGCCCGTCTGGACCAGCACCTGCGAGGCAGGATGCGGCGCGAGTTCCGGCTGCTTCAGCGGGGCTACGGGGTGACGACGTTGTTCGTGACCAACGATCAGGCAGATGCCATGGCGATCGCAGACCGGATAGCGGTGGTGGACGGCGGCCGCCTTCAACAGGTCGGTCCTCCGCTCGAGGTCTATCGGAACCCGGCAACTACCGCAGTCGCCGGCGTCATCGGCTCGCCTCCCATCAATCTCATTCCCGCCACCGTCGTTGCCGGCAGTCCCGGCTACTGGTTGCAGTTTGGGTCCTCCCGTTTGCGGGCATGGCCGGAGGCGTTGGATGCCTGGGTCGGTCGGTCGGTGCTGGTCGGGATCCGGCCCGATGCGATCAGCGTCGACGAGGGTGGCGATCTGGTCGGAACGCTCGAACACGTCGAGTACCAGGGCTCCCATAGCTACCTGTTCGTCGAATTCGCCGGCACCGACGACACGATCGAGGTTCGCCATGATCAGGCCGGCGCGGGCGTCGGTGCTTTGCTGCGCTTTGCGGTTCGGTCGTTCTCGCTCTTCGATCCGGACTCCGGTCGAGCGCTGGCTCCGACCTCCGGCCTCGGGAGGTAGCGTGCGGGGGTCGTTCGAGGAAGGAGCCGGAGTGGACGTCGGCGCAATGGCGGATCTGTCGCAGGGAGACCTCAGAGCACAGCAAAGTCTTGCCTTGCGCGAGCTGATTGCCCGACTACGTGCGGTGGGGAGCCCGTATTGGGATGTCAAACTGCGCGACGTAGGCCGGATCGAAGCCATCGAGGACGTCACCTCGCTCCCATTCACGGTCAAGAAGGAGTTTCGCGACACGTACCCGAGCGGGATGCTTGCGGTGCCCATGGGCGACGTCGTGCGAGTCCACGCCTCGTCGGGGACGTCGGGAAAGCCGACGATCGTCGCCTACACCGCTGCGGATGTTGCCGTGTTCGCCGAGGTGAATGCGAGGTCGTTGGCGTTGGCCGGAGCGACGCCGGAGAGCATCGTGCACGTCGCTTACGGCTATGGCTTGTTCACCGGTGGTCTTGGCCTCCACTTTGGCGTTGAGGCATTGGGGGCGACCGCAGTGCCCGCCTCCGGTGGGAATCCGGGGTTTCAGGTGGGTTTGCTCGCTGATCTCGGGGCCGACGGCCTGGCGGCGACCCCATCGTATGCGCTGCTGCTCGCCGAACGGGCCGCGGCGGACGCTCTGCTCGATCGGATCACGTTGCGGTGGGGGATCCACGGCGCCGAGCCGTGGTCGGAGGGGCTCCGACTGAAGATCGAGGAGGCGTGGGGCGGTGACTACACGGCGTGCGACATCTACGGACTTTCGGAGATCATCGGCCCCGGTGTGGCTTCGGAGTGGGCTGAAGCGAGGGGCGGACTCGTGGTCTTCGAGGACCACTTCTATCCGGAGATCCTCGACCCCTTCACCCAAGAACCTGTGGAAGACGGGGCGTTGGGTGAGTTGGTGCTGACAACGTTGACCAAAGAGGCACAACCGGTGATCCGCTACCGCACCGGCGACATCACCCGCTTCCTCCCCGATGACTACGGGCTGCCGTTCCGGCGGATCGACCGCCTCCAGGGCCGGGCCGACGACATGCTCATCGTCCGGGGGATCAACGTCTACCCCCGCGAGATCGAGACGGTGCTGCTGGCCGATCCCGACCTCTCCGGGCAGTTCGCCATCATCGTTGATCGTCGCGGCACACTCGATGAGGTCGAAGCGCGGGTCGAGCTGCTCTCTCTCGATCGGGCTCCCCGCCGCGAGGAAATCGCCGGGCGTTTGCAGTCGCAGCTGATGGAGTCGATCCGGTTGCGGGTTACCGTCGACGTGCGCGATCCGGGTGGAGTTCCTCGCCAGGAGATCGGCAAGGCGAAGCGGGTCTTCGAACGCACCGGCCCGGAGGATCCCCTCGGATAGTCCGGCACCAACAGCGCCGGGAACGGCGTAACGTATGGCCTGCTCCGGTCCGCTACTCCGGGGCACCAACCGGAGCAACACACCGGACGGTGCGCGTGCGCCGTTTGTACGGAGGAGAACCATGACCAACCGTTTGTCTCGATTCGTGCTGCTTCTCGTCGCCATCGCGGTGACGGCAGCGGCCTGCGGAGACGACGACTCGAGCGAAGTTACGACAACCGCGGCTGGCGCGGCCGCTACGGAAGCCCCGTCCACCACGGCCGCCGGCGGCGGTGAGCTGGAGACGACCACGATGACCGCCGGTGCTTTGCCGTTGGTGGACTTCGCCCCGCTGTTCTACGCCGATGCCATGGGCTACTTCGAGGCCGAAGGGCTCGATGTCACGGTTGAGGTTGTGCAGTCGGGTCCCGTCGCTGCTCAACTGCTGCTGGCCGGCGACATCGACGCCAGCTTCATCAACTGGTTGTCGTTTACTGCCGCGGTCAGCAACGATGCACCCCTGGTCGTGGTTGCCAACGGCACCCACCTCGCCGACGGCCAAGGTGGCGTGTTCGTGACCGCCGACTCGCCGCTCACTTCTCTCGAGGATCTCGACGGCAAGTCGGTGGCGACGAACAGCATCGGCAACGTCGGCGACATCACGATTGAAGCGCTGATCGCCGATCAAGGTCTCGACGTCGAGATCGACTACGTCGAGGTCGCCTTCCCTGAGATCATTCCTGCCATCGAGAGCGGTTCGGTCGATGCCGGCTTCCTGACCGAGCCGTTCACCACGTTCGCCAAGGTGTCCGGGCTACGGTCGATCGCGGATCCCTACACGGGTTCGGCCAAGAACCTCCCGATCGCCGGCTACATGGCGACGGCGCAGTTCGCTGCGGAGAACCCGAACACGACCGCCGCCTTTCGGCGCGCGATTGAGGCGGCGACTGCCGATCTGCTCGCCGATGAGGACGCCCTGCGTGCGTTCATTCCGGTGTACTCGGCGGTGCCTGAAGAAGCGGCCCAGGCCTTGATTCTGCCGCTGTACCAGACGACGCTGACGGTTGAGGACCTTCAGCGCCCGGCCGATTTGATGTTCGATTTGCGTTATCTCGACGAGCCGCTCGATATGTCGCCGTTTGTGATCAACGGCTGATGACGACGTCGGTCCGCACGACCCCGATCCCTCGCGCCACTGCGGTGACCCGGGGGATCGTTGGCTCTGTGGTGTTCGTCGTGCTGCTAGAGGCCGCCGTGCGGACCGGCTTGATTGGGTCGGCCTCGTTGCCTTTGCCGAGCGAGGTGTTGGCGCGGACAGCGGAGATGCTGCTCGACCCTGCGGTCTGGTCGGAGGTCTTGGCCACCATGAAGTCGTGGGGACTGGGCCTCGTGGTGGCTGGGCTGGTCGGCGTCGGGCTGGGGATGGCGCTGGGATCCTCGCGCCTCCTGGCCCGGCTGTCGCGGGGCCCGGTTGAATTGCTCCGACCGCTGCCGGCGGTTGCCATTGCTCCGCTGTTGCTGAGCCTGCTGGGGCGGGGTGTGGTGAGTCGGTCGCTTGCCGTGGCCTACGCGGCGTTGTGGCCGATCCTGTTCAACACGATTTATGGAATGCGGTCCGTCGATCCGGTGGCGAAGGAGACGGCTCGCTCGTTTGGTCTCGGCTCGTTCGGCGTTCTGACTCGCGTGACGATCCCCACGATGTCACCGTTTGTGTTCACCGGGGTTCGGGTGGCGTCGGCGATTGCGTTGATCGTTGCCGTCAGCGTCGAGTTCCTGCTGCCCGGTGGCGACGATCGCGGCCTCGGCGGGATCGTTGTCGAGGCCCAAGCCGGGGGAGATCTGCTGACGATGTACGCAACGGTGGTGATCGCCGGCCTCCTCGGGCTCGTCACCAACGTGGTGCTCGTCGCCATCGAGCGCCAAGTGTTTGGCTGGCGGCGGGGTCTCGCCCAATGACGGCGGTGGCCCCCGCAACGGCTACCGCGGCGAGCGAGTCGTGGTGGGGACGGGCTGCGGTGTGGATGTTGCCGATTCTCGTCATGGTCGTGGTGTGGCACTTCATCACCACGGGTTTGGATTCGATCTTCTTCCCGACTCCGGCCGCGATCTGGGAGGTGCTGCGGGACGACTACTTCTCCGGTTCGGCGAGTCGGTTGTTCCTCGGCGACGTGGTCTTCGACGATTTGGTGCCTAGCTTGTGGCGGTTTGCCCTCGGGTGGGGGTTTGCCGTCGTGTCGGGCATCCTGTGGGGACTGCTTTTCGGTTTGCGCCCCGGGTGGCGGGCTTGGGTCGAGCCGCTGTTGGAGTTCGGCCGAGCGATCCCGCCGCCGCTTGTGCTCGGTATCGTCTTTGTCACCTTCGGGGCCGGTGACCTACCCAAGGCAGCGTTGATTGCGTTCGGCGCAGTGTGGCCGGTGCTGTTCAACACGATTGACGGGGTGATGTCGGTGAGTGAGGTGCGGATCGCATCGGGGCGCACGTTCGGCTGGGGTCGGCGCGAGCGGATCGTGAGGATCATCGTGCCGGATGCCGGCTCTTCGATCTTTGCCGGGGTTCGGGTCAGTTTGGGCATCGGGCTCATCCTGATGGTGCTGACAGAGTTTGTCGGGGCAACCAACGGCCTCGGCTACACGATCATCCGAGCGCAACGCGGGTTCGATTTTGCCGCCATGTGGGCTGCGCTGGTGGTACTGGCAGTAGTCGGGCTGATGCTCAACTCGCTGCTTGTTCTGATCGAGGCACGCTTGCTGGGGTGGCGGGCAACGAGCGCCAGGGGGTTGGATGTCTGACCCGCTGCTTCAGGTCGAAGATGTCACCCATCGCTATGGCGATGCGGCTCGTGACGTCGTCGAGGACGTCAGCTTCTCCGTCGCCGAGGGTCAAGTCGTGACGATTGTCGGACCCTCGGGCTGTGGCAAGAGCACGATGCTTCGGATCGTGGCCGGCCTGCTCAAGCCGACGTCCGGATCGGTGGAGTTCGAGGGCGATCGGATCGAACGCACCCCGGACGGTCTGGCGATGGTGTTCCAGGATTACAGCCGGTCGTTGTTCCCCTGGCTGCGGGTACGCCAGAACGTCGAGGCGCCGCTGTGGGGGAAGACCTCGAAGCAGGAGCGAAACGACCGGGCGACGCAGGCACTTGCCGATGTGGGCTTGGCAGAGCACGCCGACGAGTATGCCTGGGAATTGTCCGGCGGCATGCAACAGCGGGTTGCGATCGCCCGGGCGTTGGCGAGCCATCCCCAGCTGCTGCTGATGGACGAGCCGTTCGCCTCGGTGGATGCGCAAACGCGGGCCGAGTTGGAGGACCTCGTGCTTGATC
>Ga0316197_10003898_pt1 | contig 10615 bp, 12 predicted proteins | sample OudBiesiAoxic_MG_FD_204939 | JGI IMG/M metagenome (GOLD analysis project Ga0316197, IMG submission 204939) | Coastal sediment microbial communities from Oude Bieten Haven, Netherlands - site A oxic | ecosystem: Environmental > Aquatic > Marine > Coastal > Sediment | place: Netherlands... | reverse complement strand
CAGCTTGGTAGCGCATCTGGTTTGGGACCAGAGGGTCAGAGGTTCGAATCCTCTATCACCGACCACATTTAAAACCCGTATTACTTTTTAAAAGTAATACGGGTTTTTTCGTCTTAATCTATTAAAAAAACTAAATTAGTCAAAAAGATAGCTCAGGCACTAAGCTGTCGCTTATTCGCTCCATCTATCACCGACTACATTAAGAAAACCGCTTTATGCTTAAACGCAAAAGCGTTTTTTTTCGTCTTTAATTTGTTAATATCAACCCAGTTTTAACCCAGTATTCTTCAAATTTCCCTCTTATTTAACACTACTTTTAGTCGCTTTGAATAACTAAAAAACGCTAAAATTTGGCTCTGTGCCCAGACCGTGCCCATTTTGGTGCCAAAATACTTTTTATAGAAAATTAAGTGCTAATAAATTAGGTAAAAAACAGATTCAAGTTTTCCTCTGATTTGAAAGTTAGGTGGCTTTATCATCGATTTACACTGAGCTTTTGTGATATTTAAGAACTGCTCGCTGCTAGAGGCATCGTTGTCAGCTATGAAGCGATCCGGTAGTGGTGTAAAAAATACGGTGCTATCTATTGTAACAAGATCAAAAAGAATCGTGGTCAATTCGGTGATATCTGGTATTTGAATGAGGTTTTCATCAAAATAAATTGCGTTTTGCATTACCTTCGGCGAGCTATTGATCAAGATGGTGACGAGATAGAAATTTTGGTTCAGAAACGAAACAATAAAGCTGCTGCGATGCGCTTCTTTAAGCGACTATTGAAAAGGTAGGGAAGTACGCCGTTAAAGCTGGTAACGGATAAACTAGCAAGTTACTCTGCTGCCAAAAAAAATTAATACCAAGTGCAGAGCACTCAACTGTTCATTATAAAAATAATGGGTGTGAACTCTCACATCAGCCTACTCGACAACAAGAATGACAGATGCGGAAATTCAAATCACAGGGCCAAGCCCAGCAGTTTTTAAGTTGCCACGGAGTAGTAAAGAACCTATTTCATTTTGGCCGTCATTTAATGCAAGTGAAGCACTATCGAGCATTTCGTGATCGCTCCTCTGCTGAATGGATGCAGGTTAGTTGCGTCCAATATTTAGATTAAGGCTAATTTTAGAGTCTTTAATTGCCCACCTCAGATAAGTTGACAATACCGTTAGGGCATATTACTCATTAAATTACTCTGATAGCTCATTATTTTACAAAAAGTTAATGGCAGTAGTGTATTCACTTTTATCTTTAGTAATTGAATATCTAGAGGTAAATGATCTGACATTAACGCCATTGACTTAAGCATTCAACATAACTTTTTATAATCCGCAGAGTAGCTAATCAGGTATAAATTTATCACCTTACATAATTTACATATCAACGATTATTAAAAATATACTTGCACAAAAGCGCTTGTGTGCTTATTATCGAGTTCTGTTTTAATAAAATTTAGAGGTAATATTGTGAACACTGAGAAATTAATGATTGCGCTTGATGAGTTTACTCATGTTGGAGGAGGGTTGATTTTAATTATTGCTGCAGTTTCAATTCTTACTGGGATAATGCGTGAGTATATTCCACAGGATAAACTTCAGAAGAAAATAAACAAACATGAGAAATGGGGCTCATTGCTCGGTGCAAGTTTTGGCATGCTTACGCCATTTTGTAGTGCGGCTGTAGTTCCTGTCACCATGGGTATGGCATCGATGGGGGTATCTTTAGGCACGGTATTAAGTTTTTTAATTTCAGCGCCGTTATGTAATTTTATTGTATTAGCAATGATTTACGCAACTTTCGGATTTAAGGTAACGATTGTCTACCTTGCTATCACGTTTAGTGCTGCTGTTTTAGGTGGATGGTTGATTTCCAAGTCCCCGTGGAAAAATGAGATAAAACGTGGTGAAGAATTAGAGGGGGTGAAAGCAGCTTCAAGTTGTAGTGCCCCTAATCAAACAGTTAAAAAAAATGTATGCAGTACAGATATGAATACCTCTTGTGATACTGCTGGTCAACCTATTGCCCAGATGTCATGCGAATCGATAAGCATGAGTTGTGATTCAGCATCTGCGATGGCCATGGAATTAAAAGAGCCGTCAAGAATGCAAAATGCAATGCGATCTGCTTTTTCTTTATTCAAACGGATCGTTCCTTATGTGTTATTGGGCGCACTAATTAGTGGTTTATCGGCTGCATATTTACCTGCAGAGCTAGTCGAGAAGTATGTTGGCGGAGATAGCTTACAAGCAATTATCATCGCGGCAGTTATTGGTGTGCCATTGTATTTGCGTATCGAAATGGCTATCCCCCTACTTAATATACTTATTCTTAAAGGGATGGGCTTAGGACCTGCTTTAGCATTAATTATTGGTGGTACGGGAGCAAGCTTACCTGAAATAGCACTTGTTTCATCGGTACTAAAACGAAAAGCCGTCATAGCATTTGTCTTTATTATCTTAACAACGGCCATCATTGGTGGCGTTATCTTTAAAAACATAATGTAAAAAAATGTGCGCCACTCATTAGCGTGGCGCTTACTGAGCTTTAGTATGAAAATAGGTAGGCGGATTCAACATTGAAGTGCATAACAACTAAGCAGCTATAGCTACCATATTTCAGCCATTAAATTGACATGATATATCTTGTGCGTATTTACAGGTATTTAATGTTATTTAAAGGTAAATTCAATGGGATAGAGGGCAATGAAAGCCAAGGTTTTTTACTTGCAATGTTTGTTCTTTATTTCGGTTTTCTTTATTGTCAGAGCTGAATAATACCAATTGATATAAAGGACAATAATATTTCACTCAATACATTCTTGCATAGCCTTTTTAATAGGTATAAGTATAATAGTTATTGGATATTTTAAAGGAATCAAAAAAGGTTAATGATGGATGAAAAGTATATTGATGCGTTAAAAGCATTATCAGAGCCTAATCGATTGCGTTTATTCTGGCTTTTACTCCATATAGATCAACGAGGCACTGTTGCCGAAACTATGGATGTAACGAGAGATACGCAATATAATGTATCACGCAACTTAAAAATTTTACATAAAGCGGGTTTGCTTACGCCTAAAAAACAGGGGAAGTGGGTTTATTACACGTTAAAAGAACAAACCTCTGCACACTGCCAAGCCTTAGTTCAATCGGTCAAACTTTTACCTGAAGATGACTTTGCTGAAGTAAAAAAACTTTGTCTTCTGCGCTTATCAATGCGAGTTAATGGGGAATGTGTTGTAGGTCCGAACAGTGACGAATGGTTATCTGCAATTAAACAATCATAGTTGGTATAATTTGTTAATTATTTACTCACGATTTTTGAGACAATAAAGTTAATTATTATGCCAAACTTAGCTACGGCTCAGAAAATACGATTCAAGGGTTTCTGATATTCAACAAATAAGCGTATTTTCGACGCTTATATTCTATGAAGTAATTAATATTATTCTACAACACCATCGTTTTTCAACCATGCGTCAAAACCACCTGCTAAGTTCTTAACTGACGATATCCCCATTTCATATGCGAGTTTAGCGGCATATAGTGAACGTAAACCACCTGCACAATAAAATACATAGGTTTTATCTTGGTTAAAAATTTTATTATGTGCAGGGGATTTTGGAACAATTGTAAACTCCAGCATACCGCGTGGACAAGTAAAGGCATTAGGTATTATTCCACTTTTCTTACGTTCATCAGCTTCTCTAACATCGATAAAAACATAGTTATCATCTCTGTAAATTGCTTTAGCTTGGGCGATCTCCATATCATCAACAACTCGTCTCGCTTCTTCAGTTAAGGCTTTTACCTCTTTTGCTATTTTTTGCATCATTTTTTATCTTCAGTAATTGGTTACCGCTATATGACGAAATATAAGGGGATAAGATGCAAATATCAGTAAGGCTTTATTAAGCGAGTCACGTGTTTTCTATTAAATTTATTAACCAACGTTTCAAATAAATAAGAATATTTCAAGCATCTGCTAATTAATTAAAAATTATTGCCATTTTTTTGCGTCTTTAAACGATTAACTACGTCTTACAAACAAGCAACAATTTATTTAACGGAAAAATTATGAATTTTGAACAAAAGAATGAAAGTGTAGATAACAACTTTGTCCGCAATAGTAGCTCAATGCTAAATGGTATATTTGGTACTACAGAGGTAACCCCATTCTGGGTTGCAGATATGGACTTCACTGTTGCGAATCCCATTAAAGTTGAACTACAGCGTTTAGTTGATAGAGGTCAATTCGCCTATGAGTATAATTCTCAAGGAGTATTCAAAGCAATAAGCGATTGGTATCAGCGCAGACATGACTTAAACCTAAACGTAGATAACTTTGTTCAAGTCACAGGCGTTTTAACTGGGATCGCTTTATTAATTAGAGAGCTTACTGAAGAAGGCGATGGCGTACTTATACAAACACCAGCCTATCACCAGTTCCCTAAAGTCATTAGCACAGCAGGAAGAGCTGTTGTTAAGAGCCCTTTAAAGGTTGTTAATAATAATTATGTTATGGATTTTGATGATTTAGAGGAAAAATTGAGCGCAGTCGATGTGAAAGTGATGATCCTTTGTAATCCGCATAACCCAACAGGCAGAGTTTGGCGAAAGGAAGAGCTGGAGCGCGTTTTAGCAATAGCAGATAAGTACAAGGTTACTATTATTAGTGACGAAATCCACTCAGACATCATTCATGCAGGGCATAAGTTTACAAGCCTTATGTCATTAGACGCTAAAAGCCATGTTGCGTTAATTGGCTCACCGTCGAAAACTTTTGGTATGCAAAGTATTTCCAATGGTTACATTTATACTGAAAATGAAAAGCTTTTAAAAGCAATGAGTGCAGTATCCGAGTCGTTATATTTAGATCATGGTAATGCCTTTACCACCTTTGCAACCATTGCTGCTTTTGAACAAGGCGAAGAATGGCTAGATGAATTACTTGAGTATTTGCAAGCTAATATTGATTGGATAAAAGACTTCTTATGGGCAGAACTTCCTACGGTAAAAATGTTCCCTGTTGAAGGTACCTATCAAGTATGGTTTGACTTTTCAGCGACAGGTTTATCTGGGGATGACCTAGTCAAGGTTTTTGGGGAGGCTGGCTTTGGAGCATCGCCAGGTACTTGGTTTGATAATGAAGCTAAGTACTTTGCCCGCATGAATTTTGCAAATCCGCGAGCTGATATTGAAGAAGCCTTTAAAAATCTAAAAACTGTTTTAGAGGAGCCTAGAAAAGTTATCCAACCTTGTAGTAAAGATACTTCAAGTGGTTGCTGCTAATAGAGAAAATAGCTTTTTACAATCTTTTAAATAAATCGAGTAAATAGTCAAAATATAAGGTTAGGAAATTATGATAACAGGAAAAACAGTACTTATTACGGGCGGCTCTAGCGGTATCGGTTTAGCTACAGCCAAAATGATGGTGGCTAATGGTGCAAAAGTGGCTATCACGGGAACCAATTCAACCAAGCTCGCTTCTGCTTTGAAGGAGCTTGATGAACATGCTATCGCTATTCAAGCCGATGTCACTCAATCTGCAGACCTCGATAAGCTGTGCGCTAAGCTAAAAAGTGAATTTGGTCAGTTAGATGTTTTCTTTGCAAATGCCGGTATTGCTTATGCCACACCGTTAGGTGCCACTGATGAACAGCAATACGACCAATTAATGAATGTTAATGTGAAAGGCGTGTTTTTTTCGGTGCAAGCTGTATTGCCGCTAATGAAAAGCGGCTCGTCGATAATTTTAAATACATCTTGGCTTAACCAAGTAGGCACGCCAAGAAAATCGGTGCTATCGGCATCTAAAGCTGCTGTGCGTTCATTTGCTAGAAGCATGTCAGCTGAATTAGTTGAGCAAGGTATTCGAGTCAATTGTGTCAGCCCGGGCACGATTAAAACGCCATTGCATCGCAGCGTAGATGAAACAGAAGAACATTTTAGCAAGTATGCTGAAAAAGTTGGCCAGACTGCGCCAATTGGTCGCATGGGTGAGCCAGAAGAAATCGCAAACGCGGTGATGTTTTTAGCCAGTAACGCCTCAAGTTATATGTTGGGTGCTGAGATAATGGTTGATGGTGGTCGAGCAGATATTTAAAACCCCATCTCAATAGTGTAATTGTGTGAAATAAACTAAATAATTAAGGGCATAACATGAGTAAAAGTCATAGTTTAAAAAATCAAGATGAAGTAGCAAAAGGAGGGTTGTTAGATCGTCGTAAATTTTTAGCTAGCGGCGCTTCTTTTTTATCTGTTCTTGCAGCGTCATCAATGAGTAGCAGCGTCATCGCGGCTACGAGTGAAGAACGTTTTAAATTGTATCCTAAGCATATGAAAACAGCGGGAATACCCAGTGAACTTTATGGTAAGCCTTCGCGTTACGAAAAACATGTAGGACGTTTACCTGAACATGTTTACAGTTCGGGCATTATTACGGCGGCATTTACGCCTGTAGAACAATTAAATGGCATTATTACGCCAGCAGGTTTGCACTTTGTTGTACATCATAGTGGCATCCCCGATATTGAACCTAGCGATCATGAATTTAAAATTCATGGCCTAGTGGATAAACCCTTAAAGTGGTCGATAGAACAGTTGTTAAATTATCCGATGGTCAGTCGGATCCATTTTTTTGAATGTGCCGGAAATTCTGGACCTAACATTATTGCTGATTCCCCAATGGATATGACAGCAGGTCATATTCATGGCCAAATTTCTGGTTCACTATGGTCAGGCGTGCCATTGAAATACTTATTGGATGAAGCGGGTATTAAGCCAAACGGAAAGTGGGCGATGTGTGAAGGTGCAGATGCGGGCAACCATGTTCGTAATGTGCCTTTAGAAAAGCTATATGATGATGCCATTATTGCGCTTTATCAAAATGGTGAGCGGATCCGGCCTGATCAAGGTTATCCCATGAGACTACTTGTACCAGGGTACGAAGGAAATATGAGTGTTAAGTGGTTACATCGGATGGAAATTTCTGACATTCCTTCACAGAGTAAAGACGAGCAATCGCTTTATGCCGATATAACTGCCGACGGACAAGTGAAGCAATTCAGTTTTAATATGGAAGTGAAGTCAGTTATTACTAAACCATCCGGTAAACAGCAGCTACCAGATACTGGAATATATGAGATCTCCGGTCTGGCGTGGTCTGGCCGAGGAAAAGTCAAAGCGGTAGAAGTATCTGCCGATGGCGGTAAAACCTGGTCTAAAGCGAATTTAGAAGGCCCAATCATGGATAAAGCCTTAACACGTTTTACTATACCTTGGCGATGGAATGGTCAAAAAGCGATTCTTGTCAGTAGAGCAATCGATGAATTTGGCAATACACAGCCAACCCGAGATGAGTGGATATCAAGGTATGCACGTTATTCTCATGGGCACAATAATTCTATTAATTCATGGCAAGTTTCAAGTGATGGCAGAGTGAGTAACTTTTATGTATAAATTAACCAACTATATAGCCGCTACCGGCTTACTATTAATGTTTTCTTTAGCCGTTGTTGCCAAAGACAACATCAACACACAAAGTGGCGAAACGCTAAGTCAGGCTGAAATTGACCAATGGTCGATTACCATATACCCCGATGGTCGTAATTTACCTGGTGGTAAAGGTACTGCGGTTGAAGGCGAAAAGCTCTATCAAGCAAACTGTCTTATGTGCCATGGTCCGTCTGGAGAACGTGGTGTTGCCCCTCGTTTAACCGGTGAGCTGGGTTATCAAGAATATAATCCTCACCCATTATTAGCATTGACCGTAGGGGCTTGGCCATATCAAACCACTATCTTCGATTATATTCGACGAGCAATGCCACATCAGTCACCCAAGACATTGAGTGATTCTGAAGTCTATGCGTTAACTGCTTATATTTTGAACCTTAATGGGCTCATTAAAAAAGATGAAATGCTTGACCGTGAGAAGTTAAAAAAAGTTGAAATGCCTTTCAAGAATAAATCATATATTGCTTGGGATGTTGACGAGAAAGGCAAAATAAATGGTAAAGAACCTAAGCAATAGTTAGCTCCCATACGTTATTTAATAAACTAGATAGCGTATTAATTAAAACTCCGAGCGTTAAGACCTAAGTTGAAATACTTGTATTTTACACTGGGCTTAACGCCGTCATCATTATTTGATGATTACCTGTACTGATAGAGAAATCTTCAGCCTCCCATCGTTGGAAAGGTGTTTCATGAACAACTCAAACAATCAGCAAAGTCAGTTTGCTGATCCTTCAGAAATTGTCATTCAAAAAAATTTGAAAAATAACCCTCTGCTTACTCAGCAGGAGAGCCTTGAAGATAACTTTGGTCGACATTTTGAATACTTACGTTTATCAATTACCGATGTGTGTAATTTTCGATGCAACTATTGCTTACCTGATGGCTATGAATGCAATGGTGAACGAGATTACTTATCACTTAATGAAATTCAAACGTTAGTTTCTGCATTTGCTCAGCTAGGCGTGAAAAAAATTCGTATTACCGGTGGCGAGCCTGGGTTAAGAAAGGATTTAACCGATATCATTGCGCTATGTAAACAAACAGAGGGTATTGAAAAAGTTGCGTTAACAACAAATGGCTTTAATTTGTCAAGACAAGTCGAAGCTTGGGCTAATGCAGGGTTAGATGCTATTAATGTCAGCATGGACAGCTTAGATGCTCGTATGTTTAATAGCATTACCGGACACCAAAAGCATGAACAAATATTGCAAGGATTAGCGCTTGCTGAGCAATACGGTATTAAACAAATTAAAGTTAATGCGGTGTTGCTTAAGCAATTTAATGTGAATCAATTAAGTGATTTTATTGCTTGGCTAAAAGATAAAAGCATTACTGTACGTTTCATTGAGCTAATGGAGACTGGTGATAATGCAGAGTTTTTTAATGCAAACCATGTTTCTGGAGAGTCGATAAAACAGCAATTGTTAAATACAGGTTGGTTACCTGCGTTTGGCGGTAAATATTCAGGGCCTGCACAAGAGTTTTATCATGCTGAGGTTAAAGGTAAACTGGGACTCATCATGCCTTATAGCAAAGATTTTTGTAAAAGCTGCAATCGTTTACGCGTATCGGCACAGGGTAAATTACATTTATGCTTATTTGCCGAGCAAGGTATAGACATTCGTACTTATTTGCAAGTAGAAGATATTGAGGGTACACGCCAAGCGCTACTTGCCAGTATGACAACTAAAACAGAGACACATTTTTTACATAACCGAGAAACAGGTATAACAAAGCATTTAGCTATGCTGGGCGGGTAATCGACGCTAATTTATACCGATAATAAAGCTAAGACTCTTGCATGCAAGCAATATAAAGCCTCTATTCTACTTGTTAAGTTGAATAGAGGCATTTTCGAATTTGTGCAGTTATTTTGGTAAACCGACCAAGTAAAGATATATTTTTTTGTCACATGCTCTAGTTGTTTGCCACATATCAAAAAGCAGCAATTTTTTAGATACCAAGCAAACTGCTGTAAAAGTAATCTTTAAAAATCAATAGCGTTATGTGGTAGTCAATTCTTGTGGTTTAATTATGTTCAAGAAAAACAAACGCTGTAGGATAGATTTTTCACCGTTAACTATGCAAGGTAAGAATAAAGCCTTTTCTTTGTTATTTCCTATGGAAGCAGTCTTTGAAAGTTATGTTGCGAGTGCATTGGCTAAACGACTACCAAATGATTTGCGCTTAAAAACACAAGCCAGCTCTGAGTATTTGGTTTTACATAAAAGTAAAAAAATATTTCAATTAAAATCTGACTTATTATTTCAGCATGTGAATAATAGTGAGAATGCTTGTGTGTTTGATGCAAGGTGGAAACTTGTTAGTTATACTGGCAAGTCTGACGAGAAATCTAAATATGGTTTATCTCAAGCGGATTTTTACCAAATGTTTGCCTATGGACATCAATACTTAAAAGGTGAAGGAGAACTATTTTTAATTTACCCAAGCCATGAAGACTTTCAAGAAGCCATCAAACATAGCTTTGATGTTAATCAAAAGCTCAAGCTCTGGATCGTCCCTTTTGATATTTCAGCTGAAACGCCAGACGAAAAACGATTAATATTACCCTACAATTGTGCATTAAAATCCATAGATAACGTGAGATAGTTGTTAATGCAATTAGCAGTAACAGGGTTTTCTAAGTTATGGCAAAGGTTATTGCGAAATAGCGCCAGTGTGAAACTCGATAGTACCAATTTATTCATCTCCAGGAATGGTAAGGCAGCAAGTTTTCACTTAAATGATATTGAACAGTTTGATATTCAAAAAGGTTGGTTTTTAAATGCTTTAATGATAACTGTCACTAATCAAACACCGATTATATTAAAAGACTATAAAAGCGAGCAGTTAAACCAAGTTCTAAAAACACCTTACCTACACCGCTAGGTTACTTATCAGCATTTTCACTTAGAAATTTAGCAATATCCAAGTATTTTTCTTTTCTTAAGTAAGCTGGCTGGTCAAGATTTTTATTATTATCTAACTTGGTTTGTTCTCTTGTCGTAGTAGTTGAAACATTGGCTTGTACTGATAGCTCAAAATTATCTTGTGCATTCATAGTCTCAATAAAACCAGTAGCAATAACAGTTATGTGAACTCCT
>Ga0316197_10003897_pt1 | contig 10615 bp, 13 predicted proteins | sample OudBiesiAoxic_MG_FD_204939 | JGI IMG/M metagenome (GOLD analysis project Ga0316197, IMG submission 204939) | Coastal sediment microbial communities from Oude Bieten Haven, Netherlands - site A oxic | ecosystem: Environmental > Aquatic > Marine > Coastal > Sediment | place: Netherlands... | reverse complement strand
TTCTCTTTGGAGCAGAAATGAATATTGAAAAGAACGTTGTTGTAAGCCTTGCATACCAAGTGAAGCTTGAAGAAGGTGTTGTAGTTGATGAAGCAACAGCGGAAAACCCTTTAGATTACTTACATGGACACAACAACCTCGTTACAGGCCTTGAAGCCGAACTAGAAGGTAAAAAAGCAGGGGACAAATTTACTGCAACCATCACTCCAGAAGATGCGTACGGTGAACATAATGATGCGTTAGTACAGCGTGTTCCTGCGAATGTATTCCAAGGTGTAGAGCAGATTGAAGTCGGTATGCGTTTCTTAGCCGATACTGATCAAGGCCCAATCCCTGTTGAAGTAACAGAAGTGGATGGTGATGAAGTTGTCGTCGATGGTAACCACATGCTTGCAGGTCAAACACTGACATTTGATGTCGAAGTAATGGCAACTCGCGAAGCAACAGCAGAAGAATTGGAACATGGTCACATCCATGATGAAGGTGGTTGTGGTCACGACCACGATCATGGTCATGAAGGCGGTTGTTGTGGTGGCGAAGGGCACGATCACGGTGAAGGCAAAAAAGAAGGCTGTTGCGGTGGCGGTGGTAAAGAAAAAGGTGAAAACGGCGGCGGTTGTGGCTGTTCACACTAAGATTGATTAACCTTAAACCAACAAACCTTTGTTGTTGGTTTAGATTTGATTAAAATAAAACCCTAAGCACTCTTTATGAGATATTTAGGGTTTTTTTGTTTATAGATTAAGGACGATTTATGTCGATATCTCCATTCGCATTAGCTATTCATGGTGGTGCCGGAACCATCCTAAAAAAAAATCTAACACCAGAATTAGATGGCGAGATAAGAAGGGCCCTTGAAAAATCTGTTCGAGCGGGATACGACATTTTGAGACAAGATGGAGATGCTTTAGACGCCACCGTTGCAGCGGTAAAGGTATTAGAAGATTGCCCTCATTTTAATGCTGGAAAAGGCTCGGTGTTGACCCATACAGAAATGGTTGAGATGGATGCGTCTGTGATGCATGGAAAACAGATGGAAGCGGGCGCGGTTGCCGGGGTTAAACATATTAAAAACCCAATAGAACTTGCTTGCGAAGTCATGAGGAAAAGTGAACATGTTTTTTTAATCGGTGATGGGGCTGAACAGTTTGCTTTTGAAAATGGTTTTGATTACACCGAACAAGATTATTTCTTCACTGATCGCCGTTATGAGCAGCTACTCTCAATGAAAGAGGCGGGTATATTCGGTCTTTCTGAATCCAAGTTTCCAGACGACAAGAAATTTGGAACCGTTGGGGCCGTAGCATTGGACCGGCAAGGCAATCTCGCCGCCGCCACAAGTACAGGTGGCTTAACCAATAAAAAATATGGTCGCGTTGGTGATTCTTCCATTATTGGTGCCGGTACTTTTGCTGAAAACCACAATGTTGCTATTTCTACTACGGGTATGGGTGAGTGTTTTATTCGAAAAATGGTGGCAGCCGATGTCGCAGCTCGAATGAGATATCTTAAAGAAGACGTGTATACCGCGAGTGAAATGGTTATACAAGGTGAGCTAAAACTGATGGGAGGTGAAGGTGGATTAATCGCCATTGATCATCAAGGAAACATCCATAATGCAATGAACAGTTCAGGCATGTATCGCGCCAGTATAGATGCGTCTGGTGAATTAAAAGTGGCAATATTTGTTGATGAAGTGACAGGCTAGAGACTGAACGACTAGCCTTTCCCAAATCAAAATTGTCTCTTAATCGTACTTTTCAAATCTAATAATGTGGTGGAGGTGTTTCTTCAGAAGCATCTGCCATATTCGAAGGATCTAGATTCTTTACTTTCCCTACGACATATTTCATCTGATCTAGCATCTTAGTGATCAGCAGTTGTTGTTGGCTAAGCGCTTCGTTTAGTTCATCAATCGTCTGCTCTTGGAAAGCCATTTTATATTCTAGATCTTCGATGCGTTGCTGTAATTCTTGAATCGTATTGTTAGTCATCTTCTATATTCCAAGCCTGTGCAATACCAGCAGAACTCGCCGATATGATTCTATTTTGACGGTCAAAGGCGGCATCATACACGACTGCACGTGGAGGGCGAGTATCTTTTAGTGGTTCCACATCCCATCCGTCTAAACGTTTCCCTGTTTGTGTATCCCAAAGCATTACTCGCCCGTTTGGAGAGCCGGTGACTAAGTATCTCCCATCATCGGAGAAACGCGCACTAGAGAACACTAATTGCCTTGAAAGAGATTTGAGTGCTGAAATTTTCTTGCCCGTCTTAAGATCCCAGATAAAACTGTCACTTGCTCCATCTGACGTAAATGCGTACTTACCATCTCGTTGCAGAGCAACTCTGTTAATTCTTGCCTTATGTTCAAATTGAAATAACGGTTGGCCAGTGTCGGTACTCCAGAAATACGCTTTGTAATCATTACCACCAGTCAAAGCAAACTTACCGTTCGAGGAAATTGCGACGGTATTGACTTTTTCTCTGTGAGCAAGGAACTCTAATCGCCTTCCGGTGACTAAATTGACGTAAATGGCCTTTCTATTAGATAGACCTAATAATACCTGTTCGCCATTGCTTGATATATCTATATCCCGGATTAATCCGTCGGAGACAGACCAAAGCCCTTCAGCTTGGCTCCAGGAAAGATCCCAAACAGCGAAGTTGAGTTGTGTGGATGTAACGGCATAACGACTGTTATCAGAAATACGTATGTGGGAAACCGTGTTTCCATCGAGATCCTGTTTACCTAAAGAGGCTAATTCTTGGTTCTCTTGTAGGTCCCACAGTAACAACTGACGCTCTTTTGAGTAAAGTAATGCAAAGCGGGCATCTCTACTAAGGGCAAAACTAGTGGTGCCTTTTGGCTCAATGGTCCATCTTTCTTCATCTTGAGATGAAAAAAAACAACCATTTAACAGAGTGATGACAATACCCAATAGCATATAATGAGAGATTATTCGCATTCTTATCAAGAATCCAGTTTGTGTCGAGAGGCATAACCCTAGTATATTGATACACAAATAATTTTGCACATTTCATTATATTTGATGAGAACTGTGTACTGACGTAAATGGCTATGCCATTAATTTGGAGAATTTAATGAAACCTTTGTTTAAAGTGTCCCTACTCGCTGCAACTGTAATGTTGGCTGTAGGTTGTCAAAAAGAAGAAACACCGAAAGTTGAAGCGGCTCCAGTGGTAGAGCAGGCACAAGCTGAGGCTGAAAAAGCAGTTCACTTTAAAACAGAAGAAGACAAAGCGGCGTACGCTTTCGGTCTTTATTTCGCCAAGAACATTGAATCGAGCATTGACGGCTCAACTGAAATTGGCATTGAGTTAAAGAAAGAACTTGTACTTCAAGGTATTGAAGATGTTTTTGCTGATACAGAAAAAATGACAGACGATGAGCTACGCTTAGCGCTTGAAAGTTTTGAAAAAACCGTTAGCGAAAAGATGCAGGCAAAAGCAGCAGCAGACGCTGAAGCAGCAATGAAGGCAAGCGAAGAATTCCGTGCTGAATTTGAAAAACAAGAAGGCGTAATGAAAACTGAATCTGGTCTTCTTTACCAAGTAATGACACCAGCAGAGGGTGATAAGCCTGCTGAAACCGACACGGTTGAAGTACATTATGTTGGGACATTAATCGACGGGACTAAGTTTGACAGTTCATATGATCGTGACGCAACTGCTACGTTCCCTCTTAATCGAGTGATCCCTGGTTGGACTGAAGGCGTGCAACTTATGTCTGTAGGGTCAAAATATAAGTTTGTTATCCCACCAGAGTTAGCATACGGACCACAAGATACGCCGACTATTCCTGGAAACTCAACTCTCGTTTTTGAAGTTGAATTGATCAGCATTGATAACGGTGAAGTTGAAGAAGCACCAGCAGAAACACCTGCTGCGGAATAATTTCTTCAAAAAAACGAAAAAAAAAGGCTCGGATTTCCGAGCCTTTTTTTTTTGACGACAAACCAAACTGATCAAAACGATGCGCAATTCAAATTTTCTGATAAACTTGCACTAATTTGTTGATTTTTAAATCGAGGCTGTAAATAGTGGCTACATCAGAAATCGTTCACGCAGAAGCGTTACTCGAAATGGACTCCGTATTTGTTGAACCATTTAGCGAGCATGATCTGACCATTTTAAAATCCTATGAAGCTGTAGTGGATGGTCTTGCTGGTTTAATCGGTCCATTCTGTGAAATTGTTCTTCATTCATTGGAGAGCTTAGATACATCAGCAATCAAGATAGCCAATGGTGAGAATACGGGTAGACATGTAGGATCGCCAATTACGGATATGGCGCTGAAAATGCTTAAGGATATTGAGGGTTCCGAGCGTAATTTCTCTAGACCTTACTTTACTCGAGCGAAGGGTGGGGTATTGATGAAATCTATCACTATCGCTATTCGCAACGGCAATAATCGTGTCATCGGTTTGCTTTGTATCAATATCAATCTAGATGCGCCATTCTCTCAAGTTCTGGAATCTTTCATGCCAACAGATGAGGCAAAAGAAGCGGCCTCCACAGTAAACTTTGCAAGCGATGTGGTTGAATTGGTTGATCAAACCGTGGAACAGAGTATCGAAGATATCAATGCGGATAAATCGGTATCGAATAATACTAAAAACCGCCAGATTGTTATGGAGCTTTACGATAAAGGTATTTTTGATATAAAAGATGCGATTAACCGTGTTGCAGACCGCTTGAATATTTCCAAACATACCGTCTATCTTTATATTCGTCAGCGTAAAACTGAGGATGGAGAAAAGTGAGTTTAGGTTACACCCTTGTTGTTAACGGCGGTGTATATGGCTCTCAGTCGGCAAGAAATGCATATGCGTTTGCTAATGCAGTGCTTGAGAAAGGTCATACACTCGTCTCCGTATTTTTCTATCAAGAAGGGGTAACCAATGGTTCTAAACTGGTGGTGCCTGCCAACGATGAATTTGATTTAACGGTAGCTTGGCAAAAACTGGCTATCGAACATAATATCCGTTTGGAAACATGTGTCGCAGCTTCACTGCGCCGTGGGGTACTGAGCCAAGAAGAAGCCACTCAACACAAACGCGAAACGTTTAATCTGACCAATGGCTTTGAACAAGCCGGTTTGGGCAGTTTAGCTGAAGCATTATTGACGCAAGACAGAGTGGTGCAATTTTGAAGAAGATTGGATTTGTCTTTCGCTCTCATCCACATTCTTCGGCAAAAGGGCGTGAAGGATTAGACGCATTATTAGCGGCTTCTGCTTACAGTGAAAATATCGCAGTGTTTTTTATTGGCGATGGCGTCACTCAGTTAATGACAAATCAAAATACGGCTTCTATTTATTCTAGAGATTATGTGCCAGCGTTTAAACTTATGGACCTTTATGACATCGAAGAGATATACGTTTGTTCTGACTCTCTGAAAGCGAACGGTATGTCCGACGCAATGTTGGTTTTAGCTGATGTCGTCCGACTAAACACCGATGACCTTGCGAAGCAGTTACACCGTTGCAATAAGCTGCTTACTTTCTAAGGGACAAATCAATATGTTGCATATTGTTAAGCATTATCGCTCGTTAGCCGAGGCTATCGCTAATACATTGAAAGATGATGACCTGCTTTTGGTTGAAGACGCAGTATATGCCGCGATAAAGGAGCATAAAGCCAATGCCTATCTTGTCGCTGCTACTAGCGCACCTTATTGCCTTATCGCTGACTTAGAAGCCAGAGGCGTAATACTCGAGAGCACCCAAAAAACGGTCGATTTCGTTGGGTTTGTGGCGCTGACAGAGAAGCATTCCGCTTCTATCACATGGGAATGATGTCATATTGGCTATGTGGTGATTTTGATATAGTTGAGTACGTTACTTCTAATAAAGGCCATGCTTAATAACTTTAGACTAAGAATTAAGCAATAAGACCACCAATTGTTCATTCCCTTACGATCAAAAAGATCCCTAAATACCTTGACAGACCTTCCTTCCGTGCATAAAATCTTGCGTCCCTCATAGTAGGGTTAGATTTTTCATGAAGCATAATTTCAGCAAACCAGGAGCTAGTTAATGGCAACTATTAACCAGTTGGTACGTAAGCCTCGTGCAAAGCAAGTTGTTAAAAGCAACGTGCCAGCACTAGAAGCGTGCCCACAAAAACGTGGTGTATGTACTCGTGTATATACTACTACACCTAAAAAACCTAACTCAGCGCTTCGTAAAGTTTGTCGTGTGCGTTTGACAAATGGTTTCGAAGTAACTTCGTACATCGGTGGTGAAGGTCACAACCTTCAGGAGCACTCAGTTGTTCTAATCCGTGGCGGTCGTGTTAAAGACCTTCCAGGTGTACGTTACCACACAGTACGTGGTGCACTTGACTGTGCAGGCGTAAATGACCGTAAGAAAGGTCGTTCTAAGTACGGTGTGAAACGACCTAAGTCTTAATGATTCTCTGTTTACGAACAAGCGTTAAGTAAGGCCAAACATTTAATTAATTGTATTTTGAAAAAACTGAAAAGTTTTGGATAACCTGAAGAAGACAACGGAGAAATTCCTATGCCACGTCGTCGCGTAATTAGTCAGCGTAAGATCCTTCCAGATCCTAAATTTAAATCTGAAATGCTGGCAAAATTCGTCAATATCCTTATGGTTGACGGAAAAAAATCTACTGCAGAAAAAATTGTTTACACTGCACTAGAAGTTATGGCTGAGAAATCTGGTAAAGATCACTTAGCTGTATTTGATGAAGCTCTTGAAAATGTTCGTCCAACGGTAGAAGTTAAATCTCGCCGTGTGGGTGGTTCAACTTACCAAGTCCCTGTAGAAGTTCGTCCGGTTCGCCGTAACGCACTTGCTATGCGTTGGTTGGTTGAAGCTGCGCGTAAGCGTGGTGAAAAATCTATGGCTTACCGTCTAGCTGCTGAAATGCTAGATGCGTCAGAGAACAAAGGTACTGCTGTTAAGAAACGTGAAGACGTTCACCGTATGGCAGATGCGAACAAAGCGTTCGCTCATTACCGCTGGTAATAAGACCTTTAAGCACTGCGAAGTCCTTCGCAGTGCTTTTCTTTTGGAAAAACCAAGCTTATATTATTGTTTCAAAATAGTTCTTTGTTTCTGTTTTTGCGTAGCGCATTGATTCTAAACAAATAGATATTTTCAAACATTAATAGTCCCTATAGTAAGAGGATAGAATCGTGGCTCGTAAAACTCCGATTGAGCGCTACCGCAATATTGGTATTGTTGCTCACGTTGATGCAGGCAAAACAACGACCAGTGAACGTATTCTGTTCTATACCGGCCTATCTCATAAAATCGGCGAAGTGCACGATGGTGCTGCAACCATGGACTGGATGGAGCAGGAGCAAGAACGAGGTATTACTATTACTTCGGCTGCTACTACGACATTCTGGCGTGGTATGGAAGCACAATTTGACGAACATCGCATTAATATCATTGACACCCCTGGGCACGTAGATTTTACTATCGAAGTAGAACGCTCTTTACGCGTACTTGATGGTGCAGTGGTTGTATTCTGTGGCGCGTCTGGTGTTGAACCACAATCCGAAACAGTTTGGCGTCAAGCTGATAAGTATCATGTGCCTCGCTTGGTATTTGTGAATAAGATGGACCGTACAGGTGCTGACTTCTTACGAGTGATTGATCAGATTAAAGATCGTCTTGGTGCAACCCCTGTTCCAATCCAATTAAACATTGGTGCAGAAGATGAGTTTAAAGGTGTCGTAGACCTTATCAAGATGAAAGCCATTAACTGGAATGAAGCCGATCAAGGCATGACCTTCACTTATGAAGACATTCCAGCTGACATGCAAGAAATGGCGGAAGAATACCGAACAGAACTTGTTGAAGCTGCGGCTGAAGCAAACGAAGAGTTGATGGATAAGTACCTTGAAGAAGGTGAGCTAACAGAAGCGGAAATCAAACAAGGTCTCCGTACTCGTACTCTTAACAATGAAATCGTGCTTGCTACTTGTGGTAGTGCCTTTAAAAATAAAGGTGTGCAAGCCGTTCTTGATGCTGTTGTTGATTTCCTTCCTTCTCCAGTTGATGTGCCTGCAATTAAAGGCATCGATGAAAACGAGAATGAAATAGAGCGTCACGCCGATGACAGTGAACCGTTTTCAGCGTTAGCGTTTAAAATTGCAACGGACCCATTTGTGGGTACGTTAACTTTTATTCGTGTTTATTCTGGTGTTGTTGAAAGCGGTAAAATGGCCTATAACTCAGTTAAGCAGCAGCGTGAACGTTTAGGGCGTATTGTTCAAATGCACTCAAATAAGCGTGAAGAAGTGAAAGAAGTGCGAGCAGGTGACATTGCCGCTATTATTGGCTTAAAAGATGTCACTACTGGTGAAACATTGTGTGATCAGAACCATAAGATTGTTCTAGAACGCATGGAATTTCCAGAGCCAGTTATTCAGATTGTTGTAGAGCCACGCTCTCAAGCTGATCAAGAAAAAATGACGATCGCGTTAGGAAAGCTAGCGGCAGAAGACCCATCGTTCCGTGTTGACATGGATGACGAAACTGGCCAGACACTGATTTCTGGTATGGGTGAACTACACTTAGATATCATCGTTGATCGCATGAAGCGAGAGTTTAACGTTAATTGCAACGTTGGTAATCCGCAAGTTGCTTACCGCGAAACTATTCGTGGTATAGCGAAAGCGGAAGGTAAATTTATCCGCGAGCATGGTGGTAAAGGGCAGTACGGTCACGTATGGCTGAAACTAGAACCATCAGAAGTTGGTGAAGGCTTTGTCTTCGTTAACGAAATTGCTAATGATACGGTACCAAAAGAGTTTATTGGCTCTGTCGCGAAAGGCGTTGAAGAGCAGATGAATAATGGTGTACTTGCAGGTTATCCAGTTTTGGATATCAAAGCTACATTATTTAATGGTTCTTATCATGAAGTAGATTCAAGTGAGATGGCGTTTGTAATCGCTGCCTCTATGGCTTTTAGAACCGGTGCATTAGAAGCGCAACCAGTTCTGCTTGAGCCTATGATGAAAGTTGAAGTAACGACTCCAGAAGATTGGATGGGTGATGTTGTTGGCGATATTAATCGTCGTCGTGGCATCATCGAAGGTATGGACGAGGGAACAGCTGGCCTGAAGATAATTCGTGCACAAGTTCCGTTGTCTGTCATGTTCGGTTACGCAACTGATTTACGTTCTGCGACACAAGGCCGTGCTTCTTACTCTATGGAGTTTAGTGAGTACGCTGAAGTGCCAAAAAATGTTGCAAATGCAATCATCGCAGAGCGTGGTTAAAAAAACAGGACACATTTTTCTTCTTTTTTGGAAGATCAATGAGTTCAAATATTGCGCTAACGTGAGTTGGCGCATAAGATAGCAAATTCTGGCGCGCATCGGAGCTTATTCCGATGTGAATCATAACTAGGAAGGAACACGATCGTGTCTAAAGAAAAATTTGAACGTACGAAACCGCACGTAAACGTTGGTACTATTGGCCACGTTGACCACGGTAAAACAACTCTAACTGCTGCAATCTGTACTACTCTTTCAAAAGTGTACGGCGGTGAAGCGAAAGACTTCGCATCAATCGATAACGCTCCAGAAGAGCGTGAGCGCGGTATCACTATCGCAACGTCTCACGTTGAGTACGATACACCAGCACGTCACTACGCACACGTAGATTGCCCAGGACACGCCGATTATGTTAAGAACATGATCACTGGTGCTGCGCAAATGGACGGCGGTATCCTAGTAGTAGCTGCGACAGATGGCCCTATGCCACAAACTCGTGAGCACATCCTACTTGGACGTCAGGTTGGTATTCCTTACATCATCGTATTCATGAACAAATGTGACATGGTTGATGATGAAGAACTACTAGAACTAGTAGAGATGGAAGTTCGTGAACTTCTTTCTGAGTACGAATACCCAGGTGACGATCTTCCAGTAATTCAAGGTTCAGCTCTAGGCGCACTAAACGGCGAGAAAGAGTGGGAAGATAAGATCATTGAGCTAGCAGAAGCGCTAGACAACTATATCCCAATGCCAGAGCGTGCAGTGGATCTACCGTTCCTACTACCAATTGAAGATGTATTCTCAATTCAAGGTCGTGGTACAGTAGTAACGGGTCGTATCGAACGTGGTATCCTAAAAGTTGGTGACGAAGTAGTTATCGTCGGTATCAAAGAGACAACAACGACGACGTGTACTGGTGTTGAAATGTTCCGTAAACTGCTTGACGAAGGTCGTGCAGGCGAGAACGTTGGTGCTTTACTACGTGGTACTAAACGTGAAGACGTAGAGCGCGGTCAAGTATTGGCGGCTCCAAATTCAATCACTCCTCATACGAAGTTTGAATCAGAAGTTTACGTTCTTTCTAAAGATGAAGGTGGTCGTCATACTCCATTCTTCAAAGGTTACCGTCCACAGTTTTACTTCCGTACAACGGACGTAACAGGCGACATCACTTTACCGGAAGGTGTAGAGATGGTAATGCCAGGCGACAACATCCAAATGACGGTTGAGCTAATTGCTCCAATCGCAATGGATGACGGTCTACGCTTCGCGATTCGTGAAGGTGGTCGTACTGTTGGTGCTGGTGTTGTTGCTAAAATCTTCGAATAA
>Ga0316197_10003896_pt1 | contig 10615 bp, 11 predicted proteins | sample OudBiesiAoxic_MG_FD_204939 | JGI IMG/M metagenome (GOLD analysis project Ga0316197, IMG submission 204939) | Coastal sediment microbial communities from Oude Bieten Haven, Netherlands - site A oxic | ecosystem: Environmental > Aquatic > Marine > Coastal > Sediment | place: Netherlands... | reverse complement strand
TGGTGATGTCCTGCTTGAGCTGGGGATAAATATAGCGCCACGCAGTGGCGATCCTTTAGTGCGATAGATAGGGGCGAATGATGCGATAGCATCGTTTTATGAGCGGGCTAAGCTCTGCGTGCCCTGGTGATATCGCGATAGCGATGGGTCATGAGCAATGCCCTCCCATCGCCAAGCGCCTAATTTAAAATAGCCCCACTGGTTAGTTCCGGTGGAGCTTTTTTGTATTTAATTGACCTGTTAACTATATAAAGTTAATAATGGCTGTGGCACCATCAACGTCAAACAAGGGTCCCTTTATCCACTGGATAAAAGGACCTTATTATTCTATTGACAATATAATTTTAAACTCTATAAAAATAATGTTGTTCTTGCTGTAGTTCTGCTTCAGCTTCAAATAAATCTTGTAAGAAAAACTGTATCTTTGTACCAGGCGTCGCTTGTGCAAGTAAATTGAGGTCTCTATTACATACACAGCCTATTTTTGGATAACCACCAATGGACTGTCTATCTCGCATTAATACGATTGGTTGACCGTTGGCTGGGATTTGAATTGACCCCGGAGCAATGCCTTCAGAAATAAAATTTTGATCAGGAAAGTCAATCGTCGCACCTTCTAGTCGATAACCCATTCTGTCAATTAATGGCGTTACAGTATAAATCTCGTTTAAAAAAGTATTGATCGCTTTCTCATCAAACTGATCAAATTGATAAGTTGGCAGCACTCCTATCCTGATTGTCTCAGCGTAATCAGGGATAAATTGTTTTAGTGCACCACGACAAAATAAAGACACGTTAGGTTGATAAGGCAGGGTATCGCCATCACGTAACTTGTCACCTTGTTGTGTCATTCCACCAAATTGATCTCTGACAACAGTGCTCGTGCTCCCAAGCATTTTAGGTACGTCAAAGCCGCCAGCGATTGCAAGATAAGTACGTAGGCCTTTTTTTGGGAAACTTAAGGACAAAACATCCCCCGATTCTGCTACACATGAGTGCCAGTTACTGATTATTCGAGTATTTAATTTTGCAACAACTTCTGCACCACAAAGAGAGAAAGTGGTCGATTTCTCAAACACAGCAGCAAAAGGGCCCATAGTGATTTCAATTTGCGAAGCGTTTGGAGGGTTATCCAATAATCGATTCGCCCAGTAAAAAGCATGATTATCCATTGGGCCGCCTACTGTTACACCTACATCTTGATAACCAAAGCGGCCGAGGTCTTGGATTAAACTTAATGCACCTGCTTGCTTAATTCGTAATGTCATTGATTGCTTGCCACCTTTAAAGTACGCCACCCATGGCTAGAAATGTTTGTTTATCTATTGCTTTGAATTTCACTTGATCACCCATTGAAAACTTACTCAAATTCTTTGTTGTAATATCAAGTAAATTAATAGGAGTACGTCCTATAATCTGCCAGCCACCGGGAGATTGGTTCGGATATACTGCCGTTTGCCTATCTGCAATAGCAACGCTGCCTTTTGGTACATTTGTTCTTGGGCTCTTCTTGCGCGGCATGGCTATTTGTGTGGGAACATTACCTAAAAAAGCAAAACCTGGTGCAAAGCCAATAGCGAAAACACGGTAATATTCACCGGTATGCAGTTTAATTATTTCTGAAAAGGGTATTCCGGTGTGTTGCGAAATATCTTCATGATCTAAGGCAACTTCTTCTCCATAATAAACGGGTAGTTCAATTTGCTCAGGTTTAAAGTCATCAATTTGGCTTGAATGTAAGTTATTCAGCGCACTATTGACCAGCCTTAAAAATGCTTGCAAACCAATTTTACGTGAATGGCAGCTCAATAAAATAGAGGTATAAGAAGGGATAATATTTTCAATTACATCACCTAAGTCTTCATTTAATCGATGGTAAACATAGTTAATAAAATCAGCCGTCTCAATACTGACTGATTCTGCAAAATAGATGATAAGGCTATTCTCGTTAACTAGCTTTACTTGCATTACATTGACTCTCTATATTCAGTGATGCCTTTTCTTAAGGTTTTTGCAATATCAGCTGCCAGTTTTCCATCACCATGTATGCATAAGGTATCTGCTTTAATCTTTACTTCTTGACCGTCAATACTGGTTACCGATTGTTCAGAGATGAGTTTCATCGCTTGTGTACAAATAACGGCTAAATCGTCATGACAAGCCCCAGGTTGAGTACGTGATGTTAAACGCCCATCAGAAAGGTAGGTACGGTCAACAAAGGCTTCGAATATTAATTTAACGCCGTATTGCTCCGCTAAGGTTGTGTAATGAAGATGATCAGGCACTGCCATAATTGTTAAAGGCAAATTAATATCATAGCTAGCAATGACTTCGAGTAACGCGATGTAAATTTCGTCTTTCTTCATCATGGCATTATAAAGCGCGCCATGTGGTTTCACATAACTGATCGCAACACCTTCACTTTGGCAGATACCATTTAAAGCACCTAATTGATAAATAACATAGGCTTTTAACTCTTCAGTAGGCATCTCTATATAACGTCGTCCAAAACCTTGTAAATCGGGAAAGCCAGGGTGAGCGCCTATACTTACGCCGTTCTCTTTTGCATAGCGTACCGTCTGTAACATCACACTAGGATCAGATGCATGCATACCACAGGCGATGTTCGCCATGTCGACAAAAGGCATTATCTCTTTATCTTGACCCATTTCCCAAGCGCCGTAGCTTTCACCCATATCACAATTAATTAACATTGATTTTTCCTTATTTATAGAGAACTTGCTGCTCTTGAAGCTTGCGCATACACACCTGAAAGGGTGCGCATTAATTTCGCCACTTCACTAAGTGAGCTATCGACAGACAGATGATCAAGTGCTTGAATCAAACACTTTTCACGGATTTTTGCATATTCTAAACAATATTTTTTACCAGAAGGTGTGACACTGTAATACGTTTCTTTTCCACGCTTTTCGTGTTTCAACATATTGGATTTAACTAATTTTCTCACTGAGTATGAAACGTTATGGCTATCGTCTAAATTTAAAGTGAAAGCCACATCCGTGATGCGCTTTGCACGTTCGCGATGGTAAATGTTATGAATAACTAGGTTATCTAAAGTACTTAAATTATGTTGTTCACACGCTGTACCGCATGATTGCATCCAACGTTGAAACGCATTGTTAACCATGACTAAGCCATATTCGAATTCACTTAATGCTTGTGCATGTTCGCCACCTAAATGTGACGATGATAAAATAGGGATATATTCATTTTTATTTTTAGTGGTTTTTTTTTCCATGTTATTACCCTCTAGACATTGTGTGCGGTAGCCAAGTAACGATTTGTGGAAAAATCGTAACAATTAAAACAGCTGCAAGTAGTAAAAAGAAAAATGGTAAAGCAGCTTTGGCGACAAAAAGTATGTTTCGTCCCGTTAAACTTTGTATAACGAATAAATTAAAGCCAACAGGCGGGGTGATTTGAGACATTTCTACGACGAGTACAATGTAAATACCGAACCAGAGTGGGTCGATTCCAGCTTCCATTACCATTGGTAGAACTATTGAAGTCGTTAATACCACAACAGAAATACCATCTAAAAAGCAACCCAGTATAATAAACATAATGGTTAATATAAAAAGCAGCATATAAGGCGATAATTCTAATAACGCTATATTTTCTGCCAACATACGTGGAATACCAATAAAACCCATTGCCATTGTAAGAAACGCAGCACCGACGAGTATAAAGATGATCATACATGAGGTTTTAACGGCTCCCATTAAGCTATCTATAAAAGTGCTAATGGATAATGAACGACTTGTCGCCGCTAAAATTAAGGAACCAACTACACCAAAAGCTGCCGCTTCAGTCGGGGTGGTTAATCCCGCGTAAATTGAACCAATGATAAAAAATATCAACGTGCCAATAGGAATTAAGCGTAACAGTGATGAAAATTTTTCAGGCCAGGTATAAATTTTTTCTGTTTGTGGCGTTTTATTCGCGTGTCTATAAGACCAAAAAGCGGTATATCCCATAAACAAAATAACCAACATGATGCCGGGTAATGCACCCGCCATAAACAAACGACCGATGGATACTTCAGCAGCAACGCCGTAAACAATTAAAATGATAGAAGGCGGTATCAGTAAGCCTAATGTACCAGAACCTGCTAAGGTTGCGATGGCCATTTTATCGTCGTAACCTTGGCGTTTAAGCTCAGGTAATGTCATTTTACCTATGGTAGCAGCCGTTGCTGCAGAGGAACCAGATACCGCTGCAAAAATGCCACAACTTAAAATATTGACGTGTAATAGCTTGCCTGGAACACGGCTTAACCACGGGGTTAAACCTTTAAATAAGTCTTTTGATAGATTTGATCTGAACAGTATTTCGCCCATCCAAATAAATAACGGTAAAGCAGCTAATGACCAATCCGAAACGGATGCCCAGGTAGAGGTACCAAATAACAAGCCGAAGTTATCATTGCCAATTAATACCATGCCAGCAATTGAAACCGCAATTAATGTAAAAGCAACCCAAAAGCCACTGGCTAATAAAGCAAATAAAATACACAGTAAAATAAATCCAATCATCATCTCATTCATTATTGACGCTCCGTGTTTAATGAATCTGGGGTTGTTATATCAATTTGTTGGCTATCAGCTAAAGCTTCTTCTTCCGACTTTGGTAGCATTTGCCCGAAAAATAGATGGCAAAAGATTTGGTCAAGAATAGCAATGCTGAAAGTAACCATACCTATGGCCAGTGGTAATTGGACAATCCAAAGAGGGACTGGAATATACCCTGATGAAAGGTCGTTATATTCATGTGATTCTAATGCCAATAAAGCGATTTGCCAGGTGAGGTAAATAATCAGTATGGAACCAATTATTAAAATAAACCTTTCTATCCAACGATTTAAAGATGCTGGTAACCTAGATATAAATAGATTAACCCTGATATGGTCGCCACTGCGAAAGGTATAAGCCAATCCTAAAAAGCTGGCAGCTGCCAATAAAAAGCCAGCAAAATCGTCACTTGATGGAATTTCAATACTAAACCATCTACCGACAACGCGCGCTAAAATGACGGCACAAATTGCGACAATGCAAAGTCCTGATAATGCACCAGAAAAAAAATAGAGTTTATCTAACACTGTTCTCATTATCAGGCTCTCCTTAATGGGTTATTAGTAAATGTAAATGTGTTACTTGTATTCTTCTAACAAGGCTTTGCCTTTACTTCCTGCTTCTTCTGCCCATTCTCCTGCCATATTTTCACCTACTTTTTTAAGTTCGGTCATTAATACATCGCTAGGCTCGGTTACTTTCATTCCATGTTCTGCTAATTCTGCTGTTTTATCTTTTGTTTCTTGGATGGCCATTTCCCAACCCCGTGCTTCGGCTTGAACAGCTGCAGCTAATAGAGCAGTTTGTAACGGTTTATCTAAACGTCTAAATGCACGCTTATTTACGATCACCATGTTTTTCGGGATCCATGCCTGAACATCGGTGTAATTACTGACGTAATCCCAAGACTGACTGCTTACACCTGTGGTTGGAGAGGTGATCATCATGTCCACAATACCTGTTGAGAATGCTTGAGGAATTTCAACTGTTTGTACTGTTGTTGGAGAGGCTTCCAATAGGATAGCCAAGCGAGAAAGGGTGGAGCTATAAGAGCGTAATTTTGCGCCTTTAAAGTCTTCGATTTTATTGACGGGTTGTTGGCTGTAAATACCTTGTGGTGGCCAAGGCACTGAATACAATAACATCAAACCATCTTCATCTAATTTAGCTTCAAGTGCTGCTTTAGATATTGCGTATAGTTTTTTGGCTTGATCAAAGTCAGTCGCTAAAAATGGAATATTATCTAATTTATAAATAGGATCATCATTGCCCATTATCCCAATAAAAACTTCGCCGATAGGGACTTGCTGGCTTCGGACTGCTTTAGGGATTTCTTTATGCTTAATTAACGAAGCACCTGAATGGATAATAATTTCTAATTCTCCATTCGTTGCTGTTTTAACATCTTCTGCAAATTGAATATTGTTTTGTGTATGGTGTGTTGCGTCCACATAAGGCGTTGCCATATCCCAACGTGTTGCTGCGGAGGTGGTTGCTGAACTAATTACTGCAAACGTGAGTGCTGCCAATTTGAACATTTTCATAGATTATCCCTTATCAATTATAAAAAAATAACAATCCAATTACATATTGAATGTAAATCACATTCAATTTACATTCTATTTACAATCATTGCACATTACATACCAAATGAAGCGACCTAGAGCACATTTCTTAAATATCATGAATGATAATTACTAACTTTTATCCCAATGCATTGATTTTTATAGGTTAATTTATAAATTATTTTTTGTTTAATACATTAAACATAGAGAGTGAGAAGTTGAACGTATTAAACCTAAGATGAGATCTACACACTACTTTGGGGCAATGCACACCAAATGAGTGCAATTTTAGACATTATTTATCCAACCGATTTTCTAAATATTGTTTAATTATTTTTTTAATAAATAAATTCATCTATCAAAACCCCAGTTTTAGTAGGTTGGGTAAAAATTTAGTTTTCAACGCATAAATGTTAAAAAATTAATGGCATGGATGATGCTTTATCGGTTATTGTATTTTTCGCGTGAAACACGTGTAAATCACATTTAATTTGCATTTACTGTGTTATTTGTAAGCACAACTTAATGATTAAGTAGAAATAATTTACCGATAAAACATAACTATAGGGATAAGTTACAATGATTGATTTTTGGCCTTTGATTGGCATAGGGATAATCACAATTGGGTTCATGTTAAGGTTAAACACTTTACTTGTTATCCTTATTGCAGGTGTAGTAACAGGATTAATTGCACATTTACAGATAATCGAAATACTCAGTATTTTAGGTTCTTCATTTACTCAGAATCGTTATATGTCTTTGTTTATACTTATTTTGCCTATGATTGGTTTGCTTGAGCATTATGGGTTGAAAGAGCGTGCTGAAATCCTTATATCCTCAATGAAAAATGCATCGGTTAGTAAAGTCACCTTTGCCTATTTGTTACTAAGAAAGGTAACCAATGCAATGGGGTTAAGTTTAGGGGGACATCCTTCAATGGTTCGCCCACTGATTGCGCCAATGGCCGAAGCTGCTGCCGTGACGGAAAATCCAAGCATCACAGACAATCAACGCTTGCGAGTGAGAGCCTTTGCTGCGGTCAGTGAAAATTTTGGTAACTTCTTTAGCCAACTTATATTTATTGGTAGTGGTGGTTTGTTACTGATTAAAGGGGTGTTAAATGAAGCGGGTTATACAATGGAGCTTGATGACATGTACGTCTGGGCACTCCCTTCTGCATTAGCCTCTATTATTATTTTCTTTCTCTTTTCAAAAATCGAACAAAAGAAAGCGACTGCGGTATTAAAAGCATCGGAGAAACCAGAATGTTAGAATATGTATACCAAGCCACAGGGCTTTTATTAATAGTATTTGCGGTGCAAACCTTTACTGATAAAAGCAATAAAAAACGCATTGGCACAGGGCTGTTTTGGTTGATTTATGGTTTCTCATTTACCTTTGGCTTACTACTACCGGACTGGTTTGTTGGCGTAATGGTGCTGTTAATGACCTTAATTGCAGCATGTGGGTTGATGGGGATTGGAAGTTACGGTACCTCTGAAGAAAAATTTAGAATGGCGAGTGCTAAAAAACTAAAAAATAGTTTGTTTATCCCAGCTATTATTATTCCTGTTGGCACTATTTTATGGTCAAAAACGACCGGCTCTAGTGCATTAATTGGTTTAGGAATAAGTTCAGTACTTGCTTTAATTGTGGCATTAGTGATCACTAAAGGGACTGTTCAACAAAGCGTTCATGAAGGTCGTCGCTTAATTGATACCATTGGCTGGGCTGCTATTTTATCTCAATTTTTGGCCGCACTTGGTTATTTATTTGGGGAAGCGGGCGTAGGTGACACTGTCTCTCAAATCGTGAAAGAAATCATCCCTAATAATAACTTATTTGCTTATGTATTATGTTACACATTTGGTATGGCGTTATTTACTATCATCATGGGGAATGCTTTTGCTGCCTTCGCGGTTATTACAACCGGTGTAGCCATTCCATTGTTAATGATTGAACAAGGTGGTAATCCGATTATCATCGGTGTAATTGGTATGCTATCAGGGTATTGTGGAACATTAATGACGCCAATGGCTGCTAACTTCAATATTGTTCCTGCTGCGTTATTAGCGTTGAAAAATAAAAATCAAATCATCTTTCTTCAACTTGTACCGGGTTTATTAATGTTGACGATTAATACTTTCCTGATCTATTTCTTAGCATTCTGAGGTTAACCATGAAAACATTATTGATTACTGGGTTTGAACCCTTTGGCGGAGATGAACTAAATCCCGCACTAGAAGCAGTTAAACGATTAGAAGGGCTCCAACTTGAAGGGGCAAGGGTAGTAACGTGTACTGTTCCCGTAGTACTTCAAACATCTATTGATGCTGTCATTGGCGCAATTAAAACCCACAAACCTGATTATATAATGACAGTAGGGCAAGCTGGAGGGCGAAGTGCCATTACGCCTGAAAGAGTTGCTATTAATATTGATGATTACCGTATTCCCGATAACGAGGGCAACCAACCGATTGATCAAAAAGTGTTGGGAAGTGGTCCTGATGCCTACTTTTCGACCTTACCCATTAAAGCGATGGTAAAAGCAATGCAAGATAAAGGCATACCTGCACAATTGTCTAACACCGCAGGTACGTTTGTTTGTAATCATCTTTTTTATGGCGTTCAACATTACCTACGAGATACCAACATCAACCACGGTTTTGTTCATATTCCTTTAATGACCAATCAATGCCTTGATGGGAGTAAACCGACTATGTCTTTAGACACCATAGTAGAAGGATTGGCCATTGCAGCACAAGCCATTGTTGATAATGATAAAGACATTAGCTTTGGGGCTGGGACGATTTGTTAAATAAAAATGTTCTACTTTTATTATTGAAACATAATGTTGTAAAGTAAAAAATAGGTTTTACTCTCTCTTTACTAAGATTCAATAAGATAGTTTTTTTGGTTTTTTACTAATGCTAAAAATTTATTATTAGTATCATTTAATAGTGTATTTCTAGTTTTGAAAAGCGTTTAGTTCAAGGTAAACCTCATCATTACTGTATTGCTCCTAACCAAAACATGAAGATCTATTGGCATAAATAGCTTTAAAAGCATCTAGAGCTTTTAAAAAAAGAAGGCAAAGTAGTATGAGTGAATTTCAATTAAATCTAGATCAATTAGAATTAAAAATGATATTTAAATAATTGGTTTAAATGGAACTTAAAATGGTAAAAGCATATGAGAGGCCATAAGGCGAAGAGGAAATCGTTGATGTTGATCTTATTAAGCGAAGACTATTATTAAACCCAGTACGAGAAAGCCCATACTAGGATACGGTAATAGCATAATGAATTTCTATCGTGAAGAATTTTAAAGTTAACAAGTGATTAAAGTTGTTCCTCTCTAGCTCACTTTTTTGGGGGTTAACGCATGAACAATCAACTAGTTTTTCATTATGTGGGGCAGATGTTGTTGCAACATTAAATGGAAATAAAATTACATCTTGGAGTTCGTTACAGGCTAAAGCTAGTGATGTATTAGAAATTGGCTATCCAAAAAAGGGTTAGGTAGATACCTTCCTTGCAATCAGAGGTGGTTTTACTAGTCCTAAAACTTTTGGCAGCATTAGTACTGTGATAAGAAATAAGCTCGGCGAATTAAGCAAAAAAGGCAGTAAACTAGGCAATGACGATACATTACCTTTTATCGCACAGGTTCAACCCCATTCACGCAAAGTCCCTCAACAATTTATTCCAGAATACAAAGATATTATTAATATAGGTGTATTAACAACATATCAATTTCACCAATTTAGTGAAGAAGCAAAAAAAAATTTTAATGAATTGTATACGGTAACCCTAGAGGTTGATCGGATGGGTTCTCGATTGAAAGGCAAACCTATTGAATTTGTCGAGCAGAGTTTCGTTTCTGAAGGTATTGCGTTGGGAGCTATTGAAATTCCAGCTAATGGTCAACTTATTATATTAATGCGTGATAGACAAACCATTGGTGGATATCCCAAAATGGGATGTGTTTGTAACAGAGATTTAAATATTCTTGCGCAAGCAACACCTGGTACTCAAATTCGTTTTTTTGAACAAGACTTATATGAAGCAGAGACAGAACTTCATCAGGAACAACATTATTTCTTTAAAGGAGCGACCAGAGTGACTATTGATATCCAAATAGAGATTAAGCATTGATTCATTTTTATAAAAAATAAAAATATAGCAGTTAAATAAAGCGATTAAAGTCATGCCAGTTTAGATTGTTGCGGTTGATCTAAGATGTTTTGAAAAAATAAATGAAATAAAAAGGAGCATGGCAGAAGTAATGCTTCTAATTCCAAGCATAAATGTCACAATTTAGGATGAAATATATCCACATTGTAGGTTAATTAATCACTCAGTCATTTAATTGAAATAAACACCATAAAAGACTTGCCAATGCGTCAGCGATCCCTATAATGCGCATCCACAGACACGGGACGGAACGCAAGTTACC
>Ga0316197_10003895_pt1 | contig 10616 bp, 5 predicted proteins | sample OudBiesiAoxic_MG_FD_204939 | JGI IMG/M metagenome (GOLD analysis project Ga0316197, IMG submission 204939) | Coastal sediment microbial communities from Oude Bieten Haven, Netherlands - site A oxic | ecosystem: Environmental > Aquatic > Marine > Coastal > Sediment | place: Netherlands... | reverse complement strand
CGACGTCATCGCGACGCAGACGGCGGCCTCCGGTTTCCAGCTCAGCGTCCGGCCCGCGAGCGACCCGGTCGCGCAGGCGTGCAGGACCTCCAGCCAGTCGCCGTCGAGCCGTGGCATCAAGACCTGCGTCTCGGGGTCGCCAAAGCGAGCATTGTATTCGAGCACCTTCGGCCCGCGGTCGGTCAGCATCACCCCGACGTACAGGACGCCGTGGTACGGGCGTTCGTCTCGAGCCATGCCCTCGATCGTGGGGCGGACGATGGTCTCGACGATCTCGTGCCGGGTGGCCGGGTCGAGGAAGACGGAAGGCGAGTAGGTGCCCATGCCGCCCGTGTTGAGACCGCCGTCGCCGTCCAGGGCACGTTTGTAGTCCTGACACGTCGCCAGTTCGACGAACTCGTGACCGTCGGACAGGACGAAGAACGAAGCCTCGCGCCCGACGAGGCACTCCTCGACCACGACGCGACGACCTGCCTCACCGAAGCTGCGGCCTCCCAGCATGGCCTCGACGGCCTCGATCGCCGTCGTCGCTTCGTCGAGGATCAGCACCCCCTTGCCCGCCGCCAGACCGTCGGCCTTGACGACCAGCGGGTAGGCCCGGGCCGGATCCTCGAGATAGGCCCGGGCGTGCCGCGGATCGTCGAACACTTCGAACTCGGCCGTCGGGATCCCGTGGCGGCGCATGAAATGCTTGGAGAAGACCTTGCTGCCCTCGAGTTCCGCGGCCCGCGCCGAGGGGCCGAAGACGGCGATTCCGATCTCGCGTAGACGGTCCGCCAGCCCGGCGACCAGCGGTCCTTCGGGGCCGACCACCACGAGGTCGTAGTGCCCGGTCCTGGCATGCTCGACCAGTCGCTCGACATCCTCGGCCGGGATGTCGAGAAGCTCGCCCTCGCGGGCCATGCCGGCGTTACCAGGTGCGATGCGGAGTTTACCGAGGCGCTCGCTGCGACGCAGAGCCCAGGCCAGCGCGTGCTCGCGACCGCCGCTTCCGACGAGCAGGACGTCCATCTTGTGTCACCCCGTTTCCAGAAACTAGGAAGACTTGGAGGAAGAGGAATCTTTCTTGGGGCTCTTCGCAGGCGGGTCGGTCTTGGGCGTGCTCTTCTTGCCGCCGCTTGACGAGTAGCCCTCGGAGTACCAGCCGCCGCCCTTCAACTGGAAGGAGGCGCGCGAGACGAGCTTCTCCAACCGGCCCGTGCACTCGGGGCACTTGCGCAGCGGGCGGTCGCTGAGCTTCTGGATGATCTCGATCAGTTGCCCGCACTTGGTACAGCGATATTCGTAGATCGGCACGATGCGTTCCACCCTCGAAGGACCCGTGATTCCGGGGGCAAAAAGGTATCAAGGCGCGTTCACCTCGGCAAGCCGAGCCTCTCGCGCCCCCCGGGAGACTAGCGCGCCGAGCCGTAGTAGCCCAGCAAAGCCTGGTAGATCGCCTCGGCGAGGCGATTCCGGTCTTTTGCACGTGCCAGCAGTGCGGCATCCTGGTGGTTGCTGATGTTGACCATCTCCACCAGGACCTTGTTCGGAACGACATTTCCACGCAGGACGGCCGGAACGTAGATCGATCGACCTCGGATGATGCGGTTCCGCACCGGCTGGTAGGGCTGGATCGGCAGCTTCTGAGCCCGAAATGCGTCGACGATCTCGTCGGCGAACTTGCGGGAGACCGCCTCCGAACGCACCTTCTGTTTCTTCGTGACGCGGACGAACTTCTTTTCCTTCACTTCGGCGTACTTGCTGTAAGTCCGGGATTGGAAGCCGTGCGTGTCGCCGATGTAAGCAGCCCCGGGGACGTAGACCATCACGCCGGCCAGGGACGCATGGCGGGCGTCGGCGTGGATCGAGAGGAAAACGACCTTGTTCGGGTCGGTGCCGGCCGAGACCTCTTTGCGATAGTAGGCGTTGGCCAGGTACCAGCGCAGGTTGACACCGATCTTGGCCTCGCCGTTCTCCTTGGCCAGGAAGGGCGGATGGGTCTGGATCGTCCCTTGATGATTCGCCTTGAGCTTGTCGGTTCGCGAAGGCGTGCAGCCGGTCTGTTCGTCCAGCAGGGTCAGATAGACCTTGGCGGCGGTCTGGCTTTCGATCCTCTGCTTCAGGCGGCAGGTCACGTCGTAGACGTAGTCGTGCTCCCAGATCCCGTTGTTCATCGTGCCCAGGTCGCGCCCGCCGTGACCCGGGTCCAGGATCACGACGACACCCTCGAGCCCCTGGCGCGAGGCCTGGGTCGGCAGCCGGGCCATTTCGGCCTCGACCTCCTGGCGGGCGGCGTCGGCCTCGAGGCGCAGCGGGTGACCCTCGGGCAGGAACTCCGGCTCGAGCAGGTCGAACGGGATCTTGATCTTGAAGCCGACGGGAATGTCGCGCAGGTCTCGGATGCCGTTGCGCTCCTTGATCTGCTCGGCCGTGGTCACCACGTCGGAAGCCTTGGTCCGTCCGGTGTAACGCACGACCACGGCCGAATAGAGCGCCTCCTTGCGCTTCAGCCGGTATGCGGCGTAGGGACCCTTCTCGTCGGCGCCGTACTCCAGCGACCCGTCGGCGGAGACGATGGCACCCTGAAACGACGCGTGAAGCAGTTCCCCGGGAACTCGAATGGCCTGGCCGCTGCGCAACTCGGGCGAGTTGAGTGAGTTGGTTCGCATCAATTCGTCGAATGCGTCGCCGTCGCCCGTGAACCATTCCGCGACCTGCCACAGTCCGGCATCGTAGGTCGGAAGTGGCCCCGATCGCGCAATGTGAATCCAATCCTCGCCTTCACGACGATCGCCGGGGAACAGGCTGACCAGAACCAGCGCACGGTAGTCGTCCGTCACCAACGCCAGCGGCACACGAATCCAGTCGTCGATCTCGACGGGCCGGTCACCGTTCCAGGCGCTGATGGCCTCGGTCGCCGACAGTCCCCCGGCGACACGTCTCGCGACCGCGGCGTAGGAGTCGCCCTTGGCGGCGCGAATCTCGATCTCGATGTCCCGTCCGCGGCGGATACGGATCCGCATGTCCGAGTTCAACTGCATGGCGTCGGGGGCGGTCGCGTCGTCCGCCCGGATGACGTCCAACCACGGCACCGCCGGAACAACGGTCAAAGCCAGTGCCAGGACCGCCGCCATCACCAGGGCGCCCCTGCCGGCCTGGTGCCGGTTTTCGATGTCGATCGCCAAGCTGGTTCCTCCGCGAGCCGGGCAGACAGGGGATCATAACTCCGATCAATCGAGGTGGCCCGGCCGGGTCTTTAGAGACCCGGCCGAAAACCCCCGTACGCCGCGTTGCGTGCGCCGTGGGGCCAGATCCAAGGCGGCCGTGCCGAAGATCGATGCCTTCGCATCCTCGAGGCACGCCAACACCGGAGATGGCCCCACGCCGCCGCAACCCGAAGGGCGCGTGGGGGTTGCGGGCGCATGCATTGTTGCTCGTCACTCACGATGCGATGGCATCGCCACGCTCCTCGCGCCTCGCCTGCGCCGCGCAAGACCCACGCGCGCGGCGCACGGGGGTTCTTCGGCCGGGTCTCTAGAATCTGGCGGTGATCCGGAAGCGGTACCCCGACGGAGGATCGCCCGCCTCGAAAGACAGCGTCGAGGTGGCTCCTCGTGACGCGAGCCAGTGCTCGGTCCGACCGATGACGATCATCTCTTCATCCAGGGTCATCGTGCCCGTGATCTCGACATCGATTTCGGCGATGTTGTTGTGCAGCCTCTGAGGCTTCAGCTCGATCGTCACGGCGTCGGCTTCCCGGGTGTCCGCCAGACGGAACGCATAGGTGACCGGTTCGCCGATCAGCGTGTTCAGGAAGTTGTCCTCGAGCGATGCCTCGCGACCGTCGACGACCTTGACGATCTCCAGTCTGAAGCGAACCTGTGATCCCGGTGAGGGATTGGTCGTGATGACCATCTCCGTGGTCGCCGTCGCCGTGACCGCCAGGGTCAGCGACCGGTCGCCGTAGCGATAGACCTCGAACAGGGCGGTCGTCTTGTCGTCGAACGAGATGCTCCGGGCTGCGTGGACCGTGGATCCGTCGGGCAGCGTCAAGCGGCCCTCGAAATCGACCGAGTAGGCGCCACCCGCACCTGGCGGGACCCTGGAGGCGCTCACGACCAGGGTCGATCGATCGTCCGGCGCGGGCCAGGCGAGTCCCAGTTCCGTCTCGGCCGGATATTCGGAATCCAGCACCAGGTTGGCATGACGGACGTCGTGCTCGGAGATGAGATCCGCGGTCAAGGGGCGGAGTTCTATCGTGATCTTGGTGCGCTTCTCGATCCCGAGGGGGGAGGCGAGCAGCGCGGAAGATGCGAGCAGGACGCCGCCGACGGCCAACAGCGCCGCCACCCCGGTGCGAGGGCGTTTCATACCGACCTATCTTATTGATTTTGCATTGGTTGACAACCCTTGTCGGGTGGCAATAGAATCTGTTGGCAGCCTTGCGAGGGGGGAAACACGTCGTCGAAGGGGTCGGTATGCGAAGCCTGGTCTCCCGTCGGGTGAGCCACCTCGCTGCAATTCTTGCCCTGGTCGTAGGGCTCACCGGAGCGGTTCACGCTCGCCCGACAGAATCCGTCCCAATCTCGGGGATCGTCAGGGACACGGTCGGCAACCTGCTCGAGGGTGTCGAAGTCCTGGTCATCGACAACAGCGCGTCGATCACGCCGCTGGCGACGTTGAAGAGTGACGGTAAGGGACGCTTCAGCTTCTTGCGTCTTCCGCTCGGTGTCTACCGCGTAGCTGCTTTGAAGGAAGGCTACCTGACCTACGTCGGTCGCATCGACACGCGGCTGCAGCAGTGGGTCAACGTGATCTTGCACCCGATGCCCGAACTGGGCCATGCTCCCTCCGAGCCCGTTCCCGAAGATTCGTCCTGGGTCTACCGGTTGCCGCGGCGCTACGTGCTGGACAGTCGGGAACCGGGAATCGACGAGGACCCGTCGGCACCGGAAGAGCCGAGCGGCGTGGCGACGGCCCGCGAGGCCCTCCGCCTGCAGGTCGATCAGTTGTTCTCGACCGCCGCACCGATCGGTGTCAGGCAAGATCAAACGCCCGAGACCAAGGGCAGCGAGACCCGTCTTCGGATCTCCTCGGCGCTAGGTGATCGCGCGAATATCGATCTGCAGGGGTTCAGGAAGTCGTTCGATTCGGTCGTGGACGAAGGTGAGACGCAAGAGGCGGCCAGTCGGGACACGTCCGCCGTGACGGTGGCCTTCAGCTACGACACGAGCCCGGGCACCCAGCTCGATGTGAACGCCTTCTACAACAAGCGGGCGCTCGAGTACGCCAGCAGTTCGCCCGCCGCCGAAGAGCAACCGTCGCCGCCGGCCTCGGTCGAGCAGGGGCACCGCCAGTGGGGTTACGACGCCCGCTGGACCACCCGACTGGACCACACCACCAAGTTCGCCGTCGAGGTCGACTACCAGAACACGACGTTTAACGCTCCGGGAGCGACCGCTTCGCTCGAGGACCCGGTGGGCACGAACCCGCCTGCCGAAGGGATGCAAACGCAATCGGTCGGCGCGGCGGGGACTTACGAGAGCGTGCCGTTCGACGACCACGCGTTGCAGATCGATTTCCGGGCGCGGGTGCTCGATACGACGAACCCCGTTCGCCAGGTCGATCCGACGGGTATGACACCGGCTTACTTCGCGCTGTCGGGCTCGAGTGTCAGAATCAACGCCCAGGACCGCTGGACCGTCGGAGGCCCGTTCTCGCTCGTCTATGGGTTGGGCTACCGACACGCGATCAGTTCCCACGAGGCATCCCTGATCGTGCCGAGCATCGGCGGCGCTTGGACGGTCGACCGCCTGGCGGTCAGCATGATCGTGTCCTACCACAGTGTTGCGGGCTGGAGGCGGGGTCTTGGCATGCAAGGGGCGCCTCCTTCCAGGCCCGCCGACGCGATGGGCTACGAAGCGCAGATCGAGCTTCCCCTGACGGCGGGGCTGCGTCTGGTCGGGGCCACGAGTTACTCGCCGGTGCAGTTCGATTACCTCGGTCACGCCGGAGGGGGTTTCCACGACGACCCACGGCCGCTGTACCTGACCGACGGTATCGCGGCGGTCCGTGAGAGTCGTGTGGCGCTGATCCAGGAGTCGCGTCGGACCCGAACCTACCTGGAATTCACCGAAGGGCTCGTCGAGGGAACGCTGACCGCGATGACGCCGTACGACGTTCCCCAGGAGTTCCTGACCGCCGGAGAACTGGACTACGGGACGGGAAGGCTGGGCGTGCGCGTGCTTTCCTCAGGCACGGACGTCTTGCTCCAGTACCAGCAGCTCTCCCAGTCGCCGGCAGAGAAGATCAGCGCGGTCGATTCTCAGCAGACGTCGGTCGAATTCCGACTGACCCAGGACCTGTTCAGTATTCGATCGGTCGGTAGCTGGAGATTTCTGATGGCGTTGCGTCGGGCGTCGCTGGACGCCGACGAGTCGGAAGAGACCATCCAGCGGACGTCGCAGGTCGTCGATTCGATGAATCACCAGATCAGCGCGGGCCTGTCTCTGTCGTTCTGATCCGCCTCCCGCATTCCCGATTCAATTTCTTGTAAAATAGGGCGTCGACTCCAACGAATTGGATTCTTCTGCAGCGGGTGGGCGTCGTGATCGCAAAAAGTCCCTATTTTTCTGTGGTTTCTGTCTTCCCTCGGTCTCGTGGGGAGGCCACCCATGGCCCGTCGATTGCTTAATCCACATGTGACGGCTCGTCAACGGCCGTCCGAGGTGTGGAGCGTGGCAAGACGCAGACGCCGGGCCGGAAACTGGCTGGCCCTGGTCCTGGCCGGGCCGTTACTCGTGTTCGGGTTTGCCTCGTTTACGTATCGGATCGCCGCGATCCAGCCCGACGTCGGGGTCGAGTGGGTCCAGGCCTCGGTCGGGCCGGTGGCGCTCAGCGTCGACCCGGATTCCGCGGCGTCCCGAGCGGGGATGCGCGTCGGCGACGTGCTGATCGAAGTCGATGGCGAGCGCATCGACAGCGCCCTCGACGCCTCCGAACTGGCCTGGTACGGCGAGGACCTAGGCCCCGTCTCGCTCGTTCTGAGCCGTGGCGGCGAGCCGGTCGCCGTGAACCTCGCGCCCGACTGGGAGCCTCGTCGAGAGCCGTACCTCTACGTGTCGATCGTCGGATTGGCCTTCTGGGCTTCCGGACTGTTCCTCGCGGTCAAGTGGCCGATGATTCGCGGCGGGGCGATCTATGCGTTGCTGGCCCTCAGCATGTTTGCCCAGCTGATTCTCTCCCACACGGGAAGCGCCGACCGTCTGGATCACATGGTCTATTGGGCCGATACGCTTGCCGGTGCGCTGGCACCGGCGTTGTTGCTGCACCTCGGCCTGGTGGTGTCCAAGGGAGTCATCCACCGGCGGCGCTGGTTCGTTCCCCTGATCTACGTCATGGCGGCGGGAGTGGTCCTGCTGGCCGTCTGGGTTCGTCCCGACGCGGGTGGCGGTAGCTACCTCTTCGGGGACCCGCTGTTGGCGGTCAATGCGCGCGAGCGGCTCGACCCGCTCTGGCTCGCCGTGTGCTGGTTGTTGACCACGGGAATACTTGTGAAGTCCTACAACAGCACCTCGTCGACGATGCACCGCAGCCAGATGCGATGGATGTTGTGGGGGCTGGTCGCGGGCCTTGGCCCGTTCGTGCTGCTCTACGCGGTACCCTGGGCCATGGGCGCCCCCGAGCTCCCGATCTGGGCCGGGTTCCTCGCCATCGCGCCGATCATCGTCGTTCCGGGGGCGTTCACGGCGGCGCTTGCACGATACCGGCTGCACGACCTGGACCTGATCCTGCTGCGAGGGGCCAGCGAGGTCACGGCGGTATTCGGGACCTTCGCGGTCCTCGCTGCTGCGATCTTCATTCTGCGCGAGGCCGTGGCGGAACTGCTGCCGCTCTCGCGCAGCGCGACACGGTACGTGGGTTTCTTGATCGCCGCGGTCTGCTATCCACAGATACGCTCGTGGGCCCGGACAGCCGTCGAACGTGCGTTTTATCGCAAGCGTTACAGCTACCGGACGACGCTGCTCGACTGGGCGCGGGAACTGAACGCCGATACCGACCTGTCGTCGTTGCTGGGTCGTTTGCGCGAGAGGGTAGGGGAGACGCTGGGTGTCCCGCGAGCCGCAGTGCTCTTACGCACCGGCGAGGCCCAGTTCGACGCGCTCGACGACGGCGTCGGTTCACCGTCGATGGAAATCGACACGAAATCGATCGAACGGCTGCAGCGCGAGCCCTACGTCACCTTCGAGGCCGGAACGCAGGCCGCGCTCCCCTGGGCAAGCTATCTGTTTCCGATGCCGGTTCAGGGGCAGTTGCGGGCGATCCTGGCCGTGGCCGAACGAGGCTACCCGGAAGAACCGCTCAGCACCGAAGACTGCGCGCTGCTGGGGACCCTCGCAGCCCATGCGGCGACGGCGATCGAGGCGGCGCGACTGTTCGATGAGGCGAGGCGCCGCGCCGACGAGATCGAACGCTTGCACGCGCGACAGGCCAAGATCCTGGAGAGCAGCGCCGTCGGACTGCTGTTGCTCGACGCCGACGGTCACATCCAGGCCTGGAACCGGGCGCTGGAAGCGATCTACGGCCTCGGTCGCGAAGAGGCGCTCGGACGGAGCCTGGGCGAGGTCTTCCCGCTGCACGTCGTTCGCCGTCTAGAGCGCGAGACCGACTCGACGCCGGTCGGGACCGACGAGGCACGGATCTTTCGACTGAGCATGGTGAACCACAGCGGCCAACGCATCCTGGCCAACATCTCCGTCTCGCCGGTCGGGGGAAAGGGCGACGGAGACGGTGCCCGCGTGGTGACCCTCGACGACGTGACCGAACGCGTCAAGCTCGAGGAACAGGTGTTGCGGCAGGAGAGACTGGCCTCGCTGGGGCTGCTGGCGGCGGGCGTCGCACACGAGATCAACACCCCGTTGACGGGGATCTCCAGTTACACCCAGATACTGATCGACGAGACGGCAAAGGACGACCCGCGCAGGCGCGTCCTGCAGAAGATCGAAACCCAGACGCGGCGCGCCACGGGAATCACCGGCTCGTTGCTCGACCTGGCGCGGCCGGAGGGGACGGTCGCCGAACGGCTCGACCTGAACCAGGTCGTCAACGACGTGCTCCAGTTGTTCGGGCCCCAGGTGCGCCGGACCGGTATCCAGGTGCACGCGGAACTGGCCGACGACCTGCCGCCGGTTCCGGGTAACAGGGGTAAGTTGCAGCAGGTCCTGCTCAACTTGTTGATCAATGCGCGCGACGCACTGAACGAGGACGGCAACATCACGGTCACGAGTTTCGAACGCAACGGTCGCGCCGTGATCGAGGTCACCGACGACGGCAGCGGGATCGCGGAAGAGGATCTGCCGCAAATCTTCGACCCCTTCTTCACGACCAAGGGAAGGGGCAACGGCACGGGACTGGGGCTGTCCATTTGCTACGGGATCGTTCAGGAGCACAACGGGGAGATTCATGTCGAAAGCAACGTCGGGCACTACACGCGCTTCACGGTCGAACTCCCGGCGATCGGGTCGGCCAAAGCCCTCGCCTGATCGCGCTGGCCTAGAGTTGAACGACGGTCCCGACGACCTCTCTGCAACGGCCCGCGTGCTCGTCATCGACGATGAGCCGGTCGTCGTCGAAGTTCTGGACGACTTGCTCTCGGCGGATGGCTACGACGTCCAGGTCGCGGTGGACGGCTACAGCGGCCGCGCCAAGCTCGAGGAAGATCGTTGGGACGCGTTGTTGCTGGACGTGATGCTTCCGGACGAGGACGGTCTCGAGCTGTTGCGCTGGATCGGCGACCGCTTTCCCGATCTGGCGGTGGTGATGATCACCGCCTTCGGCACGGTGGAGAATGCTGTCGCGGCGATGAAGTCCGGTGCTTTCCACTACGTCACGAAACCGTTCAACAATGCCGAGGTCCGTCATCTGGTCGCCCAGGCCGTGCAGACGACCCGCCTCAGGCTCGAGAACAAGGACCTGCGCAAGGCCCTCGCCGCACGGGACCAGTTCGAGAAGATCGTCGGACGCTCGCGGCCCATGCTGGATCTCTACCGGTTCATCGATCAGGTCGCGGCCAGCAGGTCCACGGTGTTGATCCAGGGAGAGTCGGGAACGGGCAAGGAACTCGTCGCGCAGGCGATCCACCGCCGGAGCCAGCGCAAGGACAAACCGTTCATCGTCGTCAACAGCAGCAGCATTCCCGCCGATTTGCTCGAGGACAACCTGTTCGGGCACGAGCGCGGTGCGTTCACCGGTGCCGATTCGGCCAAGGTCGGCCTGATCCAGGCCGCCGACGGGGGCACCGTGTTGTTTGACGAGGTGACGACCGTGGCCCCGGCCGTCCAGGCCAAGCTGTTGCGGGTGATCCAGGAAAAAGAGTTCCTTCCGCTGGGCTCCGTGACCACGAGGACCGCCGACGTGCGGATTCTCGCCGCCACCAACGAAGACGTGAAGGAACTCGTGGACGCCGGTACGTTCCGCGAAGACCTGTACTATCGCTTGAACGTGCTGACGGTCACCCTCCCGCCGCTCAGACAGCGACTGGAAGACCTGCCTCTGCTCGTCGGCCACTTCCTCCAACGGTGCAATGCCGAGAACGACAAGGAAGTCGAGGCCGTGGCGCAGGACGCCTTCGAGCG
>Ga0316197_10003894_pt1 | contig 10619 bp, 5 predicted proteins | sample OudBiesiAoxic_MG_FD_204939 | JGI IMG/M metagenome (GOLD analysis project Ga0316197, IMG submission 204939) | Coastal sediment microbial communities from Oude Bieten Haven, Netherlands - site A oxic | ecosystem: Environmental > Aquatic > Marine > Coastal > Sediment | place: Netherlands... | reverse complement strand
AGCAGCTCGAGACGGCTGGGGTGGGCGTGGTGATCGCCCAGTTCGGACAGATGGAGGCGCTGGATGGGGCCGGCCGCCTGCCGGAGTTCCGCGCCGCCTACCACCGCCTGCTCGACCAGTTCGCAACGCAGACCCGGCGGCTGGTGCTGGTGTCGCCGATGCCGTTCGAGAAACCGCTCGCGTCCCACGCCCCAGATCTGACGCTGCGGAACGATGATGTCGAGCTCTACGTGGAAGCGATCCGCGAGATCGCCCGCCAGCGCGGGGCGGTGTTCGTCGACTTGTTCGGGCCGCTGAATCTGAGCTCTGCGTCGGCAGGGCGGCTCACTGATGATGGCATCCACCTGGGCGACACCGGCCTGCGTACGGTTGCAGGGTTGATCGCGGCGGGGCTTGGTGTCGAGGCGGGAGGAGAGGATTTACAAACCTTGCGCGAGGCGATTGTGGAGAAGAACCAGCTTTGGTTCGATTGCTGGCGGCCGGCGAACTGGTCGTTCGTCTACGGTGACCGGGTCAACCAGATGTTCGGCAAAGCGGGTGGTTCGGAGCCGGCGCTGCAGAATGCCTTCGAACGGCAGCTGCCGCTGGTCGAGTTGGCTGATGGGCGCATCCACGAGATCGCACTCGGGGGCGATCCGACCCCGCTGGTGCTGCCGGAGCGCACCGGGTCGGGTGGGACGTCTCCGCCGGCCCTCACCCCCGACGAGCAGATGGCGACCTTCACCTTGGCATCGGGTTACGTCGTCAATCTCTTCGCCTCCGAGGAGGACGGCGTGGTCAACCCGACGCAGTTCTCGTGGGACGAGGCGGGGCGGCTCTACGTCGCCTGCTCTCCGAGCTACCCGCAGTCGCTCGCCAGCGCGGAACCGTCGGACTACATCCTCGTCTGTGAGGATACGGACCGGGACGGGCGTGCCGACAAGTCGTGGAAATTTGCCGAAGGACTAACCATGGTACAGGGAGTCGAGCCTGGGGCGGGGGGCGTCTACGTCTGTGATTTCGATCGGCTGCTCCATCTGCGCGACACGGACGGCGACGGCCGGGCAGACGAGCGGCGGGTGATTTTCTCTGGCTTTGGTGTCGGCGATACCCACCAGCTGGTCAACAGCATCTGCCACGGCCCGGATGGCAGCCTGTGGCTCTCCCAGGGGCTGCACGCGATGTCACGCGTCGAGACACCGTGGGGGATCGCGCGGCTCGACCGCGCCGCGATCTGGCGCATGCGCCCGCGCTCGATGCGTCTCGAAGGATTTTTTGGTGGCGGCATGGCGGGCGCCAACTGTTGGGGGATTGCGTTCGATGATTTTGGGCAGGTTTTCCACAAATCTGGTGACCGTCCGCATGGATACTGGTCGGTGCCGGGGTTGGTGCGTGGTGCTAGCCCGAGCGGGAGTGGCTCGGAGACCGAGGCCAGCGCCTCCTACCGCGACTCGCCCGAGCAGTACCACTCGGTCGGTCCGCTGTTTGATACCTCACCGAAGACGACCTCGCTCGAGATCATCGGAACGCGTGCGTTGCCGGATGAGATCCAAGGCTGTGCCCTCATCGGCGGGTACTTCGGATCAGTCGTCGAGCTGCACCGCTTCGAAGACGCTGGGTCAGGTTTCAAGACATCGCAGCTGCCGAAGCTGATGAGATCGTCCAACAACGCATTCCGCCCGGTCGACGTGGGGGTGGGACCCGAGGGATCAATCTACATCGCCGACTGGTACAACCCGATCATCGGGCACTACCAGGCGAGCTACGCAGACCCGCGCCGCGACAAGGATCACGGGCGGATCTGGCGGATCAGCGCCGCGGGGCGCGAGCCCGTGGTCCAGCCGGATCTCGCCTCGATGCCGCCGGCCGAGCTGCTCGGGCAACTCGCATCGCCGGAGCGCTGGACACGCTATCAGGCCAAGCGCCTGCTCTTCGATGCGCCGTCCGGCCCCGTGCTGGCAGCGGCTGATGCGATGCTGCCGGGGATCGAGGACGAGCACCTGATGCTCGAGATCACTGGTGTCTACGAAGCTCACGAAGCGCCTCGCCCGAAGCTTCTCACGCGGCTGCTGGCCGCAGCGGATCCGCGCGTGCGAGCCTACGGTGCCAGGACCACGGGCATGTGGGCGGAACGCTTGCCGGATCCGCTGCAGCGCCTGCGCCTCGGCGTCGCTGATCAGAACCCACGGGTCCGGCTCGAGTCGGTTGTCGCCGCGAGCTATGTCGCGTCGGCGCAGTCGGTCGAAGTGGTCGCTGCAGCTCTCGAGCAGCCTCTCGACCCTTTCCTCGAGTACTCGATCCGCCTCAGTGCCCGTGCCCTCCAGGCACGCTGGGCAAGCGCGTTGGAAGATGGGCAGCTCGATCTGGGAGGACCCGAGCAGGGGACCTACCTGAGAGAGCTGCTCGCTGAGAAGCCGAGTCCTCCGTCGCCGGGTGAAGCTGTCTACGGAATGGCCTGTCTGACCTGCCACCAGCCTGAGGGGAAAGGCCTGCCGGGCGTCTACCCACCACTCGTGGGGAGCGATTGGGTGCGCGCCGAAGATGCGACGCCACTGATCAAGCTCGTGCTCCACGGCCTCAGCGGCCCCATCACCGTCGCCGGCGAGCGCTACGGTGATCAGCCGCAGTCCGTGCCGATGCCGCCGATGGGTGGACTAACAGACCAACAAATAGCAGAGGTCCTAACATTTATCCGGGCAGCGTATGGGGCCGGCGGATCCGCGGTCGCGCCCGGTGATGTGGAGACGGTCCGCGCCGCCCATGCCGGGCGTGTTAAGCCATGGACAGGCGAGGAGATCCGAGGCGCGCGCGGTGGCTGAAATTTCCTCCGATTGAGACTGAGTTCGAGACGATGAGCAAACTTCACAAACCGAACGCGATGGGCGATGATGGGATCACCCTGGATGCGTCGCAGCAGGCATTGTGCGAAGCACTTGCCGATCAGATCCGCGAGCCCGAGGCGGTGTTGAAGGCGATCCTCTCGCTCGGCTACCGGATCGTTGGCCCCGAACTCGAGGCCGAGGGTGAGTCGATCGCACTGGAGGCGGTCCGGGCCCGGCTGTCGGAGGGCCCCTGTTCCATGCCCCTGCTGCGTGATCTGTGGGCGGAGCGGGATGATTGGGGGATGGATTTGGCGACCATCCAGAAACTATCCGGGATGGCGCTCGAGCTGGGAGAATTGGGGCTTGTCTACGAGATCGGGGGGAAGGGATTGGAGCTGGATCCCGGCAATCCTCGACTCGCCCAGCAGGTGGCGATCGCCTACGTGCACGACGGTCACCACGACCGGGCTCGGGAGATTATCGCACCGATCTCGGAGGCGGGGCTTCTTGGCAATCTCGATCCGGTGGAGCGGGGTGAGGTGCTCGCGGTGATGGGGCGCATCCACAAGGAGATCTTTCGCCAGACCCGTGACCAGAATGATGTGGATCTTGCTTGCGAGTCCTACCGCCGCGCGTTTGAAGAGGGGGAGGGCGGCAGCTACCCGCGCATCAATGAGGCGAGTTTGCGATTCGTCGGTGGGCAGGTGGCCGAGGCGAGGAAGCTCGCGCAGGAGGTGATCGAACTGGTCGGGGATCCAGTCGATCCCTGGGGGCACGCGACGCGGGCCGAGGCACTCCTGGTGCTTGGAGATCTGTCGGGCAGCTGCGAATCTTACCGCCGGGCACTTGCTGGGAATCCGAGTTGGCGTGCGGCCGCGAGGATGCGTGAGCAAGCGTTGTGGATCTTAGATGGATGCGGGGTCGAGGGAGATGCCCTGGCCACACCGGGCTCGCGGGAGAAACTTTGTGAGGCCTTCGCGGAGCTGCCGACGATCGTGATTTACGGCGGCTCGACGTTTTGCTCAGGTGATTTTCAAGGCGGGGCGGCTCCAGGGCTTGCGGAGCGCTTGGCGTCAACGCTGCAGCAACTCAATCCGGCAGTGCTCTACGGTTCTGCAAAGTGTGGGGCAGACCTCATGATCCTCGAGGCGGCCGGGGATGGGATCGAACGTCAGATCCTACTCCCGGGACCGGAGCAGGAGTTCATCAAGGCGGCCGTGACTCCGGGAGGGGACGCATGGTTGGAACGTTTCAACTGCCAGGTCGCGAGGCCATCCAGCGAGCTGCTGAAGATCTGCCGACATGACCCGGGGGAAAACCACATCGCCCAGGCGTACGTGCAGGAGGTGATGATCGGCTTAGCCTGCCTGCGTGCTCGCAGGTTGGGATTGGACACGCGGGCCTTGATCGTCTGGGATCCAGCATCGGCCGGCAGCGGAGGCGATACTAGAAATCTGATCTCCCGCTGTCATGAGGCCGGTATCCCAGTCGAACTGGTATTCCCTCGCGATGAGGTGCTCGGGGCACCTGCCCCGATTTCGAGGATACCACTTGGGTCGCACAGTCTGGCGGCGAGGGTCCGGAGCGGGGAGCAGGAGATCAAGGCCATGCTGTTCGCTGATGTGAAGGGTTTCAGTGAGTTGGGTGAGGAACAGATCATCCCCTTTCAGAATGAATACATGCGCGTGGTTTCGGCGATCATCGACGAGGGGGGCGCCGGGCCGATCGTGATGAATACCTGGGGCGACGCCCTCTACATGGTATTCGATCGGGTGCTCGAAGCCGCTCAGTTCGCCCTGCAGATGAAAGAGCGGCTCAGCTCCTTCGATCGCCATCTGGTGGGACTCCCTGACGATCTGGCGATTCGCACCGCACTGCATGCGGGGCCGGTGTTCGCGCTGGTCGACCCGGTGACGCGATTCTTCACCTACTCCGGCAGTCACGTGACCTACACAGCGCGCCTGGAGCCGGTTACCGAGCCAGGGCAGATCTACGTCAGTGAGCAGTTCGCAGCCCTCCTCGAGCTCGCCCCCGGCAGGGACGATCTAGCCCTGTTCTACGTCGGGCACCGGCCTGCGGCGAAGGGGTATGGGGAGGTTTCGCTCTACCGTCTGGAACGGGCTTGAGCCTCGCGCGACCTCTGGGTGCAGCCTCAGCAGACGGGGTTGATTCGATGGATTAGTGCCTTGGAATTTGATTCGAGAAGCGCTCTAATGGTGACTCCTGCGTATCCGAATTCCCCCCCCGACGATCATGAAACTAGCCATCCTTGCCGCGATCCTTACCCTCTGCGCCTCCAGCTTTGTCGTCTCCGCCGATAAAGCTGCCGGAACTCAGCCCGAGAAAGCAAAAGCCGCGAAGAAGGCGATCTACGGCACGTGGGAGTTGGAACTGGGCGACGGATCCAAGAGATTGAAATTTATCGGTGACGGGAAGTGGGCGATCACACAATCGGATGCAAACACGGGGATGGTCATCTTCCATCACGGCGGCAGCTACACCTTCGATGGCATCACCTACATCGAGACGATCGAATTTGCCACCGAGACGACTTCCAGCATGATCGGGACAGTGAACCATTTTGAGCTGACGGTCGGGGCAGACAAGATCGACCAGAAAGGCATCGGTAATCCGTGGAACGAGAAGTGGCTCCGGGCCAAACCGAAGACTGAGAAAAAGACGGAGAAGAAGGCCGGGGAGAAAGCGAAACCCCAGCGCTAGCCCGGCCGGTTGGCTGTTTGAGACTTTTCCAGAAACGGAGACTGTGTTGTACCATTTGAAATTCGCCTATTGATGGAAGAAATCTGCCTCATCCTGCACCGGAAGTCTGCGAACCGCCCCGAGGTTAAGGAGGCGGTCAAGGCAGTTCGGAAATCGGGTGTCGATCTGCGCGTGCGGATCCCCTGGAACAAGAAAGACAAACCGCTGGTCGTCCGCGAGGCCCTCGATGCTGGGGCAGAGCGATTGATCGCGGGTGGTGGAGATGGCACGATCAATGCAGTCTGCAAGGCCTTGGTCGGAAAAGGCAAGAGACCGCCCGAGACCGAACTTGGAGTGCTCCCACTCGGGACGGCCAATGACTTTGCCAGAGGCTGTGGACTGCCGGTGGATGACCTCGCCGAGTGCCTGCGGATCGCGTGCACTGCCCCGTCCTTCCGTGTCGATGTGGGGCGGATGAACAAGCACTACTTTCTCAACGTCGCGAGTTTGGGCTTTGGCGCCGAGATCACCGCGACGACCCCACAGCCGTTGAAGAGCGTTCTCGGTGGCGGCGCTTACACTCTCATGGGACTCGCGAAGGCTTTGGATTTTACGCCCTATGCAGGTCGAATCATTTTTCCTGGGGAAGATCCCATCGAGGGGAAGATGTTGATCGGGGCTGTCGGCAACTGTCGTTTCGCGGGCGGCGGGTTTGAAGTGGCACCAAAGGCATCGATTTGTGACGGGCTACTCGATCTTGCAGTTCTGACTGATGTCAGCAGCTCGGACCTCACCACCGTGCTGCGGGAGCTCTCAGATCCGCTCAATGGCGAGAACCGCCATCTGGTCTACCGGCAAGTGCCCGAATTCACGCTAGAGAGTGACGTTGAACTGCATTGCAACCTCGATGGTGAACCCGTGCTCAAACGGAAAATGAAATTCTCGGTTCTCCCTGCCCACTTGAAGCTCGTGGCTCCAACCATCTCACCGAAATGAATCGCTAGAATTGTTTAGGGATTCTTGACTTTCACCAAATAGTAGGAGTAAGCTCTAATCTATAATTTCAAAAACTAATGAAAAAAACGCTACCTAGTCTTTTTGTAATCACCTCCATAGCCCTGCCAATCTCAAGTTTGGCACAGGCGCCGATCGAAGAAGACACGACGATCGCCGAGTTCCAGGAGACCTATGAGGCGGAGGCGACGCTGTTTCCGATCCCAGACTATTCGGGTGATTTTTGGAATCGCGCCGCCCTCACGGGTGATTGGGGTGGGGTGCGGACGAAGCTCGCGAAGGACAACGGATTGCAATTTGCGGTCGACGCGAACCAAATTTACCAAGGAGTGATGGATGGCGGTCGGGAGAGCCGTTCGGAATACAGTGGGTCGGCGGATTACCGGGTGCGCTTTGATAGTGGTGAAGCGGGGCTCTGGCCAGGTGGCTTCCTAGATATCCACGGCGAGACTTTCTGGGGAGAGGGAGTCAATCTGTCGACTGGGGCAGTTCTTCCTGTCAACACCGACCGGGCGCTGAGCGCCCCGGCGGGCAACGGGACCTATCTCCCCCAAGTCCAGTTCACGCAGTTTCTGAGCGAGAAGTTTGCGGTCACTCTGGGTAAGTTGGACACGACGGTCGGTGACGGGAACAGCTTTGCGCACGGCGTCGGTGATCGCGGATTCATGAACTTGGGCTTCTCCTTCAACCCGGTCACGCTGACGGTCGCTCCGTATTCGACCCTCGGTGCGGGATTTGTCTACCTGATCGCACCACGGACGAGTTTTACTTTTTCGGCGATCGATACCGACGGGCAGATCGACGAGTCTGGATTTGATACAGTCTTCGAGGGCAACACCACCTATGTCGGCGAACTCAATCTCGGCACTGAGTTCTTTGACCAGCCGGGGCATCAACTCTTCGCGTTCGCTTATGCCACCGGTGAATTCACATCCCAGCAACAGGATCCACGCCTCTTGTTTGCGACAGATGCCCCGCCATCGAGTGAGAGTGAATCCTGGGCTTTCTATTACAATTTTGAGCAGTACCTGGTTAGCGATCCGGAGGATCCGAACAAAGGCTTTGGGCTTTTTGGACGGGTTGGGGTTGCGGACGAGGACACCAACATCGTCAACACCTTCTACAGCCTCGGGGTTGGGGGCAAAGGGATCATCCCTGGCCGCGATCTTGATCGTTTTGGGCTCGGCTACTACTACATGACCCTGAGTGACAAGCGCCTTGGCCTGCTGACAGACGACGACGAGCAAGGTGTCGAACTGTTCTACAACATGGCGGTGACGCCAGCATTGGAGGTTTCCCTCGATCTGCAGGTGATCGACGGCGCTGTGAAAAATACGGATACGGCGGTCGTCGGTGGAGTGCGCGCGCGCCTCGTCTTTTGATCTGGCCGCCTGGATGCTGCGGGCTTACTCGTCGCCATCCGCTTCGGAAGCTGATAGATCTGACGGTATCGGCTCTAACCCGGATTTCTCATACCCTTCCGGCGAATCCTTGCGAACCTCGACAGCTACAGCGTTGCGCTTGATTCCTGCCCCGGACGGTATGTCTATACCGCCCACCGCCGGAATCGGCGCGCGCCTCGTATCTGTAAAGGTTCGCTGGCGGTTCACTCGAAAAGTATGAGAAATCCGGGCTAAGGCCAATACTTCATGAGAAGAAATCGGCTGTAGGCCCGGCGACTGATCATGAGCGATTTGGATCCGACCCATCTCCCTCACTATGAAAGAACTCCATCTAGAAGGGGCCGATGTCATCATCATCGCTATCCTCGTGCTCTGGCTTGGCGGCTCGATTACCAATCGCGTCGAGCTCCTCAAGAAATACAGCATCCCTCTGGCGGTCACCGGTGGACTGATCTGTAGCATCCTGGTGCTGGTTGTCGATAGCGTGGGCGGGCCGAAGATCACCTTCGACATGCGCATGCGAGATATCTTGCTGCTGTTGTTCTTCAGCACGATCGGCATCTCGGCAAAATTCTCACGGCTCGCGGCGGGGGGGAAGGCGCTCGGGATTCTCGTCCTCTGCGCAGCTGTCTTCCTCGTCATCCAGAATGTCGCCGGAGTCCTGCTTGCGAAGCTTTTCGGCGCGCCCCCTGGCCTTGGTCTGTTCGCTGGTAGTGTCTCGCTGGCTGGTGGTCACGGCACTGCGATTGCCTGGGGACAGGAGGCTGCCGAGGCCGGCATTGAGAGAGCCGATCTGGTCGGGATCGCCTTCGCGACATTCGGTCTGGTCGCCGGCGGTATCATCGGTGGGCCTCTCTCGGAGCGTCTGATCACTAAGAATAACCTCAAGCCGGAACTGCTCGCTGACGTTGGAGCTGGTGAAGACCGCGCTGAGGGGGGCGCTGATGTGGACAGCAACTGGCTGAAGGGGGCGATGACCGTCCTGCTCGTGTTAGCTGTCTGCGTGGCGCTAGGCGATATCGTGAACCGCTTTCTGTTCCAGCGCGATTTCAAAGTCCCTGGTTTTCTCACGGCGATGTTGGTGGGGATCGCGATCACCAATCTGTCGGACAAACTGAAGCGGCCGTTGAGCCAGGACGCCTTCGAGAAGACTGGTGAGATCAGTCTGCAGCTGTTCTTGGCGATGAGTCTGATGAGCATGGACCTGTCATCCCTCGTGGGTGCGTTTGGCCCAATCTTCATCGTGTTAAGTATTCAGATTCTGGTGATCAGCATATTTGCTGTCTTTATTATCTTCCGCATCATGGGGAAGGATTATGATGCAGCCGTGATCGCCGGTGGGTTCTGTGGGCTCGGGATGGGTGCCACACCGGTGGCCATCGCGAATATGAATGCTGTGACGCTAAAGTACGGCCCTTCGTTTAAGGCCTTCTTGATCATCCCACTCGTCGGCGCATTTTTCGTCGACATCCTCAATGCGATCATTATCAAATTTTTCCTCGGGCTGCCGATGATGCAGGTCGGCTAGTCGGGGAGGGAGAACTGGGTCAGGCTTTGGGCGATCAGAGGGAGCGCGAGTAGTTGAGGTTCACACGCAACGCCTCTCGGGTGACGCCCCCATCCTGGCGGCTCGACCCAGCGCGCACCCGCAATTAGACGTCTTTTAGCAGACCCTCGTCGCCGTAGTGTGGGTAGAACCGAGATCTGATCATGAGGCTGAGATCCTGCGCCTAATGGTCGGTATTCGGGGGAGGTGGAAAAATCAGCCAACCCATTGCCAGTTCGTAATCTCCGGAAGGTCTTCACCATAGGTTTCGATATGGTGTTGGTGCTCGGCCAGCTTCTTTCCAATAGCATCTGCCCCGCGTATTGCGAGTTCCGATTGGGACGGGATCCGAGAAACCGCGTTCAGCGCGAGATGGAAGCGGTCGAGTTGATTCATGACGCACATATCAAAGGGGGTGGTGGTCGTCCCCTCTTCGCGGTAGCCGTGGACATGCAGGTGGGCGTGGTTTCGGCGCGCGTAGGCGAGCTGGTGGATGAGGCTCGGGTAGCCGTGGAAAGCGAAGATGACGGGAGTCTCCGGAGGGAAGATCGAATCGTAGGCTTCGTCGTTCAACCCGTGCGGGTGAGTTTTTGCTGACTGGAGGGTGAACAGGTCGACGAAATTGACGACGCGAATTTTAATCTCAGGGCAGTGTTCACGGAGCAGCATCACGGCAGCTAGAGTCTCGAGGGTGGGGACGTCCCCGGCGCAGGCCATCACGACATCCGGCGTGCCGTCGCCGCCGTGGTTCGCCCACTCCCAAATTCCGATCCCAGTCTCGCAGTGGGTCTCGGCGGCGGTGATGTCGAGCCACTGGAACGATGGTTGCTTGCCGGCGACGATGACATTGATGTAGTTGCGGCTGCGGAGGCAGTGGTCTCCTACCGCCAGCAGGCAGTTCGCGTCGGGGGGCAGGTAGATGCGGGCAAACTCTGCTTGCTTGTTTGCCACGTGGTCGAGAAATCCAGGATCCTGGTGGCTGAAGCCGTTGTGATCTTGTCTCCAGACATGAGAGGTGAGGAGGTAGTTCAGTGAGGCGATCGGTTCTCGCCACGGGATCTCGCTGCAGCACTTCAGCCACTTGGCGTGCTGGTTGAACATCGAGTCGACGATATGGATGAAAGCCTCGTAGCAGGAGAAAAAGCCGTGTCGGCC
>Ga0316197_10003893_pt1 | contig 10621 bp, 10 predicted proteins | sample OudBiesiAoxic_MG_FD_204939 | JGI IMG/M metagenome (GOLD analysis project Ga0316197, IMG submission 204939) | Coastal sediment microbial communities from Oude Bieten Haven, Netherlands - site A oxic | ecosystem: Environmental > Aquatic > Marine > Coastal > Sediment | place: Netherlands... | reverse complement strand
GACCACTTTACGCGCGCTTAGCGCACCGTTATCCGTCAAATCGGCAGTGTGTCGCCACTGAGAGTGTCCACCTAGGAGGAACATATGACGAGTCGCTCGCCACAGAGCAACAAACCTCGGTCCAGCGCATTCACGGTCTCTTTGATCCTCGGAATGCTGCTTGTGCCGCTCAGCGCGGTCGCAGCTGCCGCGGTGATCTCAGACAGCGGAGATGCAGGGACCGTAGAGACGACAGAGGCGGTGATGGTGGCAGAGGTGCCGGAGACCATCGTCACGACCACAGCAGCGGAGACGGTCGAAACCGTGTTCGTCACCGACGCGCCGACCTTCACAAGAGCGGACCTCGAGGCCGCGTGCGGGGAACAGGGCTGGGAACTGGTCGAGCGTGAAGCCGACGGAACCATCAACGAGCTCGAACAAGCGGCCCTCGACTCCCTCCGACAGATCTGTGCGGAAGAAGGGCTCGAACTGCCCGGCCCGCCGGCACCACCTCCGATCGTTCGGACGGTTGCAGTTGCCGATCCTTCGCAGGAGTCAACGACGACTACGGCGATGGATGATCAATCCACTCCGTCGGACGACAAGGCCGACGACGACCACGACGACGACCACGACGACGACGAGGAAGACGATCACGAAGAGGACGAGGAGGACGATCACGACGAGGACGAGGGCGACGAGGACGACGAGGACGACGAGGAAGACGACTAGTGCGTACCGCGTTAACTTCGACCGCAGCAGGCGTCGCCGTCATGGCTATCGGTGTTGTTGCACTGATCGCCATGTTTGGCGGCACTGCACGTGAGGAGCCAGCACCCGAACCCGTTGTCGTTGCCCCCGCCCCCGCGTCGACGACCACGGCACCGGCGACGACAACTTCGACTGGCCCGGTTGTTGTCGCCGTACCCGCTCCGACACCGGACCTTGCCGGTGTCGGAGACGCGGTCTCCCGGGTGCTGTATGCCAATGGGTACGCGACCAACACCGCGCCCGAAGAGCTCGAAGGCGACCTGCCGCCCGCAGTGTTGGCCCTCCTCATCGAGAGGGAAGTCACGTTGACCATCGCGACCGAGACCGAATCAGTCGACTCACAAGAGGAATCATCGTGATGCTCAAGAGGCTTTTTCCGCTGCGCTGGGCGAAGATCGCCGCATGGACCGGCGCGGCGCTCGCATGGGGGACGACCGCTATCGCCGTCGCGAGCAACACAAGCTCGGCTGTGCCGGCAGAGCCGCCTGCCCTCCCGTTGGCGATCGAGCCATCGACGACCACGTCGACCACTACAACAACCCTCGCACCGGTTCCGGAGCTGCCGGAGCGGGGGCTTGTTGTGGTTCGCTACACCCCGGTTCCGCCACCCCCACCCCAGGTGGTGACCCGAACGGTTGTTGTCGCCGGCAACTCTGGCGGTGGTGGCGGCTCGGCAGCCGCACCTGCTGCGGCCGCACCGGCGGCTCCTGCTCCGTCGGCACCGGTGCAGAGTTCCGGATCATGAAGCGGAACCTGTTCAGAGCGATGGGAACGACCATCGATGTCACTGCCGCGACCGGCGGCGCGCTTGCCGAGACGCGTGACCTGTTCGAGGCGGTTGAAGCAACATGCAGCCGCTTCCTCCCCGACAGCGAGTTGAGCGATATCAACATCGCTCCGGGTGCCGAGGTGCGCCTCTCGCCGACCATGGCTCGTGTGATGCACGCTGCAGACACGGCCCGGACGATCACTCACGGCTTTGTGGACGCGGGCGTGGGAGCTGCCGTTCGCGAGTGGGGATACGACATCAGCTTCGAGGCTGTGGATGCCCGAATCGACCGCGCGGCTCCCGACCAGACCCCGAATCCGGAGTGGTCGGTGAAGGGAGTGATGCTGACTCGTAGTCCAGGAACCCAGATCGACCTTGGCGGAGTGGCAAAAGGATGGACATGTGACCTCGCCGTCGACCAGGGAACCGCCGCCATCGTTTCAGCCGGTGGCGATGTTCGATCAGTGGTGCCCGATGCACGCGTCGAGATCGTCGACCCTTGGGGAGACATCCCAACAACCCTGCTGTTGGGAGTGGGTGCACTCGCTACCAGTTCGGTTTCCCGGCGTCGCTGGCGGCTCCAGGATCGGGAAGTGAACCACCTGATCGATCCTCGCACCATGGAACCGTGCTCCGGTCCCGTCCTCCAGGCGTCAGCGGTCACGGCCACGGCGCTCGAAGCGGAGGCAGCGGCCAAGGCCATTCTGCTCCAGGGTGCGGATGGGCTGGCGTGGGCCGATCGACAGCCATGGATCCGTGCCGCGCTTGTCGTGTGGCATGACGGCAGCGTGTTTGCAACGACCGGACTGGAGATGGTGGCGTGAACATAGAGTGGATGGTCATCCGCGGCTCCGGGCTCGTGGCGTTCGGCCTTCTCGCCGCCTCGACGATCTGGGGACTCATGGTGTCGACCAAGCTGTTTGGTCGTGCAGTCAAGGCGAAGCCGCTCACCTGGTTTCACGAGTCGCTTGGCCTCGGAGCTCTGTTCGCCACGGGTGTGCACATGGTTGCGCTGACCATGGACCAGTATGTCGAGTTCGGGTGGATCGATGTTCTTGTTCCCGGTGTCGCTTCGTGGGAACCGACGGCCGTTGCGCTGGGTGTCACCTCGTTCTACGGGCTCGCCGTTGTGACCCTGAGCTTCTACGTCAAGGGGTTCATCGGGCAGAAGGCGTGGCGCACGATCCACTTCCTCGCGTTTGGAACGTTCGCCGGGGCGCTGATCCACGGGATTTGGGCCGGGACCGATACCGCCAATCCGTTCGTCACCGGCATGTACGTCGGTTCGGGTGTGCTGGTTGTCGGGTTGTTGATTCTGCGGATCATGCAGCAACGAGCGATGCCGGCGAAGCCGGTCCGCTCCCGTACGGCCGGATCGAGGCGAAACGCCTCCAACGCCGAAACGCCGGTAGGCGTCGGAGCTCGCGACTGACCACCGTGGCCGGACGCTACTCCTCCGAGGCGACGCCGATGGCTTCGTCCGGCTCGATTCCACCGGTCGACACCGGTGGTGCGGCCCGCACTTTGCGCGGTCGGGTCGCGATTGCCACACCCGTGAGAACCACGACAAGACCGACCGCTGCGGTGAATTCGAGCGCCTCACCAAGCACAAGCGCTCCGAGAATCACAGCGACTGCAGGTATCAGATACGCAACGAGCGACACCGTGATCGCTTTGGTGTGCGCCAGCATACGGAAGTAGATCCAGATCGGGATGGCGCTCGCCCAAACGGCCAGACCGATGATGGCGACAACGGCGATCGGTTCGGGATCGACGGTCCACGGTTGTTCGAGGCCTATGGCAACGAGTAAGGCGACGAGTCCGGCAACGAGTTGCTGGCGCATGGCCAGCTGCGGGGCATCCTGGGGTCCGATCCGGCGGGCGTAGACCGCCCCCACGGCGTAGCTGAGCGAGACGGCGACCATCGCGAGTTGGCCCGCCAAGTCGGCTTCTCCGAATGAGCCGGGCGTGACACCGATGATCAGCGCAACACCAACGAAGCCGACGATGATGCCGACTCCCTGTGAGCCGTGGATACGTTCGTTCGTGAGGAAGAAGTGGGCCAGGATCACCACGAAGATCGGCGAAGCGGCACTCAACATCCCGGCAACTGAGCTATCGAGGCGCAGCAGCGCCCACGCTGTCAGCACGTTCGGGAGCCAACCGCTCACCGTCCCCAGGACCAATGCCGGCACCCACCCACCGCTTGAACGCCGCTTCGCTCCGCGCGTCGCTCGGATGGCGATCCAAAGCAGCACCGCGGCCAGGAGACCCCGTGCTGCCGTCATCGTGAAGGCGGGGACCGTCTCGACGGCCACCTTCATGAGGAGGAATGCGCTGCCCCACATCAACGACATGAGCCCAAGTTCGACCCACACCGTGGTCTGCGGAGTCAACCGATTGTGATGTTGTGCGGCGCGTTGCGACATGAGGGACTCGTTGGGAGCTGTGAACCATAACGAGGCTGGGAAGCTCCCAGACGGTGAGCTTCCAGCTACCGGCCACTCGGCCGATTTCTTCCCAGCGAGCGGCAGACGGGTACAGATTTTTGGCAAGTCTGCCGATGCTTTGAAGGTGGTGAGCAACGAGGAGCGACGATCACCGACAGCCAGCGCATCGCGCAACTAGAGCAGAAGGTCGAGTCTCTGGAGCAGAATGTATCTGATCTTCGTCGTTGCGTGGCAATGTTGAACGCACTCATCGACGAAATGCGTCTCGAGCAGATCCGAACGCTGGTCCAGTCGTGCGGCCTTGCCTACGCCGACGGTGAGTAGCAGCTGATCGCCGACTCCGCCGCGTCCTCGTCTTTCCCACGTAGTGTGAATCCACGGTTTGTCGGCGGCGACGGGCGGGGCCTTTGTCTCTCCCACGAAGCCTGAATCCGCGGTTGGTCGGCGGCGACGGGCGGGGTCCTTGTCTCTCCCACGAAGTGGGGGAGACGCGGCCAAGCTGATGCTTGGTCGCAGAGGGGGCCTCTCGCTGCCCGGCAGGCCTCATTTGCGCGATTCAGCCTCCCAGAGCCCTCTCCGCATCCGAGCTTCGCTCGGCCGCGCCTCTCCCACCTTCGGCGGGAGAGGCAATTGCCGTTCCGTGTCGTCATCCGTACACAACGACGGCTCCGTACCCAGGTAAAGAACAGCTTCGGAGGTGAAACATGAACGAATCCATGAAAGCATCGAGGCCGTCTGGTCGCCTGCGCCGACCGAAGACCGCAGCTGTGGGCCGCGTCTGCGAGAGCGAAGATTGCTCCGTGGTCATGTCCCGCTACAACACGGCCACGTTCTGCCATATCCACCGGCCGTTGAAGTACCCCAGGGTCAGAGGCGTCGTCTCCAAGCCGTAGCCGGACCTGCGCTGCGCACGCCCGGTCGAGCTCAGACAGCGGCCGGTGGCGGCTGGCGATGGGTCGACCCTTCTGTTGACAACGCCTGGAACATCTTCACGAGTTCTCCGATGATCCCGACGCCGACCAGAACCATCAACACGATCAGGCCGGTTCGAGTCAGTGCCGTCCAGTTGAAGTCCGATCCTGAGAAGTCGAACGGGAAGATCCGATAGGTCTGGACGATCACGACCAGGGTGATCACATTGAGGATCGCTTGGGTGAGGGACCGGAACCATCGCGGGTCGAAGGCGAAGCACAGCGCGTTCACCACCATGCTCGCCACCAGGGATACGTTGATGTAGGGAACGAGGTCGTTGAACTCGTCGGTGATGAACGGGGCAATATCCCACTCGACGAGGTTGTTCACCAGGATCAGCAGCGCGACTTGGACGACGATCGAGATGCCGTACCCGAGGCGCCGCGTTCCTTTCGGTGGCCGACGACGCTCGGCTCTCTGGTTCGTGCTCATCGTGAATCCCTCCCGAGGCGATTGCACTGATCCGGCGTGCTGTGTCACCAGCCAACGTACCGCGGCTCTCCGAGCACCGACAAGGGTCGAAAGTCGGTCCCACCTCCGGGTCAGGCCAGGTGCGCTGGCCGGAGCTCTATGTCGAGGTCACGGCCGAGGCGGACGGTCTCTTCGGCAAGTTCGTCCATGGTGTCTGCCTCGGTTCGGTAGTTCACGACGCAGGACCGGAGCGCAAAACGTCCGCCGATGATGGCGTTGGAGGGGAAGACTCGTCCGCCGAGTTGCAGCTCGAACATCACACGTTCGTTGAGAGCGTCGAGGTAGTCGTCGGCGTCGGACCTCTCGGCAAGGTCCGGTGGGACGTAGCGGTAGCACGTGATCGACAGTCCGGGTTCGGTCATCGGCTCGAGTTCCGGATGGTTGATCGCGAGTTCGTGGAGGTAGCGGGCGAGGGCGACATCATGCGAGATACGCCGTTCGTAGGCGTTCCATCCGTGGGCGAGGAGCGACACCCAAATCTTCAATGCCGCGAACGGGCGTGTGAAGTGCGGGCTGAGGGCATAGATGTCATCGCCCCAGCCGGTGCTGTCGTCGTCGACGATGTATGAGGCATCAACGGCGAACGTCTCCTTGAGGTCCGCGGGGTCGCGGACGAGGATGCAGGCGCCGGCGATCGGTGTGTACAGCCACTTGTGCGGATCGAAGCCGATCGAGTCAGCCCGTTCGATCCCGGTGAAGAGATGCCGGAGCGGCTCGGTGAGGGCGGCGGCCCCGCCGTAGGCGCCGTCGACGTGGAACCAGAGGTTGTACTCGGCGCACACGTCGGCGATGGCATCGAGGGGGTCGATGGCCCCGGTGCCGGTCGTGCCGGCGGAGCCCACGATGGCGATTGGACGATGCCCGTTGGAGAGGTCGGTATCGATCGCAGACCGGAGCGCTGCGACATCCATGCGGAGGCTTTCATCGGTGGTGATATGGCGGATCCCTGCCGTGCCGATGCCGAGCATCTGAGCGGCGCGGTCGACCGTGTCGTGAACTTCGAACGACACATAGACGGTGAGCTGCGGACCCGCCCGCATGCCGGCTTCGCGAACATCCCAGCCGGCGTGGCGGGATCGGGCGACCGTCAGGGCGATGAGGTTGACCATGGCGCCACCCGATGTGACGTAGCCCGAGGATCCTTTCGGCATACCGAGGCGTTGCGCAAACCACCTCATGAGATGTTGCTCGATCTCGCTCGCTGCAGGAGAGAGGCGCCAACCGCCGGCGTTCTGATTGAGGCCGGCAGCGATCAAGTCGGCTGCGGCGCCCGGCACCGTTCCCGCCCCGCTGATGTAGGCGACGAACCCTGGATGACCGGGGTACATCGACTCTTCGAACACGACCCGGCGCAGGTGATCGACGAGGCCGTCGACCGGCATCGGCTCGGCTGGGATCGGAAGCGTGACGGCGTCGGCGACCTCTGCGGTGGACCGATTCCTAGCTACGGGAAGGTCGTTGTGGAGGCGGCCAAGGAGCTCCGTCCAGATGTCGAGTGCCTCATCGCCGAAGGCTTGCGCGTCGGCAGGTGCCCAGTCGAGCGCACGTTCAGGTGCCGGCCGTTGAATCTCTGACATGGTGTTCCTCCCCGATCGACCGTGAAACCTACCCCAGTGGGCGCGGCCAGGTCAGTTGGTACCGGCGAGTTTCCGAGATCACCGATGTGTCAGTCACGCAGGAGCCAGGCTTGGGCCTCCTTCTCATGGTCGACGTAGTCGTCGCCGCTCACGTCGACCATGACGCGATCGATGGTTCCGCCGGTGAGATCGAATGGCGGGTCGTAGTCCGGAGATACCGCGGACAGGCTGTCCCGGCCGACGCAGAGACCGTCGCCGGTGAGCGCGAAGTTTCCGGGCTGCGTCATGATCTCTGCCGAGCCGACCTCTTCCGTGTCGATGTACAACGTCAGGGTTCCGATCGCGGATGCCGTATCCGGATCGTCGCTGGTCTTGTCGAACTCAGCGACGAAGAGGTGTCGCCCCTTCTCGATGGTTCGGGTCGAGGTCACCGTCTGGATCTTCTCGCCGAGCCAGTTGTACACGTAGTGGAGCTTGCCGTCCTTGAGATAGAGGGCATGCCCGCCCGGGAACCCGCCGTGCGCGAACAAGACACCATGAGCGTCGGCGGAATCGAGATCGACTCCCGCAGCGATCGTGTACGAGCGTCGCCGGATGTTCACCGCTACCGATTCGGGGATGTCGGCAGTGTCGGGGTAGTAAACGTATCGGTTCCGCGGCGGTGATGGTTGGGGCCGGTCGGACGTCAGGATCTCCATCGCGGAGCGGTCGTCGAGCGGGAGCCCGCTGTAGACGCCTGCGTTGTAGAACCACAGTCCCTTCATCGCCTCGAGACGGTCGGGATACTTGTCTGCAACATTGTGCGACTGGGTGCGGTCGTCGGCCAGGTGGTACAACTCCCACTCGTCCTGATCGAACCCGCTCCAACCCGAAAGCGGCGGGTGGAGTGTGTTGGCCAGCCAACCCTGGTGATAGAGCGCACGCTGACCGAGCATCGAATAGAACTGAGTCTCGCGCTCTGGCGCCGACGGATCGGTGATCGAAGCAGCGAAGCTCTCACCCTCGATCTTGCTCTGCGTGTAGCCCTTCAGGATCTCTGGTGGTGCTACTCCCAGCATGTCGTAGAGGGTCGGGACAACATCAACGGCGTGGAGGTACTGGTCGCGAACCTCACCCCGGGCGGCGATGCCCTTCGGCCATGCAACGATGCAGGCGTCGGCGGTGCCGCCTTCGTATCCGGCGAATCGTTTCCAATAGGGGAATGGCGTGTCGAACGCCCATGCCCAACCGGTGTTGTAGTGGTTGTAAGACTTGGTGCCGCCCAACTCATCGAGATGCTTGAGGTTCTCCTCGACCGTGTCAGGAACATTGTTGAAGAACTTGTTCTCGTTGAACGAGCCGTTCGGGCCTCCTTCGGCGCTCGAGCCGTTGTCCGATACGACCACGATGATCGTGTTGTCGAGCTGTTCGGATTCCTCGAGGTAGTCGATGAAGTTCCCGATCTCGTGGTCGGTGTAGCTGATGAATCCGGCGAACACTTCCGCCATCCGGATGAACAGCTGCTTTTCGTCATCGTCGAGTGAATCCCACGGCCGGACGAAGTCGAGCTGAGGCCACGGCTGACCTTCCGGTCCGGTGATCCCGGTCGGTTCGCCATGAGGATTGATCGGTGCCAGCTCGGTGTCTTCCGGAAGGATGCCCATCTCTTTCTGGCGGGCGAGGATGTCGGCACGGATCGCTTCGTAGCCCTGGTCGAACTTGCCTTTGTACTTGTCGGCCCACTCCTTGAACACGTGGTGCGGTGCATGTCCTGCGCCCGGGCAGAAGTACATGAACCACGGCTTCTCGGGTGCGATGGCCTTTGCATCGCGAACGAACCGGATTGCCTTTTCGGACAGATCCGCTGACAGGTGGTAGCCCTCTTCGGGTGTCGCCGGGGGATCCATTGTGTGGTTGTCGTAAACAAGGTCCGGGTACCACTGGTTGGTCTCACCACCGAGGAATCCGTAGAAACGCTCGAAGCCACGACCGAGCGGCCAGCGGGCCCGCCACGATGACATGTCGACTTCATCGCCGGGCGTGAGGTGCCACTTGCCGATGGCGTAGGTGTTCCAGCCCTGTTCTCCGAGCACTTCCGAGATGAACCCGTTCTCGAACGGGATGCGACCGGAGAACCCGGGGAAGCCGGCTGCGGCTTCGGTGATACACGCCATGTTGTTGCTGGTGGCGTTGCGGCCCGTGAGCATGCTCGATCGAGTGGGAGAGCAGAGTGCGGTCGTGTGGAAGTTCGAGTAGCGGAGGCCCGAGTCGGCGATGCGCCGCATGGTCGGGGTTTCGATCGGTCCACCGAAGACGTCCATCGCTCCGTAGCCGACGTCATCCCACACGATCATGAGGACATTTGGTGCCCCGTCCGGCGCCTTTGGCTGGAGGAACGGTGTCCAGTCTTCGACTGAGTCCCGGATGTCGACGTTGACTACACCGTTGAATTCGGCGGGCATTGGAGTCCTTCCTCACTGGTTCGAGTCCTGCGAGCGAGCCTACACGCGGCTTCAAAGAAGGGTCTCAAGCGGAGTTGAAGGCTCGATTCGGCGGCTCTGGCCTACGCCGACGATGCCCAAGAATCGGCGTGCAGAGCCCTGGGCGGCGCTACCTTGGTCCGTGGCAGAGTGGACATCAATCGACACGGAGCATGAATCGTGGATGGCGAACAATCGAGTGCTGATCGGGAGCGTGAGGAGCGTCGCGAGCAGGACGAGCGGCGGGACGAGCGGCGAGACGCTCAGGGAGCCGCGCACGATGAGCGGCGCGAGGCTTCACATGACCGCCATGAAGAGGAGCGCCGGATCGAGAGCGAGCGCTACGAGGCCGAACGCAAGGTCGAGAAGGATCGTGAACGCGCCGAGCGGCAGGCGCAACGCGACGAGCGGGACCGGGAGCGCACCGAAAAGCGCGAACGGCGAGCCCGCGAGCGAAACGCCTGAACCCGACCCGGCGATCCGCACCGCCGCCAACATCGTCGGTCTTCGCGTTCACGCGGTGTCGTCAGTCGAGTTCGTCGAGGATGGGGCCATCGTCTGATCCATCGCATGGCGGAGCTGTGGGCTGAGCTCGTGATGGTGGACTTCTTTCCCTTCAGCGAGCTTCGTCGGGTCGTCGTGTGACTGGTACCAGGTGGCGTAGGCCTGGGAGCCGGGATACGCCGACAGGCCGTGGAGCAGAACGCTCATGCCGACAATCACGGTGGCGACCACGGTGATCGTCGGAGTCCCCGGCAGGTCGGCGTCCGTGACGACGAGTGCCGCGAACACGATGGTTGCGAGGCCCCGGGGTCCGAACCAACCCATGTACAGGATGGTCGGCGCCTTGAGTCTGGTTCCGATCATCGCGATCGCCACCGGCCCCATTCGCGCGATCGTGAGGGAGAGGACCGCCATGACGATCACCTGCCACGTCACCTCCCCCAGCGCCGGTTCCAGAATGAGTGCGCCGAACGCGAGGAAGCTCACTTGCACGAGCGCGAGCCCGATGTTTGCGGCGAACGCCTCGTTGGCCTTGATTTGATCCCGGGTGGCTTCGCCGTACGAAAGACCTGCGACAAAGGCAGCGATGAAGCCGCTGCCGCCCCAGGAATCGGACAGAATGAACGCCGTTCCCGCAAGGGCAATGACGGCGATGCTGCTCCACGCGAA
>Ga0316197_10003892_pt1 | contig 10622 bp, 7 predicted proteins | sample OudBiesiAoxic_MG_FD_204939 | JGI IMG/M metagenome (GOLD analysis project Ga0316197, IMG submission 204939) | Coastal sediment microbial communities from Oude Bieten Haven, Netherlands - site A oxic | ecosystem: Environmental > Aquatic > Marine > Coastal > Sediment | place: Netherlands... | reverse complement strand
AGGGAGAGATTTTTATTTTCATAATTATTGGTAATTACCCACATTCCAAAATGAGCCATTTCCAGAGGAGGATAACTTGGATGAGGTGAAACCATTAAAGAGATACCTATAGCGGCATTAGCCAGCGTAAGCGCGTATTCCGCCATGCTTAATTTGCCTAAACTTTTTATAACCAGCTTGTCTTTGATCGGTATATCGGGATGAGATTCCCCGGCAGACAGAACTTCCCAGTCGCCCGCCTCTGGGAAACGTTCTTGCCAAATACGGATACTCTCTAAAATCATGCTGAAGGCATTTCTGGCGATTGAAGGGCGACCGTAGATCAGTATTTGCTTACTTTTTCGACTTGATTGTAATTTTGACAGTTTGTCCAGAAGCGCCTTATTAAGGGTAGGCTCAAAACTATACTCATAGTCAAATGCATAGTTATGCAGATGGAAATATTCCTGGAGCAGTTTTGTATTGAAAATTGCTACTACCGGATTTTCATATTCATAAGTACTGAGGGCTAATACATACTTGCTGGACCAAGGATAAAAGGCAGGCTCAAAATCCTGTATCATATAAATGATTGGTTTAATGGGCTGATTAAATTCTTGAGATTGCCATAAAGCCAGACGCTGGGCTAAATGAGCCGTTGTCCAAAATGTCGCTATAAATATATCTTCGGCGCCTACCGGAAGACTATCTCCGGAGTTTTTGACTAGTGATACAATTTGCCTGGGATAATTTATATCTTCCTCTGGTGAGACAAACTTATATTGGGAATAGTTGGTAAAAGTACTAGGGCTGTGCTCCTGCATAACTACTATTCGTATATTTTTATAAAAACCGGAAATTGCGTTCCAGAATTGGAGTATCGTGTTAATCCCGCCAAAAGCCAGCTCCTGGTTGATTGTTGGAATAACCAGGTTGAGTCTTGGTTCTGAAATCTCCGATCGACGGGGAGAAACAAGATAGCTGAAATCAGCACTGTATCTGGCAAGCTTTTTTGAGCGTTTTGAAGATAGCGGATAAAAAAAAGCTTTAAGACTTTTATATAAATTCACTGCTGCCCCGTTAACTTTGACAGTAATGCCAACCGTCTCGCAGCGAGACCATCAGACCCCGTTTTTCTAACAGATTGAGCTACCGTAGACGTGAGATTTGCTGCATGCTTTTGTTCACCTTCGACTGGAACCTGAAAAATGCCTCCGGTGAACTCGATGGTTTGATCACCGCTCAGCCCTTCGTCTGCCAGGCCCGCTCGGCGACTGACAACCTGGGATCTGGCATTGGACTTAAGTCGGGTCACAAAGAATAGTCCTTCTCTGTCAACTGCTTGTACCAGGCATAGTTACTAAGGAGTACAAAAGTTGGTCGACATAAGCTTGAGGGACCGTCGGCCGCATGGACGCGGCCGTCGAGCGTACAGGGATGTATTCACAAGGTGAATTGCGTAGCAAGAGAGGGTGCCCTGGGGTACAAGGTGAATCGCCGTAAGGCGAGAGAGGGTGCCCTGGGGTACAAGGTGAATCGCCGTAAGGCGAGAGAGGGTGCCCTGGGGTACAAGGTGAATCGCCGTAAGGCGAGAGAGGGTGCCTTGGGGTACAGCGTGTCCAGAAAACTTATGTCGACCAACTTCTGTACTCCTTAGTATTATTATAGCCACGGCCGACAGCCACTGTGTCGCCTCCGGAGAATTCCAAGCTACGGCCCACCGCAATATCACTGGTCCTGGCATCAGTGATGGTGGCCAACTCGGGTTGATATGCATCATGGTGCAAACCGACATGGAGCGCAAATAACTTGTCCCGTTTTCAGAAATCGGGGTCCCGCTCCAGTTCTTGAAACCAGGCCTGAAACATAACAATTGACCAGAGAATACTCGAGTGATTGCGCCAGCCGCAGAGATGTTGCTCCCAAAGACGCCGTACAGCCGCTGGCTCGAGATACCCATAGGCTTGCAACCTGGATACCGAAATCAGCTCCTCTACCCAGTCTCTCAGCGGACCTCTCAACCAATCGTCTATCGGCACCCCGAAGCCCCGCTTGGGACGCTCGGTCAACTCACGCGGCACATAACGTTGCAGAACTTCCCTCAATATCCTCTTGCCACCCTTCTGACCCATGAGAAAATCGCGTGGCAGTGTCCAGGCGAACTCGGTAACCCGTGTGTCCAATATCGGACAGCGGGCCTCCAATCCAACAGCCATGCTGGCTCTATCGACCTTTACCAGTATGTCGCCAACCATATAACCGACAAAATCAAAATGCAGCATGGCTGAAAGCGTGTCGACGTCGTGGGCCCAGACAGCGGGATCACTCATATTGCTGATACCCGCTGCGGCATCGATAACCAGAGAGTCAGGTCGGTGGGTGCGCTCAAAATGCTTGGCCAACACATCCTGTGGTGTTGCAGAGCGCCAACTGCGGGTTTTGCGCTGTAGTTTACCGGCGAATTTTCGCCAGCCCGGCAGTTTTCCGTCCTCCGCAGTTCCGGACGGTTTGAAAAGATACCAACTGCCGTCTCCAACGACGGTGAGGCTGTCTGCTGCCAGATTGCGCAGACTGTGCGGTAGTTTCGAGAACCAATACCACTGTTTCAACCCATCGGGATAATGCTTGTAGCCACTGAACGTTTCGTCGCCTCCATCGCCCGACAACACAACTTTTACCTGTTGGCTTGCCATTTGCGCCACGAGAAATGTCGGGACTTGTGAAATATCACCAAACGGCTCGTCATAAATTGCCGGTAACTTGTCCACAACATCGAGACACTCTCTGGGTGTCACATAAAGCTCGTGGTGATCTGTGCCCAGATACTGCGCAATGGCTGATGCATATTCCGCCTCATTGTATTTTTTCTCGGCAAACCCGATGGAAAAGGTTTTTACGGGCCTATCGGAGTGTTTCTGCATTAAACCGACTATCGTGCTGGAATCGATACCACCGGAAAGCAGCGCCCCAAGATCGACATCCGCCACCATACGTTCGGTGACAGACTGTGTCAGCAACTCATCGAGACGATCCGCTGCCTGTCCAAAAGAACCCTGAAAGGGTTTTTTCCTGGCTGCCTCCATGACCCGGTTGGCCGCCCAATAGTTTTGTGACTGACTTGTCCAGGGTAAGGAGCCAGCCCTGATGCTGATGCAGCATCCAGGCTGTAACTTGCGTATATTCTTATAAATCGACAAAGGCTCGGAAATCCATCCATACTGGATAAACTGGCCAAGCGCGCTTCTGTCGATCATGCCATCAAACTCCGGGTGGAAGCGAAGCGCTTTCAGTTCCGACGCAAACAGTAGCGCATCACCGCACCACCCGTAATAAAGCGGCTTTTTCCCGACACGATCGCGAACAAGAGACAGTTCACGCTTTTCACGGTCCCACACCGCGAATGCAAACATGCCATGGACAGACTCCAGCGCCTGCTGAAGCCCCCAGCGTTCAATGGCAGCCAGCAGGACCTCGGTATCCGAGTGACCGCTAAAAGGATAGCCCTCTGACTCAAGCCGTGCCTTCGTTGCAGAAAAATTATAGATTTCACCATTGTAGGCCATGACGTAGCGCCCACTGGCTGAATGCATGGGTTGGGCACCCGCTGCCGAAAGATCGATAATCGAAAGCCGTCGGTGACCTAATGCGATACCTGTCTCCGCATTGGCCCAGAAACCACCTGCATCCGGCCCTCTGTGGCGCAGTCGATTCGCCATCTGCACTACATCCTGAGACAATGCAGCTTTGTCTGGACGTTTTTTTCGGTATAGAAATCCGGTAATCCCACACATTACTGAAACTGATCCTTGGCCATTGATACGCATGGCGTTTTCTTTTGTTGGCAGCGATTGTACACGTAAATCCGGATATCGTTACTGGACTGATGAAGTCCGCTGCCCTGCTGCTCTCAATTGTTAACCTGGCAATTAAACATACAGCACAGGGGCGGCCGCCTGGCCGCGATATCGCGCCCAAGGACGGCCCTCCCACGCCGGGTATTTTATTGCCGGTTTAAGAGCATGATAAGATCGTAACGAGGAGAGCACCAGGTGTTGCCTGATCAGATTGGCATAGCGGGATTGTATTGTGGGGTTTAAGACACATACAGCATTCTGATAAACTCGACGAGCAATCCATTTCGAGGCCCAGACTCTAAATGAACTACGGCGTTTTCATCCAGACCAACCACAAGCAAATCGTAGGCGCACTGGTTGCCGAGTATGCGTTACGGCGCAACTCGGAGCACAGTGATGATTTTGATGTGCACATCATGCACACGCGCGATTTCCCCTTTTTCAAGGCGCGTGAAGGACAGCTGTATTTGCGTGATGGCGTCAAACGCAGCTGGCTGAATGACGATCTGCAGTCGTTCACGCCAACCCGCTTCATGCCGCCGGAACTGATGGGCTACCAGGGCCGCGCCGTTGTCATCGACCCGGATATTTTCGCTGTCGCCGATATCTGGGATCTGCTTTCGCGCGATATGCACGGCAAAGCCATTATGTGCCGCATGCGTTCCGGGCCGAAGGGTCTGGTGGACCGCTGCAAGGCCAGCAGCGTGATGCTGCTGGATTGCGAAAAACTGACGCACTGGAAGGTTGAAGCGCAGTTCAACGAGATGTTCGAGTTCAAACGGGATTACATGCCCTGGATCTGCCTGCGCATGGAAGACCCTGAGTCGATTGACTTTTTCGAACCCGAATGGAACGACTTCGACAAACTCACCGCAAACACCAAGATGCTGCACGTGACGCGGCGCAAGACACAGCCGTGGAAAGCGGGCCTACCGATAGACTGGCGTCCGGCGGAACGTTTCCGTCTGTTTCCGCCGGTTGCCTGGGTTATGCGCGCCCGCCGTCACCTGTTCGGTGAGTACGGCTTGCTTGGCAACTACAAGGAGCATCCTGATCAGAATCAGACCAGGCTGTTTTTCGGGCTGCTCAAGGAATGTGTCGACAAGGGCATTGTCAGCGAGGATATGCTGCGTGAGGAAATGAAACACAACCACGTACGGCACGATGCCTTTGAGGTACTGGACCGCACACCGGACCTTGCGCCACCCGGCAATCCCCCTCTCAAGCTGTCAGCCGCCTAGCTCTCGAAAAGCGCTCGCACCCGCATTGCCGCCAGTTGCGCATCATCCGGTGGTGCCGCTCGCTTACCGGCAGGGAACGTCTGCCCCAGCCAGACGGCCCGGCCGCTGGCCACCAGCTGGCGCTGAATATTGCCAACGTCACGATGCATTCGCCTGGCCGCAAGCAGCATCGCCAGCCTGTGACTCAGTGGCTTATATCGAAAATTATAGCCGTGCCGCCACCAGGGTCGGGTGTCACCGGGATCAAAAATATACAGCGGTTTGCAGGTAAAACTCGCCTCGGTCAGCATCGACATGCTCTCGCCGGTGACCACCAGCTGGTCAGCCAGGGCAAGATAGGCAAGATAGGGATTGGCATCCCCCGCTTCAGTCCAGTGGTGAATGTATGCGGGCACGCTTAACTCGCGCTGAAAAGCCTCGAAAGCACACCCCGGAGTACGGGCGCTGTCTGTTACCAGCAGCGACCCGCCGCCATGCAGCGCCATGCTGTTGACCAGTTGCCCCAGGCGCTGCCCTTTTTCTCCGGTAAAGACAAAGGAGCCACTATCGCCACCGATGAGCACGGCGGTACAGGGGCGTGGCAAATGTGCCAGTCTTTGCCGCCAGGCATCGGCAGCCTCGTTCAAACGTCCGCTCATAACACCATGAAGCGGCAGGTAATTCTTTAGCACGTTTTGCCGATCCGGTAAAAAATACTGTGGCGTCGTGACAATCAGGTCAAAGACATCCAGAGGCGCCCACGGGCGTCCGACATGCACCAGCCGGCTTCTGCCGCCTGCTTGTTTGCGAATCCACCGCGCCACCGGCTCGTTGCGACGTCCCGCTGTGATAATCAGATCTGGCCAGGGGGGGGATAACGCACTGGAAGACGTCTTGTCGATTCCGGCCAGCGTCACAGCAAGCAGCCGATTGGTCAGTAACTCGGTCTTCCTGTAGTTGAAACGCTTGACGTCATAACGCCAGCCAAGCGCGTCGGCCAGCGCCAGCACCTGCGCATTATCACCTGCCTTGTAACCGGTGAGCACCCAGGTCACCGGCCTGGAGGCATCGCCCTGCACGCTTTCATTCACCCGTCAACATGGACCCGTACTAAAAATCGCGAGCTTACATGAATCACCGGGGAACTGCAGTGCTAATGCTCTGTTGCGGTAAAAAATCGGTACAATGAAGGCTTATCAACCCGTATCCGTCGACAGGCGCAACCTTGGTCCTAAGCCGTTATATCACCGCAGAGATCATCAAGCCCATGTTTCTGGGTATCACTCTGCTGGTCATTGTTTTTACCGGTTACACTTTCGCGATAAAGCTGTCGGAGGCAGCAGACGGGCTAATCCCGCTTTCCGTAGTCGCCCGTCTCATCGGCCTGAAAAGCGTCATTACCCTGGAAGTGCTATTGCCCACCGCACTCTACCTGTCCATTATTGCCGCGCTGAGCCGATTTCATCGTGACTCTGAAATGGCTGCCATCAATACCGCAGGCGTTGGCGAAGCCCGGATTCTGCGTTCGGTTATTATTCTGTCTGTAATGATCGCTGTGATCGTTGGTGCCATTTCGATATTCGCCCGGCCCTGGGCTTACCGTCAAAGCTACCAGATCGAAGCCGAAGCCCGCGCTGAATTCGATATTCGCAAAATCGAACCCGGCCAGTTCATTGAACTACAGGGCAGCAAATACGTTCTGTTTGCACGGCAAGTTGACAAGGACAAGGGACGATTGCAGGACGTATTCCTGCAGAGTGAGCAAGGTAAAAAAATACAGCTCATCTTTGCCAAGGAAGCCTTCCTGCCACCGGTTCGCGCCGGTGAACGCCGCAGCTTTGAATTCGTAAACGGCTACAACTATCTTCTCGACCAGCTCGGCAGCCAGGATACCACTTTAAAATTCAAACACATGAAAGTCTACATCCCGACAGACAAGCAGGACACCAAGTATCGAAGGAGAGCCGAACCCAGCATCAATCTTTACCGGTCTGATGCCCCCAAGGATATTGCCGAGTTCCAGTGGCGGCTATCCACACCGCTTGCAACTGTGCTGCTCTCCCTGCTCGCTGTTCCGCTTAGCCGCAGCGCACCCCGACAGAGCCGGTATCACAGTTTCATCTTCGCTATCCTGGTTTATGTCGGCCTTTTTAACCTGACCGGTGTGGCGCGCACCTGGGTTGAAGATGGCAAAGTACAGAGTTTTCCCGGCATCTGGTGGATCTACCTGGTTCCACTTTTGCTATTCGTCGGTTTGATGGCGGCGCCGACCTGGCGGCACCGGAAACGCTGACATGGGGATTCTGGACCGATACATTGCGTGGAAACTACTGAAAGGCTGGGTGCTTGTCTGGCTGGTCATGACTTCGATATTCACCCTGCTGGGTTTCGTTGAAGAACTGGAACGCACCACGGAGCGCTACCAGATTGCCGATGCCGTACGGTTTATACTCTATACGTTGCCACAGCGTTCGATGGACCTGGCCCCGGTCATAGCCCTTCTCGGCTCATTGCTGGCGTTGGCAGGGTTGAATAAAAGCAGTGAACTCATTGCTATGCGCGCCGCCGGCGTATCTGTATCCCGCTTCCTGCGCTCGGTTGCCATCCCAACGCTCGTTCTGGTCGCGGCTCTGTATGCCGTCAGTGAATTCATTGCGGCGCCCCTGTTCCAGCAGGCAGAAACCGAAAAAACCCTGATCAGATCCGGCAAGGCAAACCTGCTCAAGGGAAAAGGCCTATGGTCGAATAGTGGCTACCGCTTTTTCAATGTACGTACTTTAGAACACAGCCACGTACCAACCAGGATTTACCTCTACGAGTTCGCGCCTGATGGGCGTCTACAGCATTTTGTGTTTGCCCGTCGCGCACAGCTCACCGATAGCCGGCGCTGGGACCTGCTGGACGTAGAACAAAAGACACTGGATGGCGATCAACTGAAAAGCAGACATTTGCCGAACCTGGAAATGGGCCCTTTCTGGTCGCGTGAGGAATTGCCGGTACTGCCCCTTTCTACAGCTGGCATGACACCAACGGGGCTGTACGAGTATTCGGACTACCTTAAATCGACAGACCAGCTGTCAGACCGCATCGAACAGGTTTTCTGGCAGAAAATCGCCCTGCCACTCACCACTGGCGCCATGGTTTTTCTGGCCGTACCCATCGGTGCCAGTGTTGGTGCGACAAGAAGCAGCGCCTTCGGAAAAGGTCTTGCCATCGGTGCAGGCGTCGGCATTCTGTTTTATCTGCTGTCGCAGCTTATCCAGACGGGGGCCTCGATGGCGGAAATACCTCCCGCACTTGCCGTTTTTCTGCCGGTGATGCTGGTGTTGGGTGCTGCCGGTGGCCTGATCAATCGCATGCGCTGAATTTGTCGCGCTGCCTCGTTAAAGGCATAATCTGCGTCTATTCTGATGCCCATAACGACAATACCTCCCTTTTTTCAGCCTTCCGAGCAGCCTGTATGAAATTAATGCTGACATTCTTCCGTGCTTACCCCTGGCAGACCGTTGTTATGCTGGTGGCGCTGCTCCTGGCTGGAGTTGCCGAGGGTATCGGCCTGTCGGCCCTGCTGCCACTGCTGAATATTGCCATTAAAAATAATGCCCGACAGAGTGGCGATGAGAACACAGAGCCGCCACAGAATGAATTCGAACGAATGGTCATCGACACTCTGAATGATCTGGGTATACATCCCAGCATCGGAGCTCTTCTGCTCATTATCTTGTTGGGTATCACGCTGAAAAATCTGTTGCTGCTGGTCGCCCAGAAGCAGGTCGGTTATACCGCTGCACAGGTCTCAACAGACCTGCGACTGGAGATACTCCGTGCCGTACTCAGAAGCAAATGGGAGTATTTTCTTCACCAGCCGATAGGACGCTTGACCAATAGCCTGGCTACCGAAGCACAACGTTCCTCCGATTCTTTTATCAACGGCGCGACGGTGATCACCATTGTCCTGCAAGCCATTATCTATGCTGCTGTCGCTATCGCCCTTTCCTGGAAAGCAACACTGATAAGCCTCTCAGCTGGACTGATTGTCATAGGCATTTCCCATTTTCTGGTGCGCATGGCACGTAAAGCCGGCAAAAAACAGACCACCCTGTTCATTTCCCTGCTCGCCAAGGTAACCGATACCTTGCAGTCGGTTAAGCCGCTGAAAGCCATGGCAAGAGAACACCTGGCTGATGCTGTACTTGCCATGAAAACATCGAAACTCAATAAAGCGCTGCGCAAACAGGTTTTCAGCACTGCAGTACTCAAAGCCGCCCAGGACGAAATGTTCACCATCGTTATCGCACTCGGCATGTTCGTGGCACTGGTAAAACTCGAAATGCCGCTGGCAACCGTGATGGTACTGGTCGTGGTGCTGGGAAAAATGCTCGGCCAACTGGGCAAAGTACAGAAGCAGTATCAGAAAGTAGTGATGGGTGAGAGTGCCTTTTGGTCGTTGAAAAAGGGCATTCAGGCGGCGCAGCAGGCCGAAGAATCTTTAAGCACAGGTGACGTACCCACGCTGAAACAGTCAGTGCAAGTGGATGCGGTCAGCTTCAGCTATGATCAACATCCGGTGCTGACCGATGCGAATCTTGAAATCCCTGCCGGCTGCCTGACCACCTTGATCGGCCCATCCGGCTCCGGGAAAACCACCATTGTTGACCTTGTCATCGGTCTGCTTCGACCACAATCCGGCAAGGTCTGTATCGACGGTATCCCGCTGACAGAACTTGACCTTAAGGCATGGCGTCACATGATCGGCTATGTGCCCCAGGAAACGCTGCTGTTACACGATTCGATCCTGCACAACGTGACCCTGGATGACCCTGAACTAAGCGAACAGGATGCTGTACAGGCCTTGCAGGCAGCAGGCGCCTGGGAATTTGTATCCCGCATACCGGCGGGTATACACAGTACCGTGGGGGAACGCGGTACCAAGCTATCCGGTGGACAGCGGCAACGCATCATGATCGCGCGCGCCCTGGTTCACAAACCCCGCTTACTCATCCTGGATGAAGCCACCAGCGCACTGGATCCCGAGAACGCGGCGGCCATCGGTAAAACCATGGAAGAACTGCGCGGCCGCTTGACGATTCTGGCGATATCGCATCAAACAGCCATGGTCGAAACGGCCGACCGTGTGTATCGCCTGCACGAAGGTGGCGTCTCATTGCAGGAAGACGGCAAGCTTGTCTAGGGCCTGTTAACGCTATTCGAACAAGGCACGAACCCTTTGCAGCGCACGATCCATATCAGCTGAGCCCGTGTCGGTACGCTGTGGGAACGATTCACCCAGCCAGGCTACCCGACCTTCCGATAACAGATTGCTGTGCACCAGACGAATATCACGACTGAGGCGCTTTGGACCAAAGCGCATCATCCAGCTGTAGGTCAGCGCGCTCAGGCGAAAATCAACCGCCGTCTTTCGACCGGGCCGCATCGGATAGCCAAAACCACCCAGTTCGGCCATATAAACCGGCTTGCCCGTGGCGCATGCTTCACTGAGCATAGACACACTATCCGCTGTCACAATGAGCTCATTACTCAAGGCCAGTATGCCAAAATAGGGATTTGC
>Ga0316197_10003891_pt1 | contig 10623 bp, 12 predicted proteins | sample OudBiesiAoxic_MG_FD_204939 | JGI IMG/M metagenome (GOLD analysis project Ga0316197, IMG submission 204939) | Coastal sediment microbial communities from Oude Bieten Haven, Netherlands - site A oxic | ecosystem: Environmental > Aquatic > Marine > Coastal > Sediment | place: Netherlands... | reverse complement strand
CGCAGACCTCCTCTGCCAGGCCGAGCATGGGCCTGACTCCCCCGTGGTGCTTGTTTCGGACGATGCCGACACGCTCGATGCTGTGCTGGGCCAGGTCGGTATTCAGCTCGCCAACCTCGACCGGTCGGCACTCATCCAGGCCTCGCTCGACGACTACGGCCTCGCCGTGCTCGCTCCGGATCTCGACGCCGCCCTCGCCTTCGCCGATGCGTGGGCCCCCGAACACCTGACGATCCAGACCGCACACCCGGCCCGTGATGCGGATCGAGTTCGGTCTGCCGGTTCGGTCTTCGTTGGACCGTGGACACCGGAGTCCGCAGGCGACTACGCGACCGGAGCGAACCATGTGCTCCCGACCGGAGGACTCGCCCGTGCCTACGGACCGCTCGCCGTCGAGGACTACGGATCGTGGCGACAGGTTCAGGAGTTGACCCGGGAGGGACTCGAGACCATCGCACCGATCATCGTGGAGCTTGCGTCCGCAGAGGGCCTCTCGGCGCATGCACGCTGCGTCCAACTCCGATTCGAGGAGCAGTCGTGACGGCGGAACGGTACGTCTGGCAACCGACGAGTGCCGAGATCGCCGATCGATTTGGCCTCCCGCTCGATCGGGTTGTCCGCTTCGACCAGAACACGGCGCCGGAGGCGACCGACTGGACGATTCCCGTGGCCGACGTGCCCCTCCATGGCCTGAACGAGTACCCGGCGGCCTCTTACCGACCACTCCGTGAGGCAGCCGCGGCGTACGCCGGCGTCGAACCCGCCCAGGTCGTGCCGGGAGCGGGGGTTGACGAACTGATCCTCCTGGCAGCCAGGGCATTCCTCGCCCCCGGAGACCAGGCCACAGCATTCACACCGACCTATCCCCTCTACCGGATCGCGACCGAACAGCAACGGGCCACGTTCACCTCCTCGCCGATCGCAACGGCCTCTGCTGCCGGCGGCGCCAGACTCACCTGGATCTGCGTGCCGAACAACCCGACCGGGGACCGTCTCCCCGATTCCACCATCGAGCGGATCATCGAGACAACACCCGGCGTGGTCGTCCTCGATGCTGCATACGCCGAATTCACCGGCGACCTCTGGGGTTCGTGGATTGCCCGCTACAGCCACCTCCTCGTCCTTCACACGCTCTCAAAGGGCTTCGGTCTCGCGGGGATTCGCGTCGGATATGCCATCGGCAACGAGTCGCTGATCGACGCCATCGACCGCGTGCGGCCGCCCGGGAGCGTCTCAACGCTCTCCAGCACGCTCGCAATCGCAGCACTCTCCAATCCGGAACGCATGCGCCGAGCGGTCGCCGACCTCATCGTCGAACGGGAGCGCTTCCGCGACCGGCTCACGAGCCTTGGCCTCATCGTGCCACCATCCGAGGCAAACTTCCTTCTCGCCCACATCGGCACCACGGCTCCAATCGTCGCTGCCGCCCTGATGAGCGAGGGCCTCGTGGTTCGCGAGTTCTCTCACATCCCCGAACTCACCGATCACCTGCGCTTCACCGTCCGTTCTCAATCCGACAACGATCGTCTGATCAACACCATTGAAAGGATCCGCTCATGAACCGACGGGCCACGGTCTCGCGAACAACCAAGGAGACCAATGTCGAGGTCACGATCGACCTCGACGGTACGGGGGCGGCCGACATCGCCACCGGTGTTGGAATCTACGACCACCTCCTCACCTCGTTCGCCCACCACGGCATGTTTGATCTCACGATTCGCACCGATGGCGATCTCCACATCGACGAGCACCACACGGTCGAAGACACCGCGCTCGTCCTTGGATCAGCGATCGATGAGGCGCTCGGAGATCGAGCGGGGATTACCCGGTTCGCGAGTGCATCGGTACCCATGGACGAAGCGATCGCTACCTGCGTGATCGACGCGGGCGGGCGACCGTACGCCGTGTTCGACCTGCAGTTCGTCGGCGAGCGGATCGGGACGATGGGGACACAGATGATTCCCCACGCCCTCGAGTCGCTCATCCGCACGAGCCGATCGACGGTGCATCTCGACGCCCGAGGAGCCAACGACCACCACATCGCGGAGGCCGCGTTCAAGGCCCTTGGCATCGCCCTGCGCAGTGCCGTGGCCCTCGATCCCCGCCGCGTCGGCGTCCCGTCGACCAAAGGAACCCTGTGACGCGACTCGCCGTCATCGACCACGGAGCGGGCAACCTTGTCTCGATCCAGCGGGCACTCGAAGTCGTAGGCGGAGAACCACGGATCGCTGAGGGTCCGGCCGACCTCCGTGGCGCCGAGGCCGTCGTCCTCCCCGGAGTAGGCGCCACCGGCGCGGCCATGGCACGCCTCGACGAACAGGGCCTCGTCGAACCGCTCCAGAAATGGGACGGACCCTTGCTCGGGATCTGCGTCGGGATGCAACTGCTCTTCGACTCGTCTGACGAGGACGGAGGAGCCTGCCTCGGCGTCGTACCGGGGTCCGTTCAAGCAATTTCCGGCCGCCCGCTCCCCCACATGGGATGGAACGACGTGTGGACGTCCGACGATCCGCTCTTCGACGGCGTGGCGTCCGGATCCCTGTTCACGTTCGTCCACTCATTCGCGGCCGTTCCGGACGATCCGTCCATCGTGACGGCAACGAGCGACCACGGTGGCCGCTTCGTCGCCGCCATCCGCGCCGGGAACTACCTCGGCCTCCAGTTCCACCCGGAACGGAGCGGTGCATCCGGGCTCCGAGTGCTCGAGAACTTCGTTGGAGAGGTGCGCCGTGCTGCGTAGCCGCATCATCCCCTGCCTCGACGTTGCGGACGGTCGCGTTGTCAAGGGCGTCCAGTTCGTGAACCTCACCGATGAGGGAGATCCGGTGGAACTCGCAGCTCGCTACACCGCCGAGGGAGCGGACGAGATCTGCTTCCTCGACATCACCGCCTCGCACGAGAATCGGGGAACGCTCCTCGACATCGTGCGGCGCACAGCGGAACACGTCTTCGTTCCCCTCACGGTCGGGGGCGGTGTCCGCGCCGTCGAGGACATGCGCGCCGTCCTGCGTGCCGGAGCCGACAAGGTCACGGTCAATACTGCTGCAATCGACCGACCGGATCTGATCAATGAGTGCTCGGCTGCGTTCGGCGCTCAGTGTGTCGTCGTGGCCGTTGACGCCCGGAGGTCGAACGGTTCGTGGGAGGTCTACACCCACGGAGGACGGAATCCGACGGGCATCGATGCTATCGAGTGGATCCGTGACGTCACGGCACGCGGCGCCGGTGAGATTCTCCTCACCTCCATGGACCGCGACGGGACCAAAGATGGATACGACCTTCCGCTGCTCGAAGCGGCCCGCGAGGCTACGTCGGTTCCGATCGTTGCGTCCGGTGGCGCCGGAGACCCGTCCGACCTGGCCGCAGCGCTCCAGCCCGGTCGGGCTGATGCCGCGCTCGCGGCCTCGATCTTCCATCGATCCGAGTATCCGATCCCGGTCGTCAAAGAGTTCCTTGCCGAAGCCGGCATTCCGATGCGCATTGTGGAGGTTGCATGACCATCGAGCCCGCATACGACGAGCGAGGCCTCGTCCCGGTTGTCGTACAAGATGTGAACACCAGGGACGTGCTGATGCTCGGATACGCCAACCAGGCCAGCCTGGAGGCAACGGCAGCGACGGGGAAGATGACGTTCTGGAGCCGGAGCAGAGACGTCCTCTGGGAGAAGGGCGAGACGAGCGGCAACACGATGCAGGTCGTCGACATGCGCCTCGACTGCGACGCCGACACGCTGCTCGCCCGGGTGGAACCCGCCGGACCTGCGTGCCACACCGGTGCAACGACTTGCTTCCACCCGGCAGATGCACTGTCCAGAAACGGGAGCGACGACAGCGCATTGTCGTCGCTGTGGGCGACGATCACCTCGCGGGCCGCCGAGCGACCGTCCGGCTCATACACGACGACCTTGCTGGACGGCGGCGTCGACGCGTGCAGCAGAAAGGTCACTGAGGAAGCCACCGAGGTTCTGATGGCAGCGAAGGACCACGAGGCCGGAAACGGGTCCACCGATCGGATCGTCGAGGAGTCCGCAGACCTGGTGTATCACCTCCTCGTCCTGCTCGCAGAGCGCGGCGTCGACCTCGAAGACGTCGAAGCGGAACTCGAGCGGCGGGCCGGTTGAGAAGTCGTCGAGGTACGCTCTCGAACGTGTTCCGGATTGCCCTCACCCTGCTCGCCATCGCGCTGCTCGCCGGTGCGTGCTCCTCGAGCGAACCGGTTGAAGGAATCGAACCTCCGTCGCCCGTGACGAGCGAGGAACTGCAGGCCCTCCTCGCCGACTCGACCGGGCCGGTCGTCGTCAATGTGTGGGCCTCGTGGTGCACACCGTGCCGCTCCGAAGCACCGCTGATCGGTCGGGCCGCCACCGAATACGCCGACGACGTGCTGTTCATCGGACTCGACGTGCGAGACACACCGGAGGGCGCGACCGCATTCATTGCCGAGTTCTTCCCGGACGCGCCGATCACCCACCTGTCTGACGCCTCCGGACAGGTCCCTACGGATCTCGGAGGCTCTCGGGGCGTCCCCCTCACGTTCTTCTTCCGTCCGGGAGGAGAGCTCTCGTACCTGCACTTCGGCGTCATCGATGAACGCACGCTGGCGCTGCAGATCGATGAGTTGGTGAACGGCTGATGGAGTTCACGCTGCTCGCTGCCGCTGCCATCGCGGGTGCTGCGGCGTACATCATGCTGTGGTGGGAGGCGAAGCACGGCAACGCCGCACGGTGTACCGGGAATCTCTGGGAGATCGGCCTCGTCTCGACCGTGGCCGGCATCTTCATCGGTCGGATCGTCGCGATGCTGGTCGACGGAGTGAACCCGATCGCCCACCCGATGGACGTCATCCTCGTGCGCTCTGGAGTCTCCACCGTCGGTGCATCGCTGGGCGCAGCTGCCGTGTTCGCAGTGCAGGCCAGGAAGAACACGATCACCATTGCCGACGGCATCTCAGCCGCCGCACTGGCTGGTCTCGCAGGGTGGCATGCAGGCTGCCTCGTGCGGGGATCGTGCCTCGGAACCGCTTCGGACCTTCCGTGGGCAATCGCTCAGGAGGGAAGCACCGTGACCCGCCATCCGGTCGGCATCTACGCGGCGCTTCTCCTGGCGATTGCAGCGATCGGCCTGGCGTGGTGGAAGGCGTATCGGCGTCCACCGGAGGGTTCACCGGCTGCTATCGCGGTCATTGCTGCTGCGGGGATTCGCCTCGCGACCGAACCGTTCCAACCGTCCATATCCGGCGGGCCGGTCTGGTTCTACGCAACCGCGCTCGTCGCCGGTATCGGAGTTCTCGCCTGGTCGATCGTACGGCGCAAAACCGCGTGACGGCCTAGGCCCCGAGCGCTACGAGTTCGTCGAGAGCTGCACGGAGGGCGTCCTCGCCGGCCGCACCAAACCAATTGGCGACCTGAATGTCGCTTCCGGTGATCAGGTACGAGACGGGTTGACCCCGGACCCCGTAGAGGTCCCAGACGGAGTCGTCGAGACCCCACTCAACGTTGGACAGCAGCTTTTCGGCTTCCGCCCGCGTTGAATCGAGATCCGACTGTCCGGCGACCGCGATGATGCGAACCGTGTCGGCATAGTCCGGCGCTACGGCATCAATGACGGGCAACTCCCGTCGACAGACGCCTCACCACTCGGCCCAGAACACCAGGTACACCGGCTTCTGCTCGGCAGAGAGCGTGAACTCGCCCCCATCGCCAAGTGCCAGGGTGAAATCCGGTGCCGGCGGACCGTCGATCGGAGGTGCCGTTGCCGGCGGCGCCTCGGCGTCCGACGGCTCGGTTGTCGATGACGCCACGACCGTCGTCGAAGTCGTCGGCTCGCCGTCGACGGCTGGCGCCGCGATGGTCGTAGAGGATGGTTCGGCGGCTGGTGCCGCCGTTTCAGTGCCGCTCGAACACGATGCAGCAACCACGGCGAGTGCCGCGATCAGGACAATTGATCTCCGCATGTGACCACCGTACCTGGGGTCCCTGCATATGGGGACGGTTCTTCGGTTGGGCCCTACGCCCGTCCGTTGGTGAAGGCGATGGCCCGCTCGAGTACGGCGTGCGCATCGCCGGAGTCGATCGCTTCTGCCGCGAGTTCCACAGCCTCGACGAATCCGTCCGCGAGGCCGGCGACGACGATGGCCGGTGCCGCGTTCACGATGGCGATGTCGCGCTTCGGTCCGGGGCGTCCGTCGAGGATCGAACGAAGGATGCTGGCATTCTCGTCAACCGACCCGCCCTTGAGGTCTTCGATCGTGGCACGACGGACCCCGAAGTCCTCGGGGGTGAACTCGGCGGTCGTGACCTCGCCGTCCCGGAGCCGGTAGATGAACGACGGCCCGGTGGTGGTCAGCTCGTCGAGCCCGTCCTCGCCGTAGAACACGAACGCCCGCTCGGCACCGCGATTTCTGAGTACGTCGATCATCAGGCCGGCCATGCGTGAATCCGACGTGCCGACCGAGAGGCGGCTCGCTCCCGCGGGGTTGGTGAGCGGTCCGAGGAAATTGAAAACGGTTCTGATCCCGAGCGACGACCGTACCGGGCCCGCGTGGCGCATCGCCGGGTGGTAGCGCGGAGCGAAGAAGAAGCCGAAGCCGACTTCGCGAACCATGGCGACGGTGTCCTCCGGTTCCATTTCGAGATTGAAACCAAGCGCCTCGAGCACATCTGCGGAACCCGTCTTCGAGGATGCTGCCCGGTTTCCGTGCTTCGCGATCTTGACGCCCACACCGGCGGCGATGAACGCCGCAGTCGTCGATATGTTGAACGTTCCGGCCTGGTCGCCCCCGGTGCCGACCGAGTCCACGACCGGTTCGCCGACGTCGACGCGCACTGACGCGTCCACCATGGCGTCGACGAGACCGGTCATCTCGTCAGCGGTCTCCCCTTTGGAGCGCAGGGCTACGAGGAGGGCTGCGATCTGCGCCTCGGAAGCGTCACCGGCCATGATCTCGCTCATCACGGCATAGGCCTCGCCGCGTGAGAGGTCGGAGCCGGCGATCAACTGGTTGAGGGTCGTAGACCACGATATGTCGGACATGGGAGGACCCTACCCGTTGAGGACGTTCCGGAGCGAGGCAGCCGCCACGGTCGCAGCCGATGCGAACGACACCGGTGGCTCCGCGCTCCCCCAGGCTTCGACTGCAGCGAGCACCGCCGCCACGGTCGCAGCCGCGATGATGCGCGCCTCAACGGCATCGATCTCGCCGCCGGCTGCAAACATCTCCGCCAATCTGGACTCGAATCGACGGAATTCGTTCGCAAGCGATGACCGGAGTCCCGGTTCCATGAACACCAGACTCAGCCGCGCACGCATCTCGGCGTCGGAGACGTGGAACTCGAGATTGCCCATCGCCTCGACCACCGCGATCGCGGCTGCAACGGGTGCGTGGCGGGCGAGTTCCGCTTCCAGCAACTCCATGGTCGGCAGTTCGAGTTCGTCCCAGATGAAGATGCCTTCCTTGGTACCGAATGCCCGATACACCGTCGACGGGGAGACGTCTGCGGCGGCTGCAATACCCTCCACCGTTGTGCGGTCGTAGCCGGACTGGAATGCCGCGCTGAACGCCTCGTCCTGGACGCGAAGCATCATGGCTCGCCGCTTGCGGTCTCGCAGATTCGGTACGGCAGACTTCATGGTGATAGAGACTATCATATGACAGTGACTGTCACAGAGGAGCGACATCGATGACATCTGCGGTGAAGACCACCAACCTCACGAAGACCTACGGAGAGGGCGAGACCGAAGTCCGGGCCCTCCGTGACGTATCGCTCGAGATCCCGAAAGGCGAACTCGTCGTACTGCTTGGCCCGTCCGGTTCCGGCAAGACGACGCTCCTCAACCAGATCGGCGCTCTCGAGGAGCCAACGTCTGGTGCGGTCGAGGCCGATGGCGTCACACTGAACGAACTCGGGGACAAGGAGCGCACGGCCTACCGCCTCAACTCGATCGGCTTTGTCTTTCAGTTCTACAACCTCGTCCCGACGCTGACGGCCAAGGAGAACGTGGCTCTCATTGCAGAGCTCGCCTCCTCAGACGGTCTGCAGCGCACCGAGGCCGTTCTGGCGCAGGTCGGCCTTGCCGATCGCATGGACCACTTCCCCGGACAACTCTCCGGCGGTGAGCAACAACGGGTGTCGATCGCTCGAGGTCTGGTGAAGGACCCACCGCTCATGCTGTGCGACGAGCCGACCGGCTCGCTCGACGTCGAGAGCGGCATCTCGATCCTGAACCTGCTGCGCGGTGTGACGGAGAGCGGTGAGCGTTCCGTGCTCATCGTCACGCACAACGCCGTCACGGCCAACATCGCCGACCGCGTGATCCGCCTGCGCGACGGCGAGATCATCTCGGTGCACACGAATGCGTCGCCTGCCGAACCGGGACAACTCGACTGGTGAACTACCTCACGACGAAACGCCGCCGGGATATGAGCCGACAACGGTGGCAGTTCCTCGCGGTCTTCGTGACGATCGCTCTCGGCGTCATGCTGTTCGCCGCGTCGTACGACGCCTTCTTGAACCTCGAGTCGTCATACAGCGGCACGTACGAGCGCCTCGGATTCGCCGATGTCACGGTGACCGGCGCCGACCCCTCCTTCACAGAAGAGGTGGGCCTCATCGATGGCGTTGCCACCGTGGAGCACCGAAGGGTCGCCGACGTCCCATTCCGCATCAACGGCGACACGCTCCAGGGTCGCCTGATCGGGATGCCCCCAGGCGCCCAGCCGGCCATCAACCAGATTGATGTCACCAGCGGCGCGTATCTGGACGGCAGCTCTCCGCTTGGCCTCGTCGCCGAGCAGCACCTCGCCGACTTCTTCGACCTCGCCGTCGGCGACCAGCTCGAGGTCTTCACCGGAACCGAATGGGCCGAGGCGCCCATCGTCGGGACTGCCGTTTCGGCCGAGTACATCTGGCTGGCTGAGAGCCGTCAGAACTTCTTCCCCCCGCCCGGCACGTTCGGCGTCGCGTTCGTTGCCGAGGATGTTCTCGACGCGGCACCGGCAGCGGCGGTCGCCGAGCAAACACTGATCCTCTATGCAGACGACGCCGACCGCGAGTCGACCGACGCGGCCGTCGAAGCACTGGCGATCACGGCCGGTGCAGCGGACGTGATGACCCAGGCCGAGCAACCGTCCAACGCCGGCCTGAAGCTCGACCTCCAGGGTTTCGAGGAGATGGCGATCATGTTCCCTGCGCTGTTCCTGCTCGCCGCGGGCATGGCAACGTTCATCATTCTTACCCGCGTCGTCTACGCGCAACGCGCACAGATCGGGACCCTCATGGCGAGCGGAGTCTCGCGGCGCCTCATCACCCGCCACTACCTGTCGTACGGACTCGTGCTGGGTATCGCGGGAGCGATCGCTGGCGTCGTCATCGGCATGCTGCTCGGATACGCCATCACAGGCCTCTACACCGAAGCGCTCGGGATCCCGGACACGGTCAGGGGATGGCACTGGGTGACTCCCCTCGTCGGCCTTCTTTTCGGCCTGGCCGTGGGTGTGCTGGCTGCGCTGGCCCCCACTCGCGCCGCGTCCCGCTTGAGTCCGGCCGAGGCGATGCGGGGAGACACGCCGACGCAGAACGGCCGCCCGAGCCTGGTCGAACGGGTGGTCCCACCGGTACGGCGACTCCCGATCCGCTGGCTCATGGTGTTGCGCGGCATCGGCAGAAACCGCCGTCGCAGCATTTCGACGATCCTCGGCGTCGTCCTAGCCCTCACGCTGATCCTTGCATCGTGGGGCATGATCGACACCGTCGCCAACATCCTCGACCGCAACTTCAACGAGATCGCGATCGAGGACGCGAACGTGGTCTTCGGCGCGGCGGTTGACGACGACGCCGTGGAACGAGTTTCTGAGACGCCTGGCGTGGCGACCGCGGAGGCCGTCGTCAGCGTCGCGGTCTCGGCCCGCGGTCCGGACGGGTCCTATGCATCGCAACTCGACGCCTATCCGACGAACACCGCCGTACACGGATTCGACACATCCGACGGCAGCCTGCCGCCGAGCGGCATCCTTGCCGGTGTGTCACTTGGCACCGAGATCGGTGTCTCCGAGGGCGACACCGTTGAGTTGTCGTTCCCGACGCTCGGGACCTCGTTCTCGACCACCATCGCGGGGTTCGTCGATGAACCCCTCGGAACGCTCATCTACATGGAGCGCGAGGTCTTCGAGCAGGCAATCAGCGATGCCGATCCAGCGATCCCTCCGTCCATGCTCGCGAGTCCATCCATCACGCACGTCAAGGCGGTGTTCGACGACGGCACGGACCGCGCCGTCGTCATCGACGAACTCGAAGACGTCGAAGCGGTGGTGGCCGTTGTCGACTCGCGTGCGCTCTACGACATGTTCCAGGAGTTCCTGGGGTTCTTCTACATGTTCGTCGGCGTCATGCTGGCATTTGGCGCAGTCATGGCGTTCGCCCTGATCTTCAACACCATCTCGGTGAACGTCGCAGAGCGTGAGAGCGAGTACGCAACGATGCGCGCCAACGGTCTTTCCCAACGGAAGTTGGCCTCGCTGATCACCGGCGAGAACCTTCTGCTGACGGCCCTCGGGATTGTGCCCGGGCTGATCGTCGGTTACGCCGTGGCGGCCCTGTTCATGCAGTCGTACTCGTCTGACATGTTC
>Ga0316197_10003890_pt1 | contig 10625 bp, 8 predicted proteins | sample OudBiesiAoxic_MG_FD_204939 | JGI IMG/M metagenome (GOLD analysis project Ga0316197, IMG submission 204939) | Coastal sediment microbial communities from Oude Bieten Haven, Netherlands - site A oxic | ecosystem: Environmental > Aquatic > Marine > Coastal > Sediment | place: Netherlands... | reverse complement strand
AGAAGCTTTAAATAAAGGTGCAGAAGCAGTAAAATAAGCTTTTTTAGATATAATTCAATTTAAAAGGAGTCGAGAACTTATAGTTCTCAACTCCTTTTTTTATAACCTACTATTTTTTCTTTTCTGACTTATTTTTAACAATTTTTAAATCTTTTAATGATATATCATCATCTACATCTGCAAAACTTCTCTTTCTTACCATAGTTTCTGATAACTGTAGGTGTAGCTTTATGAAGTCCTCCATTTTTTCTATATCTTTTTCTTTCCCTTTAGAATCTAAATTTTTTAATGTTTTTCTATCTTTAAGAGAAAATTGTCTTCCATTTTTTTCGTAATAGTAATCTTTATACATAATTACTGCTTTTTCAAATTCTTTAGGAGATTTTATATAGGCCATTCTCTCTCCACCTTTTGAATTAAGTATATCTTTTCCCCATGACGCATTTTTATACGAACCACCTAAATAACCCATAATAGTCGGTAAGATGTCTACCTGTGATCCTACACTATCTACCCTTTGAGGTTTTAACGAACCATCTGGTGTATAGAGGAATAATGGAATATTATTATGCATTCCGTTAATTTCATGATCTGACACAATCACAAAAAGTGTATCCATATACCATGGCTCATCCTTGATACTCTCAAAAAACTCCTCAAAGGCTGTATCCATATATCTATAAGCATTATATCTCATCATAAGGGAATCATCTGTTCCTGCATTTGTATCTCTTGAAGAATATTTTTTTGTATATTCCTCTAACTTATCATATTCCTTTGGTATTTCAAATGGACTATGGTTGGATATAGTCAATATTTCAGCAAAGAAAGGTTCCTTTAATTTTTTTATCTCTTTAGCACTTCTATTAAACAAAACTGTATCCGGTGCACCCCAGTGATATTTAGAAGTTATTTCCTTAGGGAAATCTTTTTCTCCGACAAAATTATCCATCCCATTGGTCAAAAGAACTCCCTGCATATTATCAAAGTTTAATCTAGATCCGTGATAAAAATTAGTGTTATAACCTCTATCTTTTAATATTCTAGGTAAACCATAAAATGGTTTTTGTACAGCTGGATCACGCATCAAGTCTCTCCCTACCTGTACAGGAAAAGATACATTAGTAGATAATACACCATTTCTAGTCCTAGTTCCATTTCCATAAAAACTGGTAAACAAAACTCCTTTTTTAGATAACTCATTAAAATAAGGTGATAAGTCAGGATCGTTATGCCCAAGTGCTCCTACGTATTGTCCTGAAAAACTTTCAGCTATAATCAAAACTACATTTTTATCTTTTAACGACTGTTTTGTATCTGTAATTCTAAGTAGAGGATTTTGATCACTTAAAAATTTATTATTTTCAGTTCCTACTAATTCCCTACTTCTCTTAATCAATTCTTCGTTGTTAAAAAATTCTAATTTTTTTAGATCGATATTTTTAAACTCTCTCTGCCTATCTATAGAGTGGATCAAAGACAGCATTCCATTTTGTGTCATCTGGTTAGCTAAGTTATTCTTAGAAAAAAATCCATGTTCCACATTTCTAGGTCTATTCTGTAACCCTCTTATTCCAATAAATACTACTACAATTAAAAATATAAAACTTAAAATATTCTTTTTTACTTTTTCTACCCTATCAGCTAAATAAATTCCTTTTAAGTTTTTATAAGATAGACATAGGTTTATTATTGTCAGTATACATATCAACCCATATATCAACGGTAAATTAAAAATAGCTCCCATATTTCCATATATTTCACTATCTCCTGCATATTCAAAGATAGATGCATCTAACTGAGTCTTAAATTCCCTATAATAATAAACATTTCCTGCTGAAAAATATATAGTTATAAACATTAAAATCCCATAGATCACCATAGAAATTTTAAACCAAAGTTTTTTTAACGGTATTACTCTAGATAATAAAAATAATAAAAGTAAAAAAGTCATTATGAATCCACCAATAGATGCATCAAATTTAACTCCTATATAAAAACCTTTAAAAATTTCATCCCATGTCAAAGTACCGTTATTGTTTACATTTAAAAACCAAATCCTTGTAAAACATAATGTTATCAATATTAAAATATATTGCATTACAAAACTCTTTAGTATTCCTCTTTTTTTCATTCCGCCCCCTTTTTATTTGTTTACTTTCTTTTTATTTTTTTGCCACCAATTTTCACCAATGAAATCTAATTAAAAAGCTCTAATATAGACTAAAATCTTTTTTTGTCAAGAATTACACGTGTGAACAGTCAATTTTCTAAATTTCTTCTTGGTGAAAATTCGTGTTAATTGGTGGCTAAATCTTTTAGTTTTTCAACTTTTTTCTTACCTTTCCCCACCAATGGAGGAAATTATTCAAACATTTAGCACCTCTATAATAAATATCGTTTTTTTCATAGTTTATATCTTTAGGACAACTCTCTTCCAAATATATATATTCATAACTAGCTCCAAATTTACCATATTTATTCTTTGAAAATTTAGAATCTATAATATAAACATGTTTGTTATCAATAATAAAATTTACCAGCTGGGAATCTCCATGTAAATAGCCTGAGTCATGAATTTTATCTAGTTCATTTTTTATAACTTCTAAATGCTTTATCGATCCAGTTTCACCTGAAAGATACTCACATATAAAGTAGGAATCCACTACAAAGCCATATTTTCTTTTTTCAAAAGCTAAGATAGGTTTATATGTTAGTAGCCCTGATCTATATATTTTTTCTGCCTGTCTAAACTCTCGATAAGATTCCGAACCTCTAAAAATAGAAAGAAACCTTTGCCATTTTCGACTATTTTTTTCCCTAGGAACTTTAAAAACTAATTTCTCTCCTTCAAAAGTAAATAAACTAACCTTACTCCTATTATCATCTTTAAATACCTTTTCTATCTTTAAATTTTCTAATTCATCTAATATTTTCAAATATTTTTCATCTCTATAATAAATAGTAATATCATTAATTTTTTTTATTTTCATAGACCTCACTCTTTTCTTATATCTCTCTCCTAATTTTAAGAGAGAGATAAGCTCATTAATTTAGTAAAACCTTCTTTTCTTCTGTCGCAGATTTTTAAAATCATTTTTTATTTTGATTCGTGTCCATTTGTATTATTTGTGGTATACCTTTTACTCTTTTGATCCTAATTTTAACCTTTCAACTATCCTTTCGTATACCACTTCTGGCTTAATCTCTAGCATACACTTAAAATGCCCTTTAGGACATTTCTCTCCTCCATGTAATCCACAAGGTCTACAATCTAAACTATTATTTTCTAATACCTCTGAATTTTTTGACCACGGGAAGAATCCTAGTTCCCTAGTCGTAGCTCCAAAAATAGCTATTATACGTAATTTTTCAAAAGCTGAAGCTATGTGTATAGGAGAACTATCATTTGTAACTATTATATTACTACTCCTACAAAGTTCCGCCACATCCAAAAGACTTGTTTTACCCATTAAGTTTATTATATTTTTGTTCGTATACATATTAAGCATAGATTCTTCATGCCCTCCAATAAGGACAACTCTATATTCGCTTTTTCTTGCTAATTTTTTTAAAAGTTTATCGAAATATTCTAGTGGCCATCTCTTGGTAAACCATTTACTCCCAGGAGCAATTAAAATTATTTTTTTCCCCTCTAAATCATTCTTTTTCCATATCTCTTCTACCTTTTGTTTTTCTACCTCACTAGGATAGAGAGATAATTTATCATCAGTAAAATTATCTACTTCTACAAATGACAGTAATTTTTCTACCTCATGCTTAGATTTATCATAGTGAATCTTTTTAGTCAATAAAAATCCTCCACTGGCATTGTCATATCCAATCCTTGTAGGAGCACCAGTCAACCACCCTAAAACAGAACTTCTCAAATATCTATGAGGAATTATCACCTCATCAAATCCTTTATAGTTAAGTCTTTTACCTAACAAATAAAGCCCCTTAAACCCTCTATGAGCCCCTCTCTTATCATAGGCTATGATTTCATCTAAGTCTGGATTATTTTTTAACACACTAGCTCCTGCTGGAGTAGTTACATAAGTTATGCTACATCCTTCATCTATATATTTAGCCTTTAATTTTTTTATTAGAGGAGTTGATAAAATTATATCTCCAATAAATGCTGTATGAATTATTAATATTTTTTGCAAATTAAAGCCTCCTCTATTTTCTTATTTTTGTTCGTATACATAATCACTTGTTATTATAACATATTTAATAAAATATACAAAAGGAGAAAGAATTTCTTTCTCCTTATACACCTATTAATATTTTTTATTTATATACCTAACTACCATTTCATCTATTATAGGTAACACTCTTTCAGGAGTTATTAAGTCATACTCCTCTTTAGAAGTTTCTGGTCTATCTATATTCTCTTCCCTAATAATATCTTCTGGCTCTATCCCACGATGTCTGTCATTGGCATTAGATAACCACTCTTTCTTTTCTGCCCTAGGTGAAAATATAGCAAAACTAGGTATATCAAGCCCTTGAGCTATATGTCTAGGTCCACCTTCGTTCCCTATAAACATATCACAATTCGATAGTAACATAGCTAATTCTCTTATCGATTTTGTCTCTATATTGGAGAAAATATCTTCTCTATCCCCTAATTCTCTATGCATGTTTTTTGCAAATTCTTTTTCTGCTGGTGAATAATAAAATATTCCCTGAGCATTATATTTATCCAATAGAGTTATTATCATTTTTTTCATTTTTTCAAGATTCCATATTTTCTCAGGTCTTCTACTATTTATAGCAAAAGCAAAAACAGGTCTATTAAAATCTACCCCTGCCTCTATCATCCTATGTTTCAACTTATTTTTTTCAGTATCTGTCAATACAACCCTATATGTAGTATCATACTTTATGTCTATTCCAGCTTCTTCCAATGGCTTTAACATGTGTAAAAATTTATCTACCTTATCACGAGATACCTCTGGCTCTTTCACTGAATGAGTATAAGTGTATCCTCTTTTAGGTTTCCATCTTCCTATACGATATTCTGCTGATCTACCTAATAGTGTAAATAATTCAGATTTAGGAGTGGACATAATATCAATTATAATATCATACTTTGTTCGAGTTATCTTCCATACTTTAGCTATATATTTCAGAGGATTTTTTCTTTCCTCCTTGGTTATAGATATTACATTATCTATTGCAGGATGACCTTCAAATAAAGGCGCTATATGATCATAGACCACATAATCAATCCTAGCATCTGGATAAGTTTTTCGAAGTGACTCACATATAGGAGTAGCCAAAAGTGAATCCCCTATTTGTTTAAATCTTACTATTAATATTTTTTTCATATCTCTCTCCTATATTTTCCAGCCTTGGTCTCTCTTCTTTTTCTTCCATTTTTTTATTTTTTCAATATATTTATTTTTCTTACTATATTTTACAAAGTAAGCGATATAGTGCCAAATATTTTTAGGGTATCCAAACAACTCAATACCATTTAATTCATATATAAGAACTAAAAGATCCTCTGAAAACGTTAATACTTCATAATATTTCCTATATTCTCCAAACCAATATTTTTTTCCTTGTGTATCAATAGTTCTTAATTTACCATCTTTCATCATAAAATTAGAGGTATTTGCATCACCATGATAATGTTTAGATTTATGTAATTTTTTTAAAAATTCTACCGCTGTAAATATATCCTTTTTTTCTAATGGTGTTCCTTCTACGTATTCCATAACTAAATAACTATCTACAATCATTCCTTTTTTTCTTTTGACTATTGTCATTAATGGTCTTACAAATTCATCAAATCCATATTCATTGATTAAAGTATTTATATTATTTAAAGTTGAAAAAGATTCTCCACCTTTAAACATAGTAAAAAATTTTCTTTGGGGAATGCGGTGCTCATTTCTAGGAGATTTCAAAATATATTTTCTATTCTCATACTCTATTCCAACAACATAATTTCTCTTAGTAACTTTAAATTTTTTAAATATTTTTATATCTGTATCGATTATGTTTTTCCCTAACTTTAAAATGTTTTTATATCTTTCTAGATAAAACATTTTATAACCTTTATATTCAATTCTCTTCATTATCATTATTTTCCTCTTTTATTATTTCTTTTTTATCAAAAGTTTTACCCAGACCTATTCCTACTAAAAATAAAACAATTTCATTTATTCGCCTCATATGAAGTGTTGTATCACTTAAGCCAACTAATTGTAAAAATAATATCATTATCAATCCTATCTCTAAAAAATGATTTCTATTATTATTTTTCCACCGTTTAAACAGACCTATAAACCCTATAATAAAAATTAATATATATGATAGTGCCCCTTGAATTCCCGTACCACTTAACATATCCAAAAAATTATTATGAGAATGTACAAGAAAAAAATAAGCCTTAAAATCTTCCTTTTCTTTTCTATCCTTTGGCCATTTTTTTATTTTTTTATTCTCTCTATCAAAATATTTTTTATACTTTTCACTATAGTTTAATGCTATAGAGTCATTTCTATAATCTCTAAATCCAGCTCCTAATACAGGACTTGTTTTAAAAATTCTTATTGAATTTTTAAAGACCTCTCTTCTAGAATTATTGCTTCTATCTTTTGATGATGTTATTGTCTTTAATCGTGCTTCTATTTTAAGATTTACCTGTTTTTTATTTGGTACTAGTATGATCCCAATTGTAAAAATAAAAAGCAATCCTATTAACTTTTTTATATTAAAATTTAATCCTATAGTTATAAACATAAGAAATAAAACTACAAGCCAGTTCATTCTGCTACCATTAGCTATCAATAACGGCATATACATAAACATTATTGATGCATTGGTAGCTTGTAAGATTTTACCTGCGGTCTTAAAATATCCTTGTAAATGATAGAGTATCAAAAAAGAAACTGCATACCCGTATATAAAAATATCATACCCTGCTGAAAATCTTCTAGTTATAATAAATTTAAATTTATAGAATTCTACCCATCCGAATATTAAAAATATTAAACTAGCAGTTAAAAACATATAATTTAATATTTTTAAAGAATTCTTATCTAGTTTAATTTGGGTTAAGACGATCATTAGTCCAAAATAAACAAACATATATCTTATTATTGTTAAAGAATCATTTGCTGTTGGCTGTAAACTAACAAATATAGAACCAAACATTATTACTAATAAAACTAATATAATTTTTATATTTTTATTGATATAAATTTCTCTAGTCATCATAATTCTTAATATTACAAATATAAATAATGAGTGTTCCAACGTTTTTAAAGCTCCACTATTTTTAAGTAACAAAAATGGAAATAACATTATCACTATTAAAATTAAAGTATCTAATAATTTAATTGTTTTTGTTTTTGTTTTTGTTTTTTCCATTTTAGCTCCTTTCGATTAACTTTATTAGAGAGTCTTCAAAAATTTTAACTGAAATATTATTTAATTCATAAGTACCATACTTACTTTCCGATATAATGTTTTTAGGTTTTTTATTTTCATCATAATTTAAAACTTCTATATCTTTAAATTTATTATGTTTAAATCTTGGATTTTTTTCTCCTCCAAAAAAACAGATTATCTTTTTATTTAATCCAAAAGCTAAGTTATATAGTCCAGAATCATTTCCAATATATAGTTTAGCCTTTCTTATTTCATTTAAACTTTCTTGTAAGGTCAATTTATTAACTAAATTTTTTGTGCTATCACCTTCTAACTGTTTAGATATTTCTAATTCCAATTTCCCTTTCCCTATTAAAATAATATCTTCTTCAGGATATTTTTCATGAATTTTATTTACATATTCTTTCATTCTATTTATATCTATTATTTTTTTTCTTGAATTTGCTCCTACTCCAATAACAATATTATGATTATGATTTTCATCTTTAAATTTCTTATCCAAATTTGGTCTTAAATCTTCTAACTTAAAAGATTTTTCAAAATATTCATTGGCAAAACTAACACAATCTTCTAAAACATATTTATCACCCATTTTTATAACTCGAGTTAACAATTTATTTGTTTCATAATGATATATATTATGAAATCCTATTTTTTCTTTACATTTTAAATATCTTATAAATTCATCTTGAATATCAAATTCTAAATGAATAACTTTATCAATGTTTAGCTTAGTTAGTTTTTTTATAAATTTAATTCTTTTTATTAATTTAGTTCTTTCATTATCCGATCTTAAAATAACATTATAGCCAAATATTTTAAAAAACTCATATGAATTTTTAGATGCTAAAATAAAAATATTTTCATAATTTTTTGACTCTTTTTCAACTATCATATCTAATAATTTTTGCCTCACTACTGCATCCCCCATTCCATCAGTGGAACTTATGAGTAGGGATTTCTCGATTTTTTTATAGTTCCCTTCAAAACAATTTAATAAAAATAATATTTTTATTAAGAATTCTCTTATCTCTTGTTTTAAATAACTTGTCTTTAAAAATTTTGGTTTTTTCATAGAATCCCCTTTTTAGATTTCTGAAATTAGTCTTTCGTATTCTCTTATCACTTTTTCTTTATTAAACTCTTCTACTCTTATTTTTAATTTCTCATTATATTTTTCTTTCCGATTTAATCCCTCTAATATCCCTTTAGATAAATTTTCTACATTGCCAACTTCTACCAATATACCACACTTACCATTATCCAATATTTCTCTCGGACCTGTAGGGCAATCACTAGAGGTTACTATTGTATTAACTATCATCGCTTCTATTAAAACAGTAGGAAGCCCTTCATATTTCGAGCTGTGAACAAATAAATCAGCATTTTTCATCCAAATATATGGATTTTTTTGCTGTCCTAATAATTTCACTTCTTCTTCTAAATTTAATTCTATAATTTGATCTTCTATCTCTTTTCTAGACGGACCATCTCCTACTATATATAATTTTTTATTAAATTCTTCATTTTTTAATTCTTTAAATGCTTTTAATAGTGTAGGATAGTCTTTTTGAACATTGTCCAATCTTGATACTGAGACAATATAATTCTCTTTTAACATCTCTTTTTCTTTTTTAGATAGATGGGAATCATTCTCAGCTAAATCTTTAATTCTTTCAAAATTAAATGGATTATATATCCTTGTTACTTTACCCTTTAAATATGGGAATATAGTTTCTGTTTCTATCTTCATATCATCACATATAGCTACAACTACATCATAATTGTTTAATCTTTTTCCAAATCGTTCAATCTTAGACTTTTTTTTCTTTAATTTAGGTATAGAGTTATGTAACCAAGCTATCTTCTTCATTCCTTTAATTTTATGAATATCCTTCGCTAACCCATTATCAAAATCTACCAAGACTTCTGCTTCACGTTCTTTTAAAAACTTCATTAAATTTTTATTTCTAATATACCTTTCCACTTGCATCATAAGATTATATCCAATTTTATACATAATATTTTTTTTATTTTCTCTTAATTTTTTAGTCTTTTGTAAAATATTTTCTGAAATTAAATAAGTTATTTTTATTTCCTTCGGAATATCTTTTTCAAAAATATTTTCTTCTTTAAACTCATCTTCTATCAATAAGTCTATATCAAATTTATTCAACTCTATATTTTGTAGCACTTCTACTAAAACTCTTTCAAGTCCACCCATTCTAAGGCTTCCACTATGAAATATAACTTTTTTCTTCATCTTTATCTCTCCATTATTTTAATATTTCTATAAATTGACTCATAATTTTGGTTGTTGAAAATTCTAAAACTCTTTTATCAGAATTTTTTTTATAATTTTCTAATATCTCTTTATTTTTTAATACTTCATATGTTAATTTACTAAATTCTTCTATGTTTCCTAATTCTATTACTCCACCATTTTTTCCATCTTCCAATATTTCTTTTGGACCTGTAGGGCAATCATATGCTATTACTGGCGTTCCACAAGCCATGGATTCAATGAATACCGTTGGTAACCCTTCTCCATATGATGGGTGTAAAAATAATGTTGCATTTTTCATCCAGATGTATGGATTAGATTTTTGTCCCACCAAAAAAACATCTTTTTTTAAATTAAGTTTTTCAATTAATTTTTCTAATTTTTCCTTTTCAGGACCTTCACCTAGTATATATAGCTTTTCTTGAATACCTAATTTTTTTAACTTTGCATATATCTTTATAAGATCCTCTCGTCCTTTTCCATGAACTAATCTAGATACTCCAATCAAATAGTTTTCCTTTATCATATGTTTTTCTTCGTTATCAAGACTATCAATGTCTTTCGACATGGTTACTATCTCATCTATATTTAAAGGATTATAGAGTCTTACAACTTTTTCTATCTCCCTCGGATAAACTTCTCTAAGCTCTTCCGTCATCTCATCACAAATCGTTACTAATTTATCATATTCTTTTAACCTTTGTCTTAATCTTTCCCTTTTTTTCCCTTTTTTTGCCGCAATACTATAATGAAACCATCCTATTTTTTTTGAAGTTTTTATTGTACCTAAATATTTCCCTAAACTCATATCAAAATCAACAACTACATCAATATCGTTATTTTTTTTGAAAAAAGATTTCAAAAACATTTTCATTTGTATTTTTTCTATCTCTCTCGTTATTTGATAAATTATATTACAAAATACATTTTT
>Ga0316197_10003889_pt1 | contig 10625 bp, 6 predicted proteins | sample OudBiesiAoxic_MG_FD_204939 | JGI IMG/M metagenome (GOLD analysis project Ga0316197, IMG submission 204939) | Coastal sediment microbial communities from Oude Bieten Haven, Netherlands - site A oxic | ecosystem: Environmental > Aquatic > Marine > Coastal > Sediment | place: Netherlands... | reverse complement strand
TACCTTTATCACGCACGATACTGATTGAAAAATGCTGAGCATTAATACTCGCATATTGATTAATTGCTTTATTCACCAATACACCAATAGGTGTGCCCGCTCGTACTAAAGACACAATACAAGCATCTTGTTGAATATTGTCTTCTATTAAATAGGCCAACTGTAGAATTTCATTGGCTAATTGTTGTTTATACTGCGCGGTCAGTGAAAGAAATAGTTGTTCATATGCAGCAGTGGGCTTTGATTCTTGACTGACCATTTGTGAATAATGCAATTGCCCTGTTTGAATCAACCTTTCTTTATCTTCCACTGTATAGAAGTTAGGCTCAATTTGTTTCAATAGAAACTGGCAATCTTGTTTTGAATAACTGCCTAATAATGGCTCTTTCATTATTTTATTCCTGCTTAAAAATTTGTGCTTGTTGCGGAACAATTAAAAAATCGGAGTCCTGCATAAATGGCAAATCACTGTGGCTATCACCCATTGCAAAAACCGTATCCAACTCACCTACGTTCATCATTTTTTTTAAGAAATCAACAGCTACTTTTTTGCGTGCGTAGGGAGGTAGTATGGCAAAGTTTCGACCATTAGCGTGTAAAAACATCTCTTTAGGTAAGGTAGATTCTAGATAGTCATTCACTTGTACCATTTTTTTAGCGTCTGCATAATCTTTATTTATTTTTAAGCAAAGATAGGTGCTAATGCCATGATCGATAATCAATCTAACCCGCACACCACTATTGATCACTTCAAAGTAATGAGATAATTTTTCATACAATTCAACTAATTTATTATGCCATAGTTGTAGGCTAAATTGCTGTTCTAAAAACACTTTCCATTCATCTAACAGTTGATGTTTATTATCTAAAATAACTGCCCCATGTGAAACAATGGCGTAATCAGTATTGGTGATTGCAGGCAACTTACAATTCAAAAATGAGCTGCTTCTTCGCCCTGTAACAGGAATAATGATCGCATCTGATTTGATCATTACATTTAATAATTTTTGTTGTTGTACTGAAGAATAAGCATAGGGTTGACCGTTCACGCCCACCGTAGAAGGGATCATATGTTCACTAACTTGCCCTTTTACACTCGCAAATAATGTATCGTCTAAGTCAGTAAATACAAATAAGCGCTCATTGTTTTTGGTTAAGACTTCCATGGGTGACATTTAACTCCATCGGCAAATTCTAACCCTTCGTACTGGTGCTCACTGACCACAAATACTGATTTATTTTCAGGAAAATAATTATACAAATAATGTTCCGCGGTATTAGATTCGGTTTCAATTTTATATTGGTTTTGAATCACTTCACAGGGCAAAATAGGTGAACGGTTAATTGATTGAAATACGACATCTACCCCACTTTTTTCTAATTTTTCAGCCAATAAAAAAGGAATATATTGATGCTCCCCATCAGCGATAACAATCGTGCTTTTTGCAGATTTAATTTCATTCAACTCGCTAACATAGGGCATCGCTAAACCACGTCTACCAACGGCAGAAGAAGCCCTTGAAGTGCTTAATGTTGTATCTGCATGTTGTGGTAATTGCGGCTTAAATTCTGGATTTTTTTCAATGCTTAGGTCAGCATCAACTAAGGATACATAACGAATAGGTAAACCGATATCTGCGCTATTAATTAAACTTTGTTGACCACCTAAATTAATGATTGAAGTCACAATCACTTCCTCTAAACAAGGTAGATAATCAATCAAATTAATAAGTAATTGTTTAATCGTTCGCCCAGTGGTAATTTCGTCATCAACTAGGATCAATCTTTTTACCTGCGCAATGGCCGTTAATAATTCATCTTTAGGTTGGTAAAAAAGATGGCTGACGGCATGACTGTGAGCCTCATCAATACTAAACCACAATTTAGCATCTATTTTTTGTCTAGTCGTATGCTGAAAATAAACCTTGCTTTGTCTTTTAGATAAGCTGTCTGCAACGCCAGCACCTAACCCCGTTGCCGCTTCAGCCAAACTAACGACATAACTGCTTGCTCCGGGTTTGATTTGCTCCACAAGTTGCTCGTAAGTTTCACGCATTACCTTCGGAGCCGTAGGCGTATATCGACCAATTAACTTATTAATAATAATAAAATGTCTTTTAGGATTCTGTCTGCAGGCAAATGACAAAATGTTATCTAAACATTCTTTGTCATTATCGGTCTTTAAGGAGATATCTCCCGCTGCAGTTGTATAAGTATGTTTCATATTAACCATTAAATTATATTTAAACGTTTAAAATTTATAATCATCGTATCGGCTCAGCGTGAGCTAAGACCGCCATATATTATTATTACAAGCATCAGTGATGAATAAATTACACCTAAAAAAAACCATACGCAGCGAGACGCTGCAATTTTAAAGCTATACTCAATGATATAACATCACTTATTGTTAAACTGCATTTCGGTGTAAATTTATTGCAACTCAATAAAAAAAGGCTTATTCAAGAATAAGCCTTTTTTGCGAGCATTAAGTACTTTTATTGAATAACAAAGTACATTGCAGCAGCCCAAATACCGAACATTGCTAATAAGAAATATGCAACGCCTTTGGTTACTTTCTTATGTTTGAACAATAAGCTTGCTGCTACTGCGCCAGTAATGGCAACAATTGACCAACGTAAAATAGTCAAGTTAGCATCTTGCTCTAATGGTAATGAACTAACCCCATTAATAAGGAACCATGCTAATAATGGTAATGCAAAGGCAACCGTTGTATCAAAAGTATTAGAAGCTAATGGGTTAGCAACGGCATCTTCATATTCACCTTTTTGAGCATCTTTCACCGATAGGATTAAATCAGGAATAGAAGACGCTGCAGCACCAAATATTAAGCCAGCAAAAAACTCAGGAACACCTAATACTGTCGCACTACCTAATACACCTTCAACCAGTACATGTGATGCGCCTGATATGATTAAAATAGCGAGTATTAAAACGACTAGGGAGCTGATTAAAGTAAAACTTTTATTTGAAAATAACAATGCATTGAAGTTAAAAGTAAATAAGTTCCCGATCACACCTTTATCTTCAATTTCTTCATATTCATACTCTTCATCTTCTTCACTGTATTTTTTAGAGTCGTAATATAAATGAGCACCGTAACCTACATAGATAAGATTAAGAATAATCGCCATCCAGATAGTGAAATGATCAAAACCTAAACACACGATCAATGCAATTTCTGCCGCTAATACCCAAAAAACGTCTCTTAACAAAGTGCGCTTATCAAGTTCAATATGATCGACTTTTTTGCCGCTTTCATCTTTTGCCATTAGGATGGATAAAGCAGGGATCACACAGCCATTAAAAATAGCAGAGCCCGCTGTTACACCTAAAGCAACCATCACTAATGATGGGTCGTTAAACCAAAACAAACAAGCAATAACAACAAACATTTCTGGCATGCTAGAACCGATAGCATTAACCGTTGCCCCTTTTATACCGGGTGCGAAATTACGGCCTAAGTAACCAGCTGCTTGTTCAAACGTATCACAGGCATATTTAAGTAAATAGCATGAAATAATGATATAAAAAAACGGTAATATTGTATCCAAGATACTCTCCAAAATTAATAAACTACTTGTATGCCGTAGCTTGTGGCTAATAAACTAATTTTTACTGCTGTCTAATAATATCAATAGTTGATATAGAAAAATCGATATAAATTCCATTAACCGCACTCTATCAATAGTGATATTGGCCACTAGTAAATATAGATGCAGGATGAGGAGTTAAATTCAGACAAGTTATTGTGAACCTATTGCGATAACTAACTTCTATAATTACCAGTTCTATAAATAACAGTTCTGTAATTAACAGTCATACAATTAACGGTTTAGATTTATTTTTTACTTTTATATTTAGTCATCAATCTGTGAGTCAGTTTTAATCAATTTGTAAACAGCTTATTGAATTCCTTTCTCTCGAACAGCCTTTGCCCCACCCTCTCAAGCTAAATATTTGCTAATAGCAAGACAGGCTGCATCGAATATTTGTTTGATGACTAAAACGTTCTATTGTTACTGTGAAATTGGCTAAATTGCATTGGTAGCACTACCTTGCCAAAGTTACATCGCCACTTTTTAAATATTAAAGATAACCATTTGCAACAGTTTTAATTGTACCTTCTAGGCCTTTATCTGCTGTTGTTTCGCCAATCGCAGAGAACTTCCAGCTACCATTATGCTTGTAAAGTTTACCAAGTACCATAGAAACAGAACCTGCAAACTGTGGATCATTAGCAATATCATAGATGGCATGAACAGAATCAACGCGACTCGGTGTACCTTCATATAAACGGATAGAAGCAAAAGGGATGGTTTTAAAGTCGTTTCCGCTGAATGAGTTCAGTACAAAAACAACTTGCTCTGCATTAGCAGGCAATTGCGGTAGATTCACGCTAATGATTTCATTATCTAAACCATCATCACCGTCTAAATCACCCTCTAGGTCATCACCAGAATGTTTAATTCCCGTACTAGTTAGTTTACCAAAGTAGACAACATCTAATGTTTTCCCGCTTGCATCAAAAACAGCACAGCTCGCATCTAAATCAACAGCAACTTTTTTCTCGCCGCCAAAAAAGCCTTTTTTAGTGATCGCGCCCCAGTTAACACCTACACAGATATTCGTTAAGCCAGTACCGTTACTCTTTTCAAGGCTTATTTTCTGGCCTTTTTGTAATGAAATTGCCATTTAAAACTCCACAATGTTATTTAAAATGTTTATTTAAAAATAAAGATTGGCTAACCAAGTCAGCCAATCTTTTATTAAAACTTGATCAGATACTAAACCTGCACGCCATATTGACGAGCTAGAGGGCCTAAACCACCTTCAAAACCTTGTCCAATCGCTTTAAATTTCCACGCACCATTATGTAGGTATAACTCACCGAAAATTAATGCAGTTTCAATAGAATAATCTTCAGATAAGTCGTAACGTGCCACTTCTTCATTAGAAGCTTGATTTACGATACGAATAAAGGCATTTGATACTTGACCAAAGTTTTGTTTTCTTGCTTCAGCTTCATGGATAGTCACTGCGATAACAATTTTTGAAACATCAGCAGGTACTAAACTTAAATCAACTTTAACAGCTTCATCATCGCCTTCGCCTTCACCCGTTAAGTTATCACCCGTGTGTTCAACAGATTTACACTCAGACATTAAATTATTAAAGAATATAAAGCCTTTATCTGATTTAACTTTACCATCAGCCGTTAGTAGAAACACAGAAGCATCTAAGTCAAAATCAGCGCCATCAGTCGCTCTAGAATCCCAACCTAATCCCAATAAACATTTGGTCATACCAGGAGCAACTTTCTCTAAAGAAACATTTCCACCTTTTTGTAACGAAACAGCCATATTAATTCTCCACTTAATAAAAGTTTATTTTAACATTACAGACGCCTATAAAGCGTCAATACTCAATATACTATAGGGGTAAAAAAATTAACATGTTAGAAACCTAACTTTTCCTAAAAATGAGACCTGAAAAAAGTTAAATTCTATTTATAATCAATATTTTACTTATAAAAAAGCCAATCATCCCATCTAGTATAAGTACTACTTTACAGAGGGCTTTAAAATGCGCTTTGATTAATTAAATCACTCAAAGTTCAATGCATTTATCAACTCTCTTTTCACCATTAAAAATGAACAAAGAACTCGCGATAATATTCAACTACTTCGCTGTTTATGCAGACTTAAATCAAGTCTATAAAAGATCGTATTTTGGCCTTTTAATTCACGCCAATATCGCCGTTACTTACTCACTTTAATTAGTGTCTTAACTTGAACAAATAGTTCAACTTATCCATTCATTCTTTGCCCAGAGACTATTTATTTTTTGTGATTAACAATCAAATTAACACTCACATGAAAACATACATTAAAATAACCACAGGCATATTATGTCGAAACAGTAGCATTAAAACAATCTATTTAAAACACTAATTTAACAATTTCTACTGTTGTTTAACCTCGACTCCCCCCTTTATCTCATTGTTAGCATATCTATCGTTTCTCTGGCGTTAGTTAATAGAGAAAAAATTGATTACTCTCATTAGATGGTGACTTAATTACAAAAAGCAAGGTAGCAATCAATTTTAATCACAAAAATAATTTATTTGACATGTTTTACAGGCACAAAGATAAGTCTTAAAAATAGATGAAAGTTAAAAGGTTAGTTGGAAAGTAACTCAATATTAATGTCACTGCCATTGAGGGTGTTTAATTAGTAGCAAAGGTAAGGACTTGCAAGACAGCAAGCAACTTATATAAGGAAGCGCGAATGAAAAGCATGCCGAGGGAGATAAGTGACTGCTTGAAAGGGAGAGCAGAAAATAGCCGTAAACAAGCAGCTAGCAGCGCATAAAACCAATCATAGTGCGCTGTCAGTAAGTTAAAGTAGAGTGTAAATTTAATGTTTTAAGCCAATGATTTACGCCACAGAGTAACTGAAAATTTTATTTACAGAGTCTATTTAAGAGGTGTTACCACCCTTTGTTGCAATAACAGCTCAGCTTGTGTGGAGGGGCAAGGTTTATAAAAGTAATAACCTTGAATTTCATGACATCCTAATTGTTTAATAAATTCATATTGTTCGAGGGTTTCTACACCTTCAGCAATGATTTTTAAATTTAAACTGCTAGCAATCAGGACCATACCTTGAATAACTGCTTTATTTTTTGGGTTGTTTACCGCATCTTTAACAAAAGTTTTATCTATTTTAATCGTATCAATAGGGTAAAGGTTAATACAGTTAAGCGAGGAATAACCGGTACCGAAATCATCCAAAGCGATGCTCAAACCATAGTCTTTAAATCCCTGTAAAATAGTCAATGCTAGTTGTTCATTTTCAATTAAAGCATTTTCAGTAATTTCTATTTGGATATCTTTAGGGTCAACATGGTGTGTTTTCATTATCTTTATGTAAGTATTCAACAATTTTTCATTACGTAATTGCAGTGCCGATAAATTGATAGATAAACGAATATTTTGATGGCCATCGTTACGCCAAGAAGCATATTGTCTACATCCCTCTTCAAAGATTAACTCATCGACTTGACCAATTAATCCTAGCTCTTCAGCCAATGGGATAAAGTTATTGGGCGCAATAATTTCCTGCTCTTTATTTTGTATTCTAACCAGTACTTCAAAACCGACAATGTTTCCTGTATTAACTGAAACTTGAGGTTGATAATATAAAACAAATTGCTGCTTCAAGATCGCTTCACGTAAAATATCTTCGTATTTATTGCGTAGTATATTCTTTTGCTCTAAAAATTTATCATAAAAAACATAACCATTACGTCCTTGAGATTTTGCTTGATACATTGCATTATCCCCAGCCTGCAATAATGTTTGCACATCATTACCGTCATTGGGGTACAAGCTAATACCTAAACTCAAGGTACTGTAAATAGGTTTATCATTAATCAAAATAGGTGCTTTTATATGATTAAAGATAGATAGGACAGCCTCAATAACATTTTCTTCACTCTGTATATCAGGCACAATAATAACAAATTCATCGCCACCTACTCGCGCTAATATATGTTCTTTAGAAAGCGCATTTTGTAAACGTTGCGTTAATTGAACAAGTAATAAATCACCTCCTTCGTGCCCAAGTGTATCGTTAACATGCTTAAAGTAGTCAACGTCGATACATATAATTGCACACTTTTTATTCTCTGCACGACAAGATTCAATCACTTCAGTTAGTTTATGTTGAAATAACTTGCGGTTTGGTAAGCCGGTTAAAATATCTAAATTCGCTAAGTTTTGAATTTTCTCTGCTTGTAGTTTTTTTTCAGTTACATCTTCAAATAGTCCACGATAACCAGTAAATACCTGGTTAATAAAAATAGGTTTAGCTGAAATTAACAGACAAATAACATTGCCATTGTTATGTTGATACCAACACTCGAAATCAATTATCACTTCATGACTATGCATTCTATTGATAAAATATCCCTCTTTTTCGACATTAAATTCATCAATTCTCTTATGCATCAATAATTCAGGTGGATAACCAATGATTTCGCTCGTTGAGTTTGAACAATAGGTAAACTCATTATTTTTATCGGTTTCCCATAACCAATTAGATGAACTATGTGCAATCTCACTAAACCGTTCTTGCTCATTCTTTAAATCTTGGATCAAAATTTCATTTTTTAATGCAGCACTAATAATAGCGCGCAGATTCTCAAAGGCAGTGCCTTTACGATTACTTAAATTCAATACCATAAAACCCAATGCTTTTTTTCTGAAAGACAGTGGAAAAACCATCAATGTAAACCGATCTTGATAATCTAATAGGCCATTAGGCAATAGTTTTTTAGCAACAAATTCTTTATTCTCGATTTGCATAAATTGATTATTACGAACAGATACAATATTAGTAGCGTGGAGGGGGTCGCTATTAAGTTCATTAAACAAAGAGATGTGTAGCTCTGATAGATTTAAAATATCAACGGCATATTCTTTTATTCGTGTTAAATCAAATGAGGAGTTGAGGTTATTAACGATAGTCCTAAAATAATTCAAATAGTACTCAGCTTCAAAACGCTGAAAATTAATCGCCACTTTCTCAATTTTATTTTTTAAAGAGATCAATTGCCCTATAAAACCAACCAAATCCAGTGCTTCTTTGTCCTGTTCTAAATACTGTAATGCACTAAATTGTATACGGTCAGTCAATTCAAGCCATAGAATAATTTCTTCTGTTTTCATTGAGTCTTGTAAGTGGCTTTGTAATATTTTTAAAAAACCATCAAAATCTTTTTCATGGACGGCTTGTTGGTATAAATGAATCACTGAGGCAACATCAGCGCGAATAATTCCGCCTTTATAAGGGACTACCTTAGACTCAAAATAGTCCACAATTTCTTTAAAAACCAGATCCTTATTTTTTATCTTTCCTAATGCTTTAGTCAGGTCACATTGTTCTTTATTGGGTCTAAAATGAGCCTCAGGTAAACACCCACATGATTGTCTTATCACTAATGATGTAGGAACGTAAATATCAACCCGTTGTGATTTACCTTCAATTTGTTCAATGAGAGCCTGAGCAGCAACGCTACCAAGTTCGAACAGCGGTTCTTGTACACTGGTTAATGCAGGCGAAGCAAAGGCGCCTTCTAATGTATCCATCGACCCTATTACTGCTATCTCTTCGGGAACAGAAATACCTCGTTCCTTGCAGGCGTCAATAACCCCTAGGGCTTGGTTATCATTCACTGCAATCACAACTTCGACGGGTTTACCTACTTCATCTAAAAACTTTTCAAAGGAGATCTTTGCAGACAAGCGATTTAAATCGGCATATAAAATGGCATCTTGATCAAAGGGCAGCTGATGCTTATTTAACATTTCCTGATAAATTTCAGTACGACTATTTGAAGAAGAATGGTACTTAGGGCCTCTCATTAAAAGAATATGGCGATACTGATGTTTAATATGAAAGTGTTCGAATAACTGTTCAAAACCTATTGCATAATCGGTAATGACATTGCTATGTTCTTGCACATAACTACCGATATTGATCGTTGGTACTGTAGCAAACCGATTGATCAATTCTTGACTAGAGAGATCATCTAAAAAACGTAAGTGGGAGCTAAAGGGACCAATCACACCCGCAATCAAGTCCATATCAACAAGCCCAAAAACACGATCTCGCACTAATGATAAAGGGTCAGTAGAATTAACCGCACCGCCGCAATAACCGATCACATTATAATCATTTTTTTCTGCCACATGAGCTGCGCCACGCATAATCCCCTCTTGGTACGCAGATGACATTGAGCCAACTAATACGGCAATGGTCGGGCGGCCATTTTTTAAAATATGTTGCTCATCGGCGGAGAGGTTATGCATAGACTTATTTCCTTAATTTAAGGCCTTACCATCGAGCTAAAAGTAAGTCTGTTTACTTTATTCAATCTGAAAAAAGTCAATTAATCGGCAATACTGTGCTTTCTATATCGTAAACCAGTAATAAAAAAGAACAACTAGTAACCATAAAATTAAAAAAGAAACAGAGACCTACAGTATTATCTATAAAGTAGAAACTATGTAGTAGGTAATAGCAGAGGCGTGAGGAATGACACTATATTTGTGTTGCCATATAATAAATTGTGACATATTTTTGCTATTTAAAAATATTTAACGACTAAAAAAGTATGGTGATAGCACGCTGAATTGCAAGCATCTAGGGTTGCCACTTTTTTTGCATTTTTTTAATTGTTTCAGCAGGAACATCGTGAATGCTTGTGAATTTACCTGTGCAGACTTTAATTTCAAGAATTGCATTATACTGCTTGGCTAACTGTCGATAAGACTTCATCTCCCATTGCTCCACAAAGGTATTTGCTACCACGACATTGTGCTGTAGCTTTAAAAAATACTGACACTGTTGTTGGCACCAATTATGAGCTTGTTTGAGTAAGGCTGGTTGAAATAGATACTTACCATTGTCATCAACAAAAAACATATCAGTTTCTAAATGCTGCGTTGTATGTTGTGCTTCTTTTCTCATTTTTTTAGCTAATGTACTTTTGCCACTGCCCGGTAAACCACGAATAAGTGTCAGCGTTAATGAAG
>Ga0316197_10003888_pt1 | contig 10626 bp, 9 predicted proteins | sample OudBiesiAoxic_MG_FD_204939 | JGI IMG/M metagenome (GOLD analysis project Ga0316197, IMG submission 204939) | Coastal sediment microbial communities from Oude Bieten Haven, Netherlands - site A oxic | ecosystem: Environmental > Aquatic > Marine > Coastal > Sediment | place: Netherlands... | reverse complement strand
GTGCCCCAAGATAATTAAAAAGGTACTTTTCGCCTTCGAGCGTAACATCTCCCCGGGTCTCCTGATCTACATCTGCCTCCGAATTGTGCAAGGCAAATTTGAAATTTACCTCGATGTTCTCATAGCCCATAACCTTAGAGTATACTTCATCGAGAAGTGCTTTGGCTTTGTCCGACGATTGGGCCTGGGCAACAATGGCAGTGAAAAAAAATGCCGTGATAAGAATTGAATATTTCATTTTTATTTTATTTCGTTACTTAATAACTGATCCAAAGCATAAATATCTGAAACCAATACCTGCCGTGCTTTACTGCCTTCAAAGGGTCCGACAATTCCGGCTGCTTCTAATTGGTCAATTATTCTGCCGGCTCTGTTGTACCCCAATTTTAACTTGCGCTGTATAAGAGAAGCAGAACCTTGCTGTGCATTTACTATTACCTCAGCGGCCTCCCTGAACATCGCATCCCGGTCAGCAATATCATAATCAATACCTGTGCCAGAATCATCACCAACATATTCAGGTAATAAATGTGCTTCCGGGTAGGCACGTTGTGATCCAATAAATTCTGTAATCTTAGCCACTTCAGGCGTGTCAACAAATGCACACTGGAGCCTTGTAATATCATTACCCTGGGTAAAAAGCATATCTCCTCGTCCAATAAGCTGATCTGCTCCCTGAGTATCCAAAATAGTTCTTGAATCTATCTTTGAAGTCACCCGGAATGCAAGTCTGGCCGGAAAATTTGCCTTAATTAAGCCTGTAATAACATTTACGGAGGGTCTTTGTGTTGCAATTACCAAATGTATTCCTATAGCCCTTGCCAACTGTGCTAACCTGGCAATAGGCGTTTCCACTTCTTTCCCTGCAGACATTATCAGATCGGCAAATTCATCAATAACCAATACAATATAAGGTAAAAATTTGTGGCCTTCATTGGGGTTTAACTTTCTGGCCTTAAATTTTACATTGTATTCTTTAATATTTCTGACCATGGCCAACTTAAGCATTTCATATCTGTTGTCCATTTCTATACACAAAGAATTTAGTGTATGAATTACCTTGGTATTATCCGTTATAATAGCCTCTTCAGAATCTGGTAGTTTTGCCAAATAATGCCTTTCAATTTTATTGTATAAGGTAAGTTCTACTTTTTTTGGATCAACAAGGATAAACTTTACTTCTGCAGGGTGTTTCTTGTAAAGCAATGAAGTCAAAACTGCATTTAAACCTACAGACTTACCCTGACCAGTAGCACCGGCCATCAATAAATGAGGCATCTTTGCTAAATCTACCACGAAGGTTTCGTTGCTGATGGTCTTACCAAAAGCTATAGGCAGTTCCATTTCAGCTTTTTGAAATTTGCTGGATGCTATGACAGAACGCATAGAAACAACTGAAGGATTTTTATTCGGAACTTCAATACCTATGGTACCTTTACCCGGTATGGGGGCAATAATTCGAATACCCAAAGCTGCCAGGGACAAAGCAATATCGTCTTCCAGATTCTTTATCTTGGAAATTCGAACCCCTGCGACAGGTACAATTTCGTATAAGGTAACTGTTGGCCCGATGGTCGCCTTTATCTGTCCTATGCCAATCTTATAATTTTTTAAAGTCTCAACAATCTTGTTTTTATTTTCCTCAAGCTCTTCCTGATTTATTGTGATGCCGCCGGAAGTTCCGTGAGGATCGAGAAGGTCCAGATGTGGAAACTTGTATTTTGCGAGCTCCAAAGTGGGATCAAATTCACCGAAATCTGCAACCAATTTATCAGAGAGAATATCCTTTTCTTCTTTTTCTTCAGTAATTTTCTCTACTTCCATTTCAATAGTATCTTCCTTGTCAGGCACTTCAGAAGTAGTCTTTTTGTTCTCTGTTTTATCTGATTCAGTAGCCAAAGGGGGAATGTCTTCTTTATGGGTATACGTATCTACAACGATTGGGAGTTCTTTATCCGTATCTAGTAGGATTTCTTCACCACTGCCATTCTGAAATTCAGTAGCAAGAGATTTCGACTTCCGTTTAAAAAAGGCTGCAATGCCCTCAGGAGAGAATTCAAAAAAGCGAACAAGAATTATAATCAGTCCAAATACCAAAAGCAATAAAACGCCTATCTTACCGGTATAATCCTGTAAAAAATCATTCATTTCGTAGCCTACAAGCCCTCCCAATAAAGGACGTTCATATGCGAAAAATCCAAGTGCTATGGAGATCCAAATTACAAATACCAGTCCCCAGATCCATTTGCTGAGTAAACCTTTTTTATCAAGGCTTAAGAACATGTATAAACCGGTAAGACACAATAGGATGGGAAAAATAAAGGAGGCTACCCCAAACCCTTTATAAATAAAGAAGTGGCTGACGCTGGCTCCAAATTTATTCAGCAAATTATTTGCCTGCTCATTTCTATCTGCAAATTCCGTAAGAAGGCTTTGATCTGCCTGCCATGAAAAGTAAAAAGAGGTAAATGAAAAAAAGAGGGCAATACTGAGAAGTACCAAAAGGCTACCCAGTATTATTTTGTTTTGTTTGGAAAACTTAAAAGAAAATCCTTTTTTAGAAGAAGTGGATTTTGATTTTTTTCTCTTCTTTGCCATTAAATCATCTATTCTTTGGGGTAAAAATACAAATTTACGCAGGAAGGACTATTTATAATCGTCCTAAATAATTTTTGGTACGTAGATGATCAGTCCTACTATAGTTGCGGCCATTGATACAAGCATAACGGCCCCGGCAGAAATGTCTTTGATAAATCCAATTTTCTCATCAAATTCCGGTTGTATGTAATCAGACATTTTTTCAATTGCAGTATTTACCCCTTCAATGCCAAGAACCAGGGCAATTGCAAATATTTGTAGAATCCATTCGGTTTGAGATATCTCAAAATAAAATCCGGCAATGGTCATAATAATTGCAATGATTACCTGTATTTGAATGCTACTCTCCGTGCGGACTAAAAACCAGGCCCCTCGGAAAGCGTAACCAATGCCTTTTATCCGATCTACAATCAAATTATCCTTAGGCATCCATCAGTGCTTCTAGAGCGGCTTTGTAGTTTGGTTCGTCAACAGTTTCTGAAACCTGCTCCGTATATCTTACATTTCCCTCTTCGTCAAGGACGACTACGGATCGGGAAAGCAACGGTTGTAGCGGGCCATCAATGAATGATATGCCATATGCATTACCAAAACTACCATCTTTAAAATCAGATAACATAACTACATTGTCAATTCCTTCAGCTCCACAAAATCTGGCCTGGGCAAATGGCAAATCCTTTGAAATACATAAGACAACCGTATTCTTTAATTCGGCCGCCTCCGTATTAAATTGTCTTACCGACTGTGCACAAGTCCCGGTATCTATACTGGGAAAGATATTTAGCACTACTTTCTTTCCACTATAGTCTGATAGCGAAGCGGAGGAAAGGTCGTTCTTTGTTAGTGTAAAACTAGGAGCCTTATCCCCAATATTAGGCAAGTTTCCCGATGTATGAATTGCATTTCCCTTAAGTGTTACAGTAGCCATTTTGATAGTTTTAAAATTCTGTGTGAAATTAAAAAATAATGATTGAATTAACAGCCGAAAGAACGAAAAGTTGAAGTTATTTTCATTAAAAAAGTCATCAACTTATTTAAAGAGCTTTAGAGGATGACAATTGTTTTATTTTTATTCCCAGGGCCGCGAAGGTTAGTGTAGTAATTGGACTTAACCAATTGAAGATGGCAAAGAAGAAATAATCTGCAACACTTACCCCTAAAACCCCGCTATGATATGCTCCGCATGTATTCCAGGGGATAAGTACAGACGTGACGGTACCCGAATCCTCCAGGGTTCTACTTAAATTTTCAGGTGCTAACCCGCGATCTTCGTAGGCTTTAGCAAACATTTTTCCCGGGACCACAATGGCAAGATACTGATCAGATGCAGTAATATTCAACGCAAGACAACTACCTACCGTGCTTGCAAAAAGTCCGAAAGTTGTCTGAGCCAGCCCAAGTAAAGATTTAGTAATCCTTGATAAAGCGCCTATTCCATCCATAATACCGCCAAACACCATGGCACATACTATCAGCCAAATGGTGCCTAACATCCCAGCCATCCCTTTTGCAGAAAATAAATCATTCAGCGCAGGGTTATCTGTCTCAATTGCGGTATTAACTGTTATGGCATTCAATATTCCTTTATAGCCCGATTCAAAATTCAATTCTTTGGCCCCTGTAATTCCTGCAACGATATCGGGTTGGAACCATAAAGCAAAAACACCCCCCAGTAAAGTACCAATAAGCAGCGCTACAAGCGGAGGCGCTTTCTTAACAATCATAAGAATTACAGCCAACGGCACCAGAAACAACCAGCCATTTATGGCAAAGGTCGCATCAATTGAGTTAAGTATGCTTTCGGTGTCCGCTATACCTGTAGTCTCCAGATTAAGACCTATAATTACAAATATCAATAAGGTTATAGCAATTGAAGGGATAGTGGTATAGGTCATATATCTAATATGACTAAATAAATCTCCACCGGCCATAGCCGGGGCCAGGTTTGTAGTATCACTTAAGGGAGACATCTTATCACCAAAATATGCACCTGAAAGCGCTGCGCCGGCTGTCATACCCATAGAAACTCCAAGGGCATCACCAATTCCTATAAGAGCAATTCCCACGGTTGCCGAGGTGGTCCAACTACTGCCTGTTGCAATTGAAATTATTGCACAAATAATTAAACTCGCGGCCAGGAATATAGTAGGGTTTAGAATTTGAAGGCCGTAATAGATCATTGCAGGGATAATACCACTAATCATCCAGGTTCCGGCAAGAGCCCCTACCATTAAAAGTATTAAGAGCGCACCGGTAGTAGACTTTACATTTTCGGCTACTTCAGCCAACATCTGTTTATAGGTAGTTTTGTTGAAAAAGCCAACTATTGCAGCTACCGCACCACCTAATAATAAAATAAACTGATTAGAACCACCAATAGCATCGTCTCCAAAGACATAAACATTATAAGCCAGCATTCCTACAAGTGCAACCACAGGGATCAATGCTTCCCAAATATTTAGTTCGCGGTTTTCAACAATATGTTCCTGTTGTCTGTATTTATTGGGTTTTATATCGGCCATAGCGTTTACCTGGTTGATGCGTAATATTACAACTTTGGCCGCTGTTCTGCAAACTACACCTTGCTATACAATAGCGGAGGCAACTTTATCATCCAGGATGTGAAGACTTTGCATGCATTGTTTCATTAAAGAATAGGTTCTTTGAATATCATTATCCAAACCAACAGAAAAGCGTATAAGTCCATCTGATAAGCCCATGGTTTTTTGCTCTTCCAAAGGGATTTCTGATGAAGTGGATGTGCCCGGAGCGCTAAACAGTGTTTTGTAAAACCCAAGGCTAACAGCCAGATAACCAAGGTTTTTTTTCTGCATTAACTCCATGAGATTATTTGCATTTTCGAGGCTACCAACGTCGAGGGTCATAATCCCTCCATATCCATATTCTGAAACCATTTGATTTTTTAAGGTATGGTGGCCGGGATGCGATTCAAGTCCCGGATAGACCACCCTAAGACCGTCCTTTTCAAAATTCTGAGCCAGGAATAATGCATTTTCACTATGTTTTTTCATTCTTATATGAAGCGTTCGCATATTTTTTAAAATAAACGATGCTCTAAGACTATCCAGAGTGCTACCGAGCAGCATACCGGCGCCATCATGAACATCCTTTAAGCTAAGGCAAAATTCCTTAGACCCGCATACTGCCCCTGCAACACTATCACTTGTTCCATTAATAAATTTGGTAAGACTATGGATCACAATCTCTGCACCTAATTTTCCGGGAGCAATAGATAAGGGTGAAAAAGTATTGTCAACAACCAGAGGAATATTATACTTTTTGGCCAATTTAGATAATGCCCTAATATCGGCTACTTCTAATAAAGGGTTGCTTATAGATTCACAAAATATCATTTTTGTATTCGGCGTAATTGCCTTTTCTACAAGTTCTGTTTTAGTGATGTCTACAAAGGAAGTATTGATATTGAATTTTCTCAGAAAATTTTTCATAAAAGCATAAGTGCCCCCATATATGGTCCTGCTACTCACAATATGGTCTGCGGAATCACATAATTGAAGGATAACCGCTGTAATTGCTCCCATGCCACTTGCCGTTACGTTGGCCGTTTCTGTCCCTTCCAGAGCTGCGAGAGCTTCTCCTAAATATAGATTAGAAGGGGAGGAGTGCCGGCTATATAAGTAGCAACCTTCAGTATTTCCTTCAAATGTGTCGAACATTGTTTTGGCAGAAAGGAAGGTATAGGTAGATGAATCTGAGATAGACGGATTTACACCTCCAAATTCGCCAAAATTGTGTAATTCCTGAATTTTATCAGTCGCATTATGTTTCATAACAGTATCTGTTTTTATGACATATAAAATTATTGAAATACTGTATTAAAAACAACAATAATTGAATAAAATAGAAAATAAAACTATATATTTACTATAAAATAGAATAAATATCACCGATTAAGTAGAATAAGTAGTTTTTGATGTAAATAAATCATGATTAAAATAGATACAAAAGACCGGGAATTATTGACGCTTCTTCAGGAAGATAGTAAAAAGACCACTAAGGAATATGCAAACAGGCTGGGACTTTCAACGACCGCGGTATATGAGCGGATAAAACGTTTAGAAAAATCGGGTGTGATTACAAAGTATGTTGCTTTAGTTGATAAAACCAAAGTCAACAAAGCTTTTATGGTGCTCTGTCATGTTAAACTAATCCAACATATAAAAGACTATGTACTTCAGTTTGAGCGGGAAGTAGTTCAATTGGAAGAAGTTTCGGAATGTCATCATACTAGCGGGGACTATGATTATATCCTAAAAGTTAATGTTAGTGATATGCAGGCTTACCGGGAATTCATGGTCACCAAGCTTACAGCTATAAAAAATATTGGAAGCACCCAGAGTTCTTTTGTTATCAATGAGGTAAAATACAGTACTGCAGTACACTTTTAATTAAACTGGCATACCTGGTTCTCTTAAGCTCGACTTCTCTTGTGTCCTAATCAAAAACATTTGTACTTTTGTGATCTGATTTTCTGAATATCCCGTTATTAAACGAATCTTTTACTTTAAAAAAGGAAGACTATGAATCAATATGATGTGGCCATTATAGGCTCTGGACCGGGTGGGTATGTTGCCGCCATTAGGTGCGCTCAATTGGGTATGAAAACTGCCATAATCGAGAAATATTCAACTTTGGGAGGAACCTGTCTTAACGTGGGTTGCATCCCTTCCAAAGCCCTTTTAGACTCCAGCCATCATTATGAAGACGCAGTAAAGCACTTTGAAGATCACGGCATAGAAATACCCGGGGATATAAAGATAAACCTTGAAAAGATGATTTCGCGCAAGCAAGCCGTGGTAGATCAGACAACTAAAGGGATTCAGTTTTTAATGGACAAAAATAAAATTGATGTTTATGAAGGCATAGGGAGTTTTAAGGATGCCACTCATATCACCATAATGCCATCAAAAGGGAAAACACAGACTATAGAAGCCAAAAATATTATTGTTGCAACAGGTTCTAAACCATCTTCACTGCCGTTTATAAAGCTGGATAAGGAACGCGTTATTACGTCTACGGAGGCTTTAAAGCTAAAGGAAATCCCTTCTCACATGATCATTATCGGTGGTGGGGTGATTGGATTAGAATTGGGCCAGGTATATAAGCGATTAGGTTCTCAAGTAACCGTTGTAGAGTTTATGGACAGAATTATTCCTGGTATGGATGCTGCTCTGTCCAAAGAGCTTTTAAAAGTCCTCAAAAAACAAAAAGTAAAATTTCTTCTATCACATAAGGTTAAATCTGTTGAACGCACAAAAAATGAGGTAATCATTAAAGCCGATGATAAAAAAGGAGCTGAAGTAGTTTTAAAAGGCGACTATTGCCTTGTGTCAGTTGGTCGAAGGCCATATACAGATGGGTTAAATGCCGAAGCCGCAGGTATTGCATTAGATAAGATGGGTAGGGTAGAAGTGAATAATCACTTACAGACCAATATTCCTAATATTTATGCCATTGGTGATGTAGTTAAAGGTGCAATGCTGGCACATAAAGCAGAAGAGGAAGGTGCCATGGTTGCTGAGATTATTGCTGGCCAAAGGCCGCATATTGATTACAATTTAATTCCTGGTGTGGTATATACATGGCCGGAAGTGGCATCGGTTGGGAAAACAGAAGAAGAATTGAAAGAATCCGGTGTGGAATATAAATCTGGTCAGTTTCCAATGCGAGCCTTAGGACGATCCAGGGCAAGTATGGATACGGATGGATTTGTAAAAATTCTTGCAGATAAGAAAACAGATGAAGTCCTTGGTGTTCACATGATAGGTGCCCGTTGTGCCGATTTAATTGCTGAGGCAGTCACGGCAATGGAATTCAGAGCCTCAGCAGAGGATATTTCGCGTATGAGTCATGCGCACCCTACCTATGCCGAAGCGGTAAAAGAAGCCGCTTTAGCTGCTACAGATGATAGGGCTTTACACATCTGATTGCGTTAAATTTTGAAGGTAAGCATCTAAATTAAGGTGGATTTTTTAGCTAGTCTTTTAGCTTTTTACGAATCCAAAAGATCGGAGTATCTTGAAAAATGCCATTTTCAAGATCCTTTGCGTATAAATCAACCAAGGCTCCAGCCTATTCCTAAGATCCGAGAGTACAGTATTTATGGTGTGTTTAATAGCATCTTCATTCCTGGCATAATACAAGGACAAAAAAGCACATACGAACATGAAGGCTATGGCAGCGGGTATTAAAATGGCTGGTGATAGCGACTGGTAAAAGAATCGATACAGTCCAAGTCCTGTAAAACTTCCGTAGAGAATAACAAAATGAATAACATAGATAGACAAAGTGTTTTGTCCTATTTTAAGCACCATTCTACTGGTTATGAATTGCCGTAAAAGCATAAATACGGCAAAAGCAATGAGTACATCTCCCAGTCTTATGAAAAGGTAATTATTTGTTGCAATGGCCTCAAATAGCTGTATCCCCGTTATTGATGAGATTGCTAAAAAGAGATCGGATGAATAAATGATTAGCAATGCGCCCGCCACTCCAGCAATGGAAATAGCCGCAGGATAAAGAAATTTGTAGCTTTTATATTGGGTAAAAAGGAAGGAGAAAAAACCTCCAATAGCAGTATACCCAAACCATGGAATTATAGTAAATACAGAACCATTTGTTCTGGTAAAATAATTCGCCAGCACATCTGGAAGCAATTGAAAGGTCCAATTGGAATACAGGGGTTCAAAACTGAAAAGCAAACAGCTTATAATAAGCAATGATAAAGGAAAAATATATTTTTTATGCTTATAGGTTAACAAATACAAACCAATAATGCCGAGGATTGATAGCCCTATGATATGCAGGACGTCAACCAGGAAGAAGGATGCATATATCTCACCTTTTAATAATCCAAATATATTCAACCTTAGAAGATACCCAATGAATAGTAATTGAATACCTCGTCTGATCCCTTTTTTTATTCTTGGATTGTCAAATCCTTTCTCCGGGACACGAATTAGAAGATAAGTAAAAATAAATCCGGAAACTGTAAAAAACACGGGCGCTGTAATACCTCTGAAATACTTCCAAATACTAAATACTAAATTGTCAGGATCCCTGAAAGCATTTTCCAAAAGGCCATCCACAAAATGCCCTTGAAGCATCATAAGAATTGCCCAGGCTCTCATGGCATCTATAAAAAATAGTCTTGCAGTTTTATTTCCCATACCTAATAACTATCCTATATACTTGTTTAGCAAGGTGTTTGGATGTTTAAAAATGCAAAATTAGATAAATTACTGGTATTTGAAACTCTTTTGAGGTATTTTCGTCAACCTAAAAATCTCACTTATGGCTGCATTATTAGCTATGGCCGGAAGCAATTCTGCCACATCAATAAACTTTAAATTAGTCAAATATACCGTTGGTTTAATAAGCGGGAATGAAGTACAGCTTTTAAATATGGCTAATTTTCCATTTCCCATGTATAGTGAGGATAATGAGCGGGAAATGGGCTTTTCAAATTCACTCGTTGAATTACGTAACGATATTATGAAAGCAAAAGGGGTCATTATCTCTGTAAATGAACATAATAGTAACCCTTCTGCATATTTTAAAAATGTTCTGGATTGGCTTTCGCGCCTCGAAATAAAATTTTTAGAAGATACAGAAGTACTGTTAATGTCTACTTCGCCAGGAAAGCGAGGTGCGCAGGGTTCCCTGGAAATTGTTGAAAAATTATTGCCCAGGTTTGGGGCCAAAATCTGCGCCACGTATTCATTGCCCTCTTTTCATCAAAATTTTGATGTGGAAAAGGGTATCCTTGATGAAGATCTTTCGGAAAGACATCGCCAGGCCCTGAATAAGTTCTTATCCAAAATCTGAAAATTTTAGTACTACATAGCTATCCGGGTATAAATATTCCTGTTCAAGAAAGATATCTTTCACAGATATCCTGAAAAGATTGGTTGCGGCTGCAACTTTGACTAATTTTACCATGTGCTAAATCAATTTAGGGAACATATTGCCGTTAGTTTTCCGGAA
>Ga0316197_10003887_pt1 | contig 10627 bp, 9 predicted proteins | sample OudBiesiAoxic_MG_FD_204939 | JGI IMG/M metagenome (GOLD analysis project Ga0316197, IMG submission 204939) | Coastal sediment microbial communities from Oude Bieten Haven, Netherlands - site A oxic | ecosystem: Environmental > Aquatic > Marine > Coastal > Sediment | place: Netherlands... | reverse complement strand
TGGGCCGCCTTCTCCGAATCGGGTCCGTGGACCATCGAGCGGGACGAGGCGCGCTGGCTCGACCTGGCACGCACGCTGCGCAGACGCGCCCAACAGGAGGTCCCGACCCTGACCGCGCCCCGGCGCGTTCCGCCCGGGCACCGGGTGCTCACTGTGGTCGGCCACCTCGGTGCCGCCGTGGTGCCCTGGCTGGCGCGCAAGAAGTTGAAACGCCATGCCAGCCCAGAAGCCAGCCGCACCGACATCTCGCTCCGGCTCCGCCGGGCGGCGGAAGCACTCGGGCCGACGTACATCAAGCTCGGCCAGATCATCTCGTCGGGCGAGGGTCTGTTCCCGCCGGAGCTCGTCGAGGAGTTCAAGAAGTGCCGCGATCAGGTGCCGGCCGAACCCTTCGACGTGGTCAAGCGGACCGTCGAGCAGGACCTCGGCGCCCGCCTCGACGACGTGTTCGAGTTCTTCGACGAAACGGCGCTCGCTGCGGCGTCGATCGCGCAGGTCCACGTCGCTCGCCTCCGGACGGGCGAAGACGTCGTCGTCAAGGTCCAGCGACCCCAGGTCGCGACCCTCGTGCGCAAGGACCTGAAGGTGATGGCCTGGCTCGCCCCGTACCTCGTCGGGCGAATCCCGGTTGCTGCCCTGGCGAACCCGCCCGCACTCGTCGAGCTCTTCGCCGAGACGATCGTCGAGGAACTCGACTTCCGCATGGAAGCGGCCAACATGCTCGATGTTGCCGGCATGCTCCACGACCTCGAGCAAGACGGCTACGTCACCCCGCGGCCGCACCCGACACTGGTCACCCGACGTGTCCTGGTGATGGAGCGCTTCCACGGTTTCAACTTCGACGACGTTGTCGGCATGCAGGACGCCGGCATCGACACCGAGGACGTCGTTCGCACCGCGATGATCGCGTTCATGGAGGGTGCTGTCGTCGAGGGGGTCTTCCACGGCGACCTGCACGGCGGCAACCTGCTCGTGCTCGACGACGGACGGACCGCGCTGCTCGACTACGGCATCGTCGGTCGCCTTGACGGACCGCGTCGCAATGCCTTCCTGCGCCTCATGTTGGGCGCGACGACCAACAATCCGAAGGGCCAGGTCGAAGCGCTGCGTGACCTCGGGGCGCTCCCGATGGACACCGACATCGACGCAGTCGTGACCGACCTCGGCCTCGACCGAGAAGAAGTGCTCGACCCGACCACGCTCACGGGCGAGGAAATGGTCAAAGAAGTCCAACGCGTCGTCAAGGCCATGCTCGGCTACGGCGCCAAGCTGCCGAAGGAACTGATGCTGTACGTGAAGAACCTCGTGTTCCTGGACGGCGCAATCGCCCGCCTGGCACCCGACCTCGACCTGATCGGCGAGGTTCAGAACATCTCGATGCTGTTCGCCATGAAGCACGGTGAACGCCTCGGCCGCGAACTCGGCGTCGACCCGAGTCAAGTCGAGTTCGACATGGACGGCATCAAGGCGAGCGTCGGGCTCGATTCCAGCTCGAGCGGGCTCACCTACCGTGAGCTGCAGGCTCGCCGGGCACTCATCCAGAAGCGAATGGCCGATCACGTCGAAGGACGCGACTGATGCGGCTGGTCGTCGCCCGCTGCTCCGTCGACTACGCCGGACGACTCGACGCGCACCTGCCCGAGGCGAACCGGCTGATCATGGTGAAGGCCGATGGGTGCGTGGCGATCCACGCCGATGGTGGCGCCTACAAGCCGTTGAATTGGATGAATGCGCCGAACACGCTCGTCGAGCAGCACGACGACGAGCGCGGTGACCACTGGGTGATCACCAACCCGAAGAAGGAGACCCTGACGATCACGTTGCACGAGGTGATCAGCGACGTGAGCGCCGAGCTCGGTGAAGACCCCGGGCTCCAGAAGGACGGCGTCGAAGCGCACCTCCAGGAGCTGCTGGCTGCGAGCCCGGAGGCGATCGAGGACGGCTTGACGCTCGTGCGCCGCGAGTACCCCACGGCGATCGGCCCGGTCGATCTCGTCTGCCGTGACGGCGCCGACCAAGTCGTGGCCATCGAGGTCAAGCGCCGCGGCGAGATCGATGGAGTCGAACAGCTCGCGCGCTACATCGAACGACTTCAGCTCGATTCGTCGCTCGGCGACGTGCGCGGCGTGTACGTCGCACAGTCGATCAAGCCGCAGGCGAAGGTGCTCGCCGAGTCGCGCGGGTTCACCTGGGTCGAGGTCGACTACGACCAGTTGCGTGGGCTGCGCTCCGACGAGCTCAAGCTGTTCTGACCCATGCGGTCCGGGCTGACTCTGTGCATCGCTCTGGCCGCCATGACCGCTGCCTGCGGCTCGGCAGACAGCGCGGCCCCGGCGCAACCGGTCGTGGCCTCGGCGACGCCCGCCTCAACCACCACGACGACCCGACCGGCGACGACCATCCCTGCCACCACCACAACGGCTCCGGCGACGACTACGACGACCACGCTGCCGCCGCCAACCACAACAACAACAACAACAACCACCACGACCACGACCACCACGACCACCACGACGACGCTGCCGCCGGTGACGAACACGGCGTGCCGCTCGGTCGTCCTGATCGGGGACTCGACGGCGGTCGGCTTGGAGCGCGCCGGTGTCCTCGGCGAACTCGCGCGGGTGGGCGCCGGCGACGTTCGCCTCGAGATCAGCGGTGGCCGCTCGACCGTCGAGCGACTCGCCGGCCAGGAGAATGCGGTCGAGGCGGCCCAGCGTGTCGCTGCCACCGGCTACAACGGATGCTGGGCTGTCGTGGTCGGAGCGAACGACGCCGCCAACATCGCGGCGGGATCGAACGCCGACGCTCCCACCCGCGTCAGCCGGATGCTCGACGCGATCGGCGGCCAGCCCACCATCTGGATGGGTGCGACCTCGATCGCCGGCAGCGGCTTCTGGGCCCGGCCCAACGTCCAGTCGTGGAACAACCAGGTGAGCGATCTCCTCGACAGTTCCGACTCCGCTGTGTTCGCCGACTGGGACAGCGTCGCGAGCACCAATTCGTGGTTCGCCTCCGATGGCATCCATCCGAATGCTGACGGGTCGAGCGCAATGGCGTCGTTCATCGCCGACCACTTCTTGTTCTTCTTCCCGCAACGCTGAGCCGACACTGGCGACGTCCACAAGCGTCGGGACGACGTCTTCGATTACGGTGCCGGGTCATGAGCCAAGAAGTACGCGGAATCATTGCCAGGTCGAAGGGGACGCCCGTCTCCATGGAGACGATCGTCATCCCCGATCCCGGGCCGGGCGATGTCGTTGTGGCGATTCAGGCCTGCGGCGTGTGTCACACCGACCTGCACTACCGGGAAGGCGGCATCAACGACGAGTTCCCGTTCCTCCTGGGCCATGAGGCCGCGGGCGTCGTCGAGACCATCGGCGACGGCGTCACGCATGTGGCCGTCGGCGACTTCGTGATTCTCAACTGGCGGGCGGTCTGCGGCGAGTGTCGTGCGTGCCGTCGCGGCGAGGCGCAGTACTGCTTCAACACCCACAATGCGTCGCAGAGGATGACCCTCACCGACGGCACGGAGCTGTCACCGGCACTGGGGATCGGGGCCTTCTGCGACAAGACGCTGGTCCACCAGGGGCAGTGCACCAAGGTCGACCCCGCCGCGCCGGCATCGGTCGCCGGGCTGCTCGGTTGCGGCGTGATGGCCGGAATCGGTGCTGCGATCAACACCGGCGAGGTGAGTCACGGACAATCTGTTGCCGTGTTCGGCTGTGGCGGTGTGGGCGACGCCGCGATCGCAGGTTCCAAGCTGGCCGGCGCATCGACGATCATCGCCGTCGACATCGACGACCGCAAGCTCGAATGGGCCCAGGAGTTCGGTGCGACCCACGTCTGCAACTCGACGACCACCGATCCGGTCGAGTTCATCCGCTCGGTCACCGACGGCAATGGCGCCGACGTGTGCATCGAGGCGATCGGCCACCCCGAGGTGTACAAGCAGTGCTTCGAGGCCCGGGACCTGGCAGGCACCGTCGTGCTCGTCGGCGTGCCCAACCCGGAGATGACCGTCGAGCTGCCGTTCATCGAGATCTTCGGGCGCGGCGGAGCGCTCAAGTCATCGTGGTACGGCGACTGCCTGCCCGAGCGGGACTTCCCGATGTTGATCGACCTGTATCTCCAGGGGCGCCTCGACCTCGGTGGGTTCGTGTCGGAAACGATCGGTCTGGGCGATGTCGAGCAGGCCTTCCACAAGATGGAGCAGGGCGAGGTGCTGCGCAGCGTGGTGGTGCTGTGACGATCGAGCTGGTCACGACCGACGGCATCTTCGCCCTCGACGGCGGCGAGTGGGAGGTCACGAACAACATCTGGATCGTCGGCGACGACCGCGAGGTGCTCGTGTTCGACGCCGCGCATGATCACCAGCCGATCGTCGAGGCGGTCAACGGACGCAAGGTTGCAGGCATCGTGCTCACCCACGGCCACAACGACCACATCAACGCCGCTGTCGCCCTGCGCGACGCGGTGGATGCGCCCATCCTGCTCCACGCGGCCGACCGGATGCTGTGGGACGTCGTCTACCCGGATCACTCGCCCGACGGCCTCGTCGAACCCGGGTCGACCCTGACAGCCGGCGGGCATGAGCTCGGCGTCCTCCACACCCCCGGCCACTCCCCCGGCTGCTGCTGTTTCCACGATGTGGCGACCGGTGCCGTGATGAGCGGCGACACGCTGTTCTGCGGCGGTCCCGGAGCCACCGGCCGGTCGTACTCCGACGAGCCGACGATCCTCGCCTCGATCCGCGAGGTCCTGCTGCACCTGCCCGATCACACCGTGGTCCACACCGGGCACGGCGACACGACCACCATCGGAGCCGAGCGCGACGGCGTGCTCGCCCGCACCGCCGAACTCCGCCTCTGACGCGTCGCTCCGCTGTTGCCGTAGCGTGTCGCGATGCCGGTTCGGGTGGTCGACGGGGTGGTCCAGCACTACGCGTGGGGGGACCGGGACTTCATTCCCAAGCTGCTGGGCGTCGCCGGGAAGGGTGTGCCCTGGGCGGAGCTGTGGCTCGGCACCCACCCGAACGGACCGACCCTGCTCGACGACGGCACGCCACTGTCCGATCTGACCGGCCCACTGCCGTACCTGTTGAAGGTGCTCGCCGCCGCCGAACCGCTGTCGCTTCAGGCCCATCCGACAGAGGAGCAGGCGATCGCCGGGTTCGAACGCGGCGTGTTCGGTGACCCCCACGCCAAGCCCGAGCTGCTGGTCGCCCTGACCGAGTTCGAAGCGCTGTGCGGGGTGCGCCCGACCGATGCAACGGTCGAGCTGCTCGGCACGATCGGTGCGGACATGCTCGCGGACGCGGTTGTCGCCGATGGTCCGGGGGCGACGATCCGCGGTCTGTACGAAGGCGATATCGACGCCGCGCCGGCGATCGAGGCCTGCGCCGAAGCACCCGGTCCCGAGGCCGCATGGGCGCGCCGGCTCGCCGTGCAGTATCCCGGCGATCCGAGTGTGGCGGTGACACTCCTGCTCAACCATGTGACGCTCCAGCCCGGCGAAGCTCTCCACCTGACGGCGGGCAACCTGCACGGCTACCTCCGCGGGTCGGGCATCGAACTGATGCAGGCATCCGACAACGTCGTGCGCGGCGGGCTCACGGTCAAGGACGTCGACATCGAACTGCTGCTCGACACGCTCGACCCGGCACCGCTCGCCGACCCGATCATGCACGTCGACAACGGCCGATACCCACTCCCGGAGGCCGGAGTGGTGCTCGTTCGACTCGAGCCGGGAGACAGCCACACAGCTGCCGGTCACGAGCTCGCTGTCTCCATGGACGGCACCACGCTCTATCTGTCGCCGGGGACCCCGATCTACGCCGACAGTCGGACCTACGTGGTCACCCCATTCCACGCGACCACGACCTAGCGTCGGCACCGTGACGGCCAATCGGACGCGACGAGCGCGAGCGGCTCGTAAACGTCAGCGTCGGATGAATCGCGTCGACCACGACCTCACGACCGAGCAGTGGACCGCGCTCCAGGAGGCCTGGGGAGGCTGCGCCTACTGCGCAGCGACCGACCGACCGCTCCAACGCGACTGCGTTCAGGCGCTGTCACGAGGTGGCCGCTACACGCTCGACAACATCGTGCCCGCGTGCGCCTCGTGCAACGCCAGCAAGTCGAACGACGAGGTGACCGGGTGGATGCGACGCAAACGGCTCGACGAACGCGCCTTCCTGCTCCGCAATCTCGAGATCCGCACGCTCCTCGCCGACCGCTACCGAGCCGACGCCGCGACGGACTGACCGCTACTTCTTCCGGATCTCGACAATCTTCTCGTTCGCGTGGTTCGCGTCGTCACCCTGCTCCTCGAGCAGCTTGGCGCGGTCCTTCTCGGCCTCGCGTCGGGCCTTGTCGAGGTCGGCCCGCTCGAGCGCTGCATCGATGCCGTGCTCGTTGATGAACTCGGCCCATTCGACGAGCTGGTCGACCATCTCGTCTTCGGGCACAACCGCAACGTTCTGTCCCTTGATGAACAGGTGACCGCGCTTGTTGCCGGCGGCGATGCCGATGTCGGCATCGCGGGCCTCGCCCGGGCCGTTGACCACGCAGCCCATCACCGCGACCTGCAGAGGGATTTCCCGCTCACCGAACGCGTCCATCGCATCGTTGGCCACCTTGATCACATCGACTTCGGCACGACCACACGACGGACACGCGATCAGGTCGACGTTCTTGCGTTCGCGCAGGCCGAGCGCTTCGAGCAGTTGGCGCCCTGCCTTCGCCTCTTCGACCGGGTCGGCGGTGAGCGAGTAGCGGATCGTGTCGCCGATGCCCTCCATGAGCAGCGTCGCGATTCCGGCGGTCGCCTTGATCAGCCCAGCAGGCGGTGGGCCGGCTTCGGTCACGCCGAGGTGGAGGGGATGCCTCGTCACCTCGCTGAGCGCCCGATACGACTCGACCATCAGCGGCACCGACGACGCCTTGACCGAGATCTTGATCGCATCGAAGCCGACCTCGTCGAAGTACTGCATCTCGGTCTGCGCTGATTCGACCATCGCTTCGGGCGTCGCTCCGCCGTACTTCTCGTAGAGCTTCGGGTCGAGCGAGCCCGCGTTGACCCCGATGCGGATCGACAGATTGCGATCCTTCGCCTCACGGGCGACCGCCTTGATGTGCTCGGGCTTGCGGATGTTGCCCGGGTTGAGCCGCAACCCGTCGACGCCGGCCTCCATCGCCGCCATCGCCATCTTGTACTGATGGTGGATGTCGGCGATGATCGGCACCGGCGACCGCGGCACGATCTGGGCAAGCCCCTCCGCCGCTTCGAGTTCGTTACACGTGCACCGGACGATGTCGGCGCCCGCCGCCGCGAGGGCATAAATCTGTTGCAGCGTCCCCTCGACGTCGGCCGTCTTGGTGATCGTCATCGACTGCACCGTGATCGGCGCGCCGCCCCCGACCGGAACGTCCCCCACCATGATCTGGTTGGTCTGCTTCCGAACCGCGGCCGAGACAACTTCCATGCGGACAGTCAATCACCTGCGCAGCCCCCGCAGGGGGCGCAACTACAGCGGATCGGTGATGTCGAGGTACAAGCCCGCGAACATGAACGCGAACAGGAAGATGATCACGCCCATGGCAAGCGGCATCAGCCGTTCGACGTCAGCGAAGTAGCGCTGCTTGCCGCCGCGGATCGCCTCTCGGACCCGTTCGTAGATCGCAACCGCAGCATGACCGCCGTCGAGCGGGAGCAGCGGGAACATGTTGAACACCCCGACGAACACGTTCAGCACGGCGAGCAGCCACAGCACTCCGAAGATGCCCTCGGAGTCGCCGACGTCGTCCGACAGCCCGGTGACCCCCACGAGCGTGACCGGGCGGGTTTCCAGATCCTCGTTGCCACCGCTGAGGTGACCGAAGACGTTGACCGGGTTGAGCGCCTTGAAGACCCCCTTGGTCGATTCCCACGCAACGGGAACAATGTCGGTGACCGCGTTCCCGGCAGCGGCGACGACCCCATGCTCTTCATAGACGAACGGGTTGTACGGGCTGACGCCGATGTAGGCCGTGCCGAAGAGTTCATTGCTCTCGGGGACATCGGTACGGGCACCAAGACCGACGGGGATGACCATCTCGGCCCCGTCGCGCAGCACGACGAAATCGACCGTTTCGCCGGGCTCGAACGCACGCACCGCCGTGCCCAGGTCAGACGGGTCAGCGAGCGGGACGCCACCGATCGACAAGATCTGGTCGTCGGCCATGATCCCCGCCTGTTCGGCAGGAAGCCCGGCAACGGCCTCGGCCACGACGACTTCGGGGACGAGTTCGTCGGTGCGCTCGCCCTGCCCGACGTAGACGACGAACAGCAGCGTGATCGCGATGATCATGTGCATGATCGAGCCTGCGGAGATCACGAGCAGACGACGCGGGAAGCTCTTCTGCCGATAGGTGCGTCCCTCGTCTTCGGGTGCGACATCGGCGTCGATCCGGTGCATTCCGATGATCCGGACGAAGGCACCGACGGGGATCAGCCGCACGCCGTATTCGGTTTCACCCTTCCGAAAGCTCCAGAGGCGTGGCCCCATGAACATGAAGAACTGGGTGACCTTCATCCCGGTCCATTTGGCGGTGAGGAAGTGCCCCGCCTCGTGCAGGAAGATCGAGATCACGATGCCGACAACGAAGATGAACCACCAGGCGTTGAGGGTGTAGAGCCACACGAACAACCCGGCGATGGCGGCCATGGCGAGCGCACCCTTCCAGCCCCCGGCGAGTTCGTCGTCGGTGATCTCCGCGGCGGAGCCGCCCGCGACGATTTCGCTCTTGATCTTGTCGGCCCGTGACATGGTTGTGACGGGTTCGGGTGGTGGGAGTTGTTCGAGTTGGTCGGTCATTGCTGCTCAACGATCTCTTCGGCAATTCGTCGGGCGACTTGATCAGCTTCGATCACGTCCGCGACGCATGTTGGGGTTGCACCATCATGGCGTTCCAACACATCAACACAGACGTCAGCAATGGCATTCCATCGAACCTTTCCGGAAAGGAAACCTGCGACTGCAACTTCGTTCGCAGCGCTGAGCCACGCCGGTGCCGTGCCGCCGGCACGCCCTGCCTGGTAGGCGAGGTCGAGGCAGCGGAACGTGACCCGGTCGGGCGGTTCGAAGTCGAGCCGCGACAACGTCGTCCAGTCGATCGTGCCGAATGGCGTCGCGATGCGATCCGGATAGCCGAGCGCGTATCCGATCGGAAGATGCATCGTGGGCATGGACAACTGTGCGATCGTCGACCCGTCCGAGAACTCGACCATCGAGTGCACGACCGATTGCGGGTGCACCACCACATCGATCTGGTCGTAGGGGGTGCCGTAGAGCTCATGAGCTTCGATCACTTCCAAGCCCTTGTTCATCAGGGTGCTGCTGTCGACGGTGATCTTCGGCCCCATCGCCCAGGTCGGGTGGGCGAGCGCGGATTCGACGGTGACCGCTGCCAACTCGTCGGCGGCCTTTCCCCGGAACGGTCCGCCACTCGCGGTGAGGAGCAGACGGCGCACCTCGCGTTCGGGCGCGAACGACGACCGTAAGCACTGGTGCAATGCGCAGTGTTCGCTGTCGACGGGCACAATTTCCGCACCGGGAATCGTCCGCAGCGGCTGAACGACCGGCCCGGCGGCGATCAGGCTTTCCTTGTTGGCCAGCGCCAAGCGCTTGCCCGCCTGCAACGTTTCGACCGTGACGTCGAGCCCGGCGAAACCGACAACTCCGTTGACGATGACATCGGCGGCCTCGACGATGTCCTCGGAGTCACTGGTCACCTGGACACCCGTGGTTCGTGCGGCGACCTCACGTCGAGCATCAGCGCGAGCGATCGCGACCACCTCGGGCCGAAACTCCTCGATCTGCGCGAGGACCGTCTCGACATCACTCCCACCGGCGCTCAGGGCGGTCACCGCATAGGAGCCTGGCTCTCGCGCGTTCTCCGCCCGGACGACGTCGATCGTCTGGGTACCGATCGACCCGGTCGATCCTGCGATCGCGACCCGGACCGTCATCGCTGCCAGTTCGTCAGCCCGGAACGAATTCGGCGAACGGGGTCAGGACCAAGAACAGGTAGTACACACCCGGCAACGTGAAGAGGAACCCGTCGAATCGGTCGAGGACACCGCCATGACCCTTGACGATCGTCCCGAAGTCCTTCACGTCGAGGTTGCGCTTGAACATCGACTCGGTGAGATCGCCCAGTGGAGCGAGCACCGACACGACGAGCCCGAAGAACAGCAGGTCGCTGGTTTGGCTCCACGTGTCGAATGTCCCTTGGATCGAGACGATGACCATCACGAGCATCGTGAGGATCGTGCCACCGAGGAACCCCTCGACCGACTTGCCGGGGCTGATCCACGCGCGCAACGGGGTGCGGCCGAACGCAGAACCGAGGAAGTATGCGCCGACGTCGTTGGCGACCACCGCCAGAGCGAGCAGGACCAGCGTGTCGGTCCCCCACGGTGTGCCATCGGCGTAGAGCGTGGTCGAGACGTTCGAGGAGTCGAGGAGCATGCCGGCGTACGAACCGAGCACACCGATCCACACGACACCGAGCATCGTGATCGCCATGTTCGGCATCGGACCGGACTCGATCGAGGGGGCACCGATGAAACCAAGTGATCCCGCCAG
>Ga0316197_10003886_pt1 | contig 10628 bp, 9 predicted proteins | sample OudBiesiAoxic_MG_FD_204939 | JGI IMG/M metagenome (GOLD analysis project Ga0316197, IMG submission 204939) | Coastal sediment microbial communities from Oude Bieten Haven, Netherlands - site A oxic | ecosystem: Environmental > Aquatic > Marine > Coastal > Sediment | place: Netherlands... | reverse complement strand
CATACTTCGATAGCGCCTTGGAGGCGCGCCCAGGGTCCGCCGAGGCGATGGACGGCCTCGGCGACGTGATGACCAGGCTCGAGGACTACATCTCGGCGGCCCGGTACTTTCGGGTCGCGGCGCAGCGGGGCCATCCGGACGGCTACTTCAACTTGGGCCGCACCTACGAGCGCCTCGGACGAAACCAAGAAGCCGTGTCGGCGTACTTCACGTACGTCAAACGGCGGCCATCGGGCACTCACGCCGGTGCCGCCATCGCAGCGATCAAGAGACTAGAACCCCGCGCAAAGCTTCCCCCGGAGCTCGATCCAGATTCCGAGCCCGGCGCGAAATCGGAGCCGTTCACGGCGGACGCGCCAGCGCAGGAGTCGGGAACAACAACGCCATGAAGTACCGCACGCGCCGCACGGCGCTCATCATCCTCGCCGCTGTTGCATCCCTCGCCACGGCGTCATGCAGCGAGAAGAACGAAGAGTCGGACGAGCCGGTGGTTCGCGAGCTTCGATTCTTGCAGGCGTTTCCGGACGGCGCGGAGCACGATCCCTTCGCCCCACCGCAGCCCACGCTACACGACGTCCTCGAGCGCGTCTGGGAAGCGACCGAAGACGAGCGGGTCAAGGGCCTCCTCGTGCGAGTGGGACCTCTGCAGGGCTCATGGGGGAGCGTGGGCGACCTCGTCGAGGCGCTCGGCGAGTTCCGAACGGAAACCCGGCCCGTCCATTGTCATTTCGAGACCGCGGACAACGTCGGCTATCTCTTGCTGGCTTCGAGCTGCGACCGAGTCAGCATGGGGCCGGCCGGGACCCTCGATTTGATCGGCCCTGCCGCCGTCATGATCTATGCCCGTGCGCTGCTCGAGAAAGTCGGCGTCGAAGCGGAGATCATCCACATGGGCCGCTACAAAGGCGCTGGGGACATGTTCATTCGGAACGACATGCCCCCAGAGGCCAAGCAGTCGATGGATGCGATCCTCGATGATCTGCAGGGCGCCCTGCTCGCGGCGACACAATTGCGAACGGACGGAGACCTGGACCGGGCCAAAGCATTGATCGACCAAGGCCCCTATGGTTCGGACTCCGCGATGAAGGCTGGGCTGGTCGATGCCGTTGGTTTTCTTCGGGAGTCACGCGACGAGATCAAAAAGGCCGCCGGCGTCGAGAACATACGACGCACTCGGATGCTACCCAAGCAAGAGCAACTCACGTTGGGGCAGTTCCTGGGCTTGTTGAGCGGTGAGAGCGAAAAGCCGAAATCCAGCGGTGAGCGGGTCGCCTTGGTGTTCGTGAATGGCAACATCACGGACGGCGAATCCGATGCGCGAGGCAACGCGGTCGCCGGACCGTTCGTCCGAGCGATGGAGCGGCTCGAAAACGACGACAATGTCAAAGCGGTCGTCATGCGCATCAACTCGCCCGGGGGCTCGGCGCTTGCGAGCGACCGAATGTGGGAAGCAGCGCGCAACCTGGCCGAACGAAAGCCCTTGATCGCCAGCGTTGGCGACATGGCGGCGAGCGGCGGCTACTACATTGCATCCGCCGCCGGAGAGATCCTGGCCCACCCCAACAGCCTGGTCGGCTCGATCGGCGTGGTGGGCGGCAAGTTCAATGTTGCCGCGCTCGCCGAAGACATCGGCATCAGTACGTTCATCTTGCAGCGGGGTAAGCGCGCGGCCTGGTCGACGCCGGTTCGCGCCTTGAATCCAAGCGAGCGCCAGGCGTTCGAAACATTGCTTCGCGAGACCTACGACCGGTTCATCAGCCGTGTCGCGGCGGGTCGCGAGATGGAGACAGAAGCCGTCCTGGCCGCCGCGGAGGGCCGCGTCATGACCGCACAGGACGGAAAGGCGCTCGGCCTCATCGACGAAATGGCCGGCCTCAGCGAAGCGATTCGCAAAGCTCGTACCGCCGCCGGGCTCGGGCCCGAGGCGCCGGTCGAGATCTGGCCCGCGCCCAAAGGGATGTTCGATGCGATCAACGAGCTCCTCAGTGGAAACGGAGAGGACGATGCCCGGACCCTGCAGCGGCGCTGGCTGCGTCAACACCCGCTCGCCACGACGCTACCGCTCGAGCCCTGGGCGCAAACGGTCCGGCTTCTCGCCGAAGAGCAGGTTGCACTGATTCCGCCGTATCTGTTTACAGTCCGCTAGGGGATGCAGTAGGCCCAAACGTCTTGGCCTGGGAGGCAGAAGTTGACGGGGTCAGCATCGGGATCGCAGTCGCTCAAGCAACCCTCGCAGAGTGCGACAGGCCACAGAAACGGTGCGGACCGCTGGCTGAAGCCGCCGAAGGTCGTCCCACCGGCGCGAATGCTCAGCAAGACCTCATCGAGTCCGAGAGCCACCACGGCGTCCCGGTAGTTTCCGGGAATGCCCGTGGCGAATCCCACGCCGGGAATGGGGTCGCCGCCAGCCTCGGTGGTAAAAAGCACGGCGCTGGTCCTGACACGATACGGATTGGTCAGACCACCGAGATCAGGCTTACTTCCGTCGGCACGCAGAATCGTAATGTCGTAGTTGTCGACTTGGAGGTTATTTGTCTCTCCCTGGAACTCGAGCGCGTTGCTCACCAGGTAGCTCTGAAGCTGGAGGGCGATCCGGTAGTCCGGGATTTCGCCGCTCAGTGTGCGAAAGCTGGTGTCCCAGAGGCCGCCGAGCAGACGTTGTTCTTGATCTGGGTCCACGAAACAAGAATCGTCCGGGAGCAAATTCGCGCTGATTTGAAGTCCGTTATCGGGAAAGCGGTTGCAACCAGCAACCGTCACCGCGAGCACCATGGCCATGAGGATGATTCGACGCATAAGTCCCCTCCAAAGGGTGCTCCCATGGTATCGAGCCCATGCGGAAGCCGCCAAATTTCCGGTGCTCATGATTGGGCGAGCGCGGCCCGCACCTCGTCGAGGCCGAGCGTTGCGATTTCGGTCTGGCCCGGAAACCTTGGAATTACGAAGTGAATCGTGTCGCCGCGGCGCTTCTTGTCCGAGCCGATGAACTCGAGTGCACGGCTGTTCAGTCTTCGATCGAGATCGGTAGGCAGCCCCAATTTACTCAGGAGTCGCGTGAGCCGCTCTGTTTCCTCACGGCGCCCTCGCCCGAGCCCGGCCGCAACCCTCATGGCGGCGATCATACCGAGCGCCACGCCCTCCCCGTGTCGAATGCCTCGGTACTCGCTCGCCGCTTCGAGCCCATGGCCGACCGTGTGACCGAGATTGAGGAGCATCCGGCGGCCCGACTCCCTTTCATCCTCGTGCACGATTCGCGACTTGAGCAAGACCGACATCCTGACCGCCCGAATCGTCGCATCCGCATCGCCCGCGAGGAGCGCCTCGGCGTCGCGCTCGAGCATGGCAACCGACTCCTCGGAGTCGAGCCAAGCGCTTTTCACCGCCTCGGCGAGGCCCGCGATTCGTTCTTCGCTCGGCAATGTCGACAGGGTCTCGACGTCGCAGAGAACGAACTTCGGCTGATAGAAGGTTCCGACGAGGTTTTTGCCACGGGGTCGATTGAACCCGGTCTTGCCTCCGACGGAGCTGTCGACCATCGCCAGCAAGGTGGTGGGGATCTGGCCGAGAGCCACACCTCGCAAAAGGGTCGAGGCCGCAAATCCGCTCAAATCACCGATCACGCCGCCGCCCACGCCGATGACGATCGCGCGTCGGTCGACCTCGGCTTCGAGCGCGCTATCCCAAATCCGCTCCACGCTCGCGACGTTCTTGTGGGCTTCGTCGCCGGGAAGTCTCACCTCGATCGGAGGCTTCCCGGCCCGCGTGAGGTCGCGGACGGCGTCTTGCGGCCAAGGACGGTCATCGCCACCGTCGAACACCAGAACCGCTTCGCCAGCCGCGTGCTCGCCGGCGCGAATCCCAACCCGATGGCGTGCGCCGCGGCCTACCTCGACTCGATAGGTCCGCAGGCCCAGTGGCACGACGATCGGCGAGAGATTGCGGACAGCCACAATCTCCGCGGCGACCTCGTTGGGTTCGAGAGAGCCGGTATCGATGACGGCGTGAGCTTCCGCGTAGGCGGCCGCTCTGTCCTTCAGAATGCCCTCCAGGTCACCTCGAGGGTTCTCGCCGAGCAACGGGCGCCCGCGCCCTGCGCCCACCCGTGCCGCGAGCACCGAAGGCTCGGCGGTCAAGGTGACGAGGATGCCTTCGCGCAGCAGCATCTGTCGCGCGTCGTCGTCGACGACCGTGCCGCCGCCAAGCGACACCACCCCGACGTTGCCAGGAAGGGTCTCGAGCGCCTTTTTCTCGAGTGCCCGAAACGCCCCCTCTCCGCGCTCCGAAAAGATCTCCGGAATCGACTGCCCGGCCAGCTCTTCGACCCGTGCATCCAAATCGAGCGAACGCGTGCCGAGCTGCCCGGCGACCAGACCAGCCACAGTCGACTTCCCAGCCCCCATGGGCCCTGACAGATAAACACGCACGCAAAGAAGCATACGGCCCTCCACGTCCGCAGTCACGAACCAGGACCTGGACTCAGTCTCGGACCCAGCTCCGGTCACCCGGCCCCGGTCCCGGTCGTCCCTGAACCGGCCTCGGTAACTACTCCGGCAGCGCGAGCGCCCTGTTTACGATCCTCGGCGTGAGGAAAATGAGAAGCTCGTTCCGGTCCTCGCGGAAGCGGCGGCGCTTGAAGAAGACCCCAAGAACCGGGATGTCGCCGAAGAAGGGTACCTGGTCGACGTTGCGGCCCGTGTTGCGCGTGTAGATGCCACCGATGACGGCGGTATCGCCATCGTCGACGAGGAGCTGCGTCTGGGCCTCTCGTTCGAGAATCGTCGGGTCACCGTTCGCGCCGGTTCGACCGAAGTCTGGCTCGTTACGTGTGATCTTCACGTCCATGGCCACCGAACCGTCGCTGGTCACGTGTGGCGTGACGTTGAGCTCGAGCTTGGCTTCCTGGAACGCCGTGTTGACGCCCTGGGCGCTGACCTGTGAGAACGGAATCAAGGTACCCTGCGAGATCGACGCCTCGTTATTGTCCAAGGTCAGGATTCGCGGGGAGCTGATGATGCGCACGGAGCCGGCCGCCTCCGCAGCGCTGAGACGAACGTTGAGGTTCACAGCGCCGCTCAAGCTGCCCAGGGCCAAGCCAAGCGCACCACCGGAACCGTTACCCGTGACCGCGGGCAGGTTCACCGCGAAGTTTGGATTCTGCACGCCGGGGTTGAACGGCGAGAGTCCGTTCGTGGGCGCATCGTTGGTCGGAGCGCCGCCCGCGATGCCGATGTCAGACGGGAAACGAAGACCGGTCGGGTTACCGGTGGCGCTGCTCATGACGGCGTTGCCACCCCACTGAATACCGATGTCCCGCGAGTAGGTGCTGCTCGCTTCGACGATTCGAGACTCGATCAGGACCTGCGGCGTCTGGGTATCCAGACTCCGGACGAGATCTTCGACGTCGTCGAGCTGGCCGACGATATCGCGAACGATCAGCATGTTCGTACGAGTGTCGACGGACACCGTGCCCCGCTCGGTGAGCAGCTCGCGAACGCGCGGCTGGAGCTCGGAAGCGGTCGCGTAGCTGACCGGGACCAGACGCGTCTCGAGCGGTGCCAGCTGCTGCTGCTGTTTCTGGCGGGCGATGGCGGCCTCGCGCTCCTGCTCGAGCTGAGCAAGGGGGGCGACGCGGAGCAGATTGCCTTGACGAATCATGCCGAGGGACTTCGCCTGAAGAACGACGTCGAGCGCCTGATCCCAAGGCACATCACGCATTCGGATCGTCACCGTGCCGCCGACGTTGTCCGCCGTGACGACGTTGACCCCACCCACCTCGGAAAGCAGCCGGAGGATGTTGTGGATGTCGGCGTCCTTGAAGTCGAGGTCGATGCGACGACCCGAGTAGCGTCGGCTGGCCTTGCCACCAGCTTGCGCCGGCATCTTGCTGAGGAAGCCCGCCACCTCGGGGCCATCCACTTCAGCGGCATAGTCCTTTTCCCGGGCGATGGTCCGCGTGTGCGGCCTCGAGTCGCTCTTGGTCGGCGAGAACATCCAAACGATCTGGCTGCCCGAGCGAATTGCGGTGCCGGCGGCGCCTTCCGAACCATGGACCTCGATTACCGCGCGGTCACCCTTCTGCTCGAGCTCGACGGACCCGATCAGCGAGCCGCGGGGCGCTTCGATCCGTCGGTTTGCGCTGGAGTCGATGCGGGCGCCAAGCACCTCGAGTCGAGGCGGCGCACCTGCGCGCGTCGAGACTCGAAACTCCGGGGCACCGGCAAGCTCGACCAGCACGCGGTCGCGACCGTCCTTCTGCTCGAGACGAATGCCTTCGACCGTCGGCCCTTTTGAAGCCGACGACCTCTTCGCCTTTGTCGCGGTTGAACCCTCGCCGCGACGAAGCTTGACGGTAATGCCGCTCTCCGTGGCGCGCGCTCGGTAGGTTGCTTTGCCTGTGAGCATCAGCTCGATGCGAGCGCCCTGTGCGGTGTTGCTCGCAATGGTGCGAGCTACCAGAGAGGTGCTTCCCGTCGAGTTGATTCCGCCCGGCGGCAGCGCTGCATCTTCGATGTCGATGATGATGAGCCGACCGTCCTCTCGCGTGCGAACCGCATACTTAGGATTGTCGAACGAACCATCGATCGAAACTTGTGCTTCGTCACGCGAGCCGTCGATACGGACACTATCGATTTTCGGCCCTGCCGCCTGGGCCAGATTGACCCATGCGAAAGTTGCTCCCAAGGCGATTGCAAGACCCCAATGAATACGCATTCCTGACTCCTCTGCCAGCTGACGTTAATCATCGAACGCCAGCGACGGCGGGGGCAAGAAAACGGCGGATTTTCTGCGCGAAAAGTTTTCGGCGACTAGGGCGTCGTGAACTGCGGTGCTTCGCCGCCTTCATGAAGCGGCATGACACGGGTCAACGGCGGTTTGTCGGGCGCAGTTGGGTCTTCGCGGGTCAGAACGACCGAACCTGGACGGATGCGATCTACACGCCAGTTCAGTGTGACTGGCATTCCCTCTGAACCTCCGGTCTGTACCACTTCGGGACGACCGATGTAATCACCTCGACGGATCACATGTCCTACCTTCGCGGTATCGGTGAGCATCGCTCGCGGAGTTGCGATGCCCGTCACGATCGCGATCAGATTCATCTCGTCCAGGCTCGTGCTGGGCAAGAGAACACGACGCTGTGCAGGCGCCGCGGATTGAGCCTGGAACGCCTTGGCGTAGGAGCGGAACGGATCGCGATTCTGGATGTCGAGCTCTGCAAAATCTTCGTCGGTGTACACGATCGGACCGGAATCGACCTCGGCCGTGGCGGCTTCTGTATCGCCCGAGGCGGACTTGCTTTCGTCGGCATCTCCATTGGTGCCTTTGCCGAGTCCGAATCCGGTGCCGAACTCGTCTTCATTGTCGCCACAGCCCGCCACCGCGAGGCCGGCGACGAGAAGGATACATGCGAAAACTCGAATCGTTGAGCTCATGGCTTGCTACTTCTTCCCTTCGGCTGGCGGACGCCGGTAGGTGGTCGCGCGTACATCCACGTCGATGAGCATCTCACCGGACGGCATCAGCTTCGGCTGCGTCATCCGGATGTTCTCCAGGCTGATCGCCCGATCTAGCTTGCTCACGTTGTAGAAGAACTTCCCCATCTGGTGGAATCGGCCCGTGAGCGCGAGGACCACCGGGATTTTCGCGTACAGCTCTTCGCGCACCTCAGGTCGCGGCTCGACCAATCGGATCGTCAGCCCGCTGAGCTCGGCGACGCGGTTGAGATCCTGAAGGAACGCTGCAATCTCGGCGTTCTCCGGAAGGATTCGTCGGTTCTGCCGGTCTGCGACCTCTCGGTTGGCGAGCTCCTGCGTGAGCTCGAGGTACTGCTTCTCGCGCCGTTCGGCGTCGCGAATCTGATCCTGAAGCTGCTTCTGGGTCTGGCGGCCCCGCCGGACGTCGCCCGAAATGCTGCTGTAGACGAAGGCATAGTATCCGACGCTGAGGAGGAGCAGCACGCCGACGAGCACCAGCGCCTTGCCCCAGCCCGGTATGGCGATGAATCGATCTTCGAGACTAGGCATCAGTACTTCACCTTGCAGGCAATATCGAAGCCAACCATGGGAAGGCCGGTGTCCGTGTCCGTTGCCGCGCGCGTCCTTTGCAGAGTCACGCCGTCATAGATCTGGCTAAGCGTCAGTCGACGCAAGAACTCGGCAACATCTTCGTTCGAGCGCCCCATCCCTATGATCTTGCAATCGCGTTCGACCTCCTCGAAGCGAGAGATCCAGAGCCTACGCACGTCCCAGGACTCGTTGAATCCGGCAAGCGGGTTCTCCTGGCGCATTCGCTCGAGCTCGGCCGGATTGATCGTCGGTCCGCCCGGGCTGCTCAGCACCTTGGAAAGCTCCATCACCGCACGCGTGGGACCTCGTCGCGCCCTCTCGAGGTCTTGGACGACTTTTTCTAGTCTCCTGCTCTTTTCAAGACGGCCTTCGACCTCGGCCAAGCCCTTGGTTTTGCGAGTCAGTTCGTCACGGCGCGTCTCGAGCGTCTTGTTCTCTTGGGCGATCGTATCCATTTCGGCGCTTTGAGCGAAGTAGAGGATACCGAGCACGACCAGCCACACGGCAATCGCGCCCCCGTAGACCATGCCCCAGGTGCCCAAGCTGAGGTCGCCTGACGGAAGAGGCGACGCGGCCGCGCGGCGTGCGCGCTTCTTCTTGTCGGTCGGCAGCAGGTTGATGCGAATCACTAGTTACGCTCCCGCTCTTTGCGCAGCGCGAGGCCGATGCTCACCACCGCTTGCGATGCTCTGCCCTGCAGCTCTGCAACGGCTTTCTCGTCCACATCGGCCACACGCGTGGGGTCGAGCGCCTCCACGGGCACCTGCGCGCGCTCTTGAAGGATATCGAGAAGGGATTGGATGTTTGCGGTACCACCCGACACGCAAATACGGCTCAGCTCGCGCTCACCGCTGGTTGCCAGATAGAAATCGAGGGAACGCTGTATCTCGCCAGCGAGCTGCTCAACCGCCTGATTGACGATCTCGGGCACCTCGCGCGGGACGATTCCGCGCCCTTCCCCGCCGCATTTGTAGGACTCGGCCTCGTCTCGGCCGATGCCGAGCTGCCGCTGAATCTCTTCAGTGATCGAGTTTCCACCATTGGCGATGTCTCGCGTGAAAGCGGTGGCGCCATCCGCGAGGATGTTTACAGTTGTCGTCGACGCTCCGCAGTGCACCAGCACGGTCGTTTCGTCCTCCACGGCGCTGCCGTAGCCCGCTTCGAACACGTTTTGAATGGTGAAGGCGTCGAGGTCTACCACCATGGGACGAAGTCGAGCTTCCATCGCCAGGTTTGTGAGATCGGTGATTTCTTCCTTCTTCGCCGCGACGAGCAAGACGTCCATTTGACCGTGATCGGTGCGCTCGTGGAGAACCTCGTAGTCCACGTGCACCTCCTCGAGATCAAACGGGATGTGCTGCTCGGCTTCCCAGTTGATCTGCTCGGAGAGCTCCGCCGCCGTCATCAAGGGCATGGAGATTTTCTTGATGATCACGCTGTGGCCGCTGGCCCTCAGCGCGACATTTCGCCTCTTGCGCCCCGCAAACAGCTTCTCGAGCCCCTCCACGACAGCGCTGGAGTTGATGATGTGACCATCGACGATGGTTTCGGCAGGAAGAGCGTGATAACCGAACCTGGTGATGGTTCGAGCTCCCCGTCGCCCCTCTTTGATTTCACAGACTTTAATCGCACTCGAACCGATGTCGACGCCGATTAAGTTCTTCCCCTCAGACGCCATGTAGGCACGCTACTCCTCCTCACCGAACACACGCACTCGATCGGCGAGCCTCAGACCCAAAGCTTCGAGAATTTTTCGTTTTGTGTCCATCCGACATCCAAAACCCTTCTCGACACGATCAATCGTCAACACCGATAGGTTCGCGCGTCGAGCCAACTCAGCCTTGGACATCATGCGTTCAATCCGAATCTTGCGAACATTGTTTGGCTTGCTGCCGCTTTTCTTGTTCGCCTTGGCCTTGGAGGCCCCTTCTCGGTCGCTCGCATCAGAGGCCGATGCAGCCAACGCGTCTGGCTTCTGCATCGCTTCGTTTGCCTCTGGGTCGTAGGTCATGATTTGGCTCGCCGGGGGAGGCACGCGCACCGCGCCGTTCCTCAACCAGGCTATGACCGAACCACCCTAGGGTCAAGCAACTTAGGAAAATTTAGCACTAAATTATGTGCTAATTAGGCCTAAATTAGGTGAACCTAGTGAGCGGAACACTGACATCCGCGATCGTCAGGCACTGCTTGTGCTCGACGCGCGAACCCACCGAATGTCAACGAGCGAAGGTGTCTGAATTCATGGTCGCAACGCTCGCCGCCGAAGGCAAAAAAACCGGGATCTTCGTCGCTTAGTTGCCCTGAAGGGGGACTCGTCAATACTCCTCGGGTCGTGATGAGCTGGAATGGGGCGTGGCGCGCGGTCGTCGCGATGTTTTTGGTCTTCCTCTTACATGCGCCCGCACAAGCGCAGCGGAAGCACACCGTGCAGCAGGGTCAGACCCTGGGCGCGATCGCCAAGCGATATCGCGTGTCGGTGACGAATCTGGCGGCGGCGAATCGCCTGAAAAAGACGTCGAGCCTGCGGGTCGGCCAAATTTTGCGCGTTCCACCCCAAGGAGTGAT